>WNFP01001965.1_pt1 | contig 16185 bp, 10 predicted proteins | sample 5400201 | NCBI WGS metagenome assembly WNFP01 (sample SAMN13153355, study PRJNA577476) | soil metagenome | isolation source: 115 cm saprolite under Madrone tree | place: USA:California | collected 2016-06-14 | reverse complement strand
TTGTCGGAGAGCACGACGCGATGTTCGATTCGAATCTGTGGGGTCCAACTCCACAAATTGCCGGTGTAGGAAAGAGCTGGAATTGCGAGAGATGAGAGTGTTGTAGGAGTAAGCGGAGCGAAAAAGAGGTAGTCTTGACCTGCGACGACAGAAGTATCGGACCAGTCCAGGCGGATCGTCCCCGTCCGCAAACGCACGATGCCGAATGCCGCGCCATTTGACGTGTTTGGAAAGCCTCCGGCAAAGTCGAACTTCACATTTGCACTAGTGCGTGCCCCCGCGATATCCGGCCCGAAGGCTTCAATTCCGATTTGCGATTGTCGAAGTGACCCGGCGAAAGCTCCCGATGTTCCGGGAGTATCGGGTGGGGTTGCAATTTGCGGAAAGTCCAGATTGTCAACGGAGCCTCGAGTCACGGCCGTGTTCAGAAGCACGAGTCCTGACAGGCGCACGCGATACTTCGAACCGCTCTCTATCTTAGTTTGGCTCTGCTCGATGATTTTGTCGTTGATCAAGTTCTGATCCTCTTCGAGCTTGGAAATTCGTTCTTGCAAGGAAGCTTCGGGCAATTGCTGACTGCTGGCGGGGAGCGAAGCGGACGAGGATGACCGAGGCTCTGCCGGACCCGGCTCATACGACTGGTTCGTGCCCGCCGTTTTCGCAGCCAACTGCTCTCGAGTCCGATTCAGTTCAGCACGAAGTCGTTCCGCTTCCAGCAATGCCTGCTGCTGGGCCGTGCGCATTTCGGTCATTTGGGAACCGAGCGTTTGCACCTGCGACTGAAGCTGGCTGACCGATGCCATTAAGGACTTCAGCTCCGAAGCCAACTCACTTGAGGGCGAAGCAGCGGTCGCCTTTTGGCACTTCGCCACGCCGGGCGAAAAGACCAGGAGGCTGGCAGTAACGAATAATCTGAGATGCATTTGAGGACGCCGGTTTCTTTGCATTGTGGACCTCTTTGACGGCTCTTATGAAATCTTGGATTCCGTGTGTTTTGAGCAACAGGAAGTTCCTATGCTCCGCTTAGTCGTTAGTGAATGGCCCTTCGCTGAACAAAAAATTCATCGAGAGCAATCAGCGGTTGGCGTCAAGCAGTTTCTCATAACCTACGCAATCAACGAATCACGTCTAGCTTCACGTCTAGCGTCCGACAACAGGCGCATGCGATTTCGAACAACGAGAGAACTGCGCCGAGAGGATGCTCTGTTTTTCTTTTTCTTGGATGCCGAAGTTGGCCTCGGCGGCGCTTTGAAAATCCACGGCAGGAGTCTTTCGCTCGCCATGCGCAAAGCGGCGGCTCAAAATACTCACCCGTTGCCGGGGCTATTTTAGCGAAGCGTAACCGTGAACTGGTATTTTCCGGCGGGCACTTCGTACCATGCGTTCCCATCCGCCTGCCGCAAAAAGTGAATTCGCCCAGATTGTGCCAAGGGCTTGCGGTCTAATTTGAACGAACCGATCTGAGCAGCTGAAACAGGCAATTCTCCCTTGGTGTTCGGAGGCACGGTCAGACTCCATGTAACCAAGTCTCCTGAGATTGTCCATGCGGAGCGAATCGTTCCGTACACCGACTCGTAGGAGAAATCCAAATTGCCGAGACGACGGTCGAAATTTGGATGCAACAGAATCGTGTGGAAGCCCGGATCATCGGGCAGCGTATCGATTCCCGCAGCGTAGCGGTAGATCCAGTCTGCCACCGCACCGTAAGCATAGTGATTGTAAGAATTCATGCTGGGATCGCCGCGCATCTGGTCGCCGTTCCAGCGTTCCCACATGGTCGTAGCTCCGTGATCCACAAGATAGCCCCACGAAGGGTATTCCGTACTTTCGAGCAAACGATAGGCAACGTCCACATGTCCTGTTTCCGTAAGCGCGGCAAGCAGGTAAGGAGTCCCGAGGAATCCGGTGCCTAGCTGACCGTGATTGGCCGCGATGCGGTCCGCCAATCGTTGTCCCGCCATGCGACGTAGGTCTAGATCGAGAAGATTCATATGCAACGCGAGAACGTAGCCGGTTTGCGTCTCCACCGGTTTGTCGCTCAGCTTCTTCTCGGTGCCAGAGGCAAACACGGGTGGTGGCGGCACTCCTCCAACGAATCCATCCTCACGGACATAGGCTTTGTTGAACGCCTGCCGGATTTTTTCAAACAGATCCGCGTATTTTTTTTCCTCCCCTGCTTTGCCGGCGAAATGCGCCATCTGTTTCATCAGCGTTGCATCGTAGGCCCAATATGCCGTGGCGATCAGGTCCACAGGTGTTACGCCCTCCGGCGCCAGCCAGTCTGCAAACGGAATACCGTATTTCTTTCGCCACAGAAAATCCGGATTGGCAGCTTCGATCGCGGCCAAATAATTCTCCATGCCAGACCAGTTTTCCTCGATTATTTCGCGGTCGCCGGTCTGGATCCACGACGTCCACGGAACAATGACGCCCGCATCGCTCCAACCCGTTCCCGATGCCGGGTGTTCCGATTGCGTGCCCGGCGCAAAAATTCCGTACATGTCCGTGCCGACCTGAGTGCCGCGTAGATCCGAAGCGTACTTTCGAGAAAATGCCGACAGATCCATGTTGTAAGAAGCTGCGCGCCAGAACACCTGCGCATCGGCGGACCAGCCCAACCGCTCGTCTCTCTGGGGGCAGTCTGTCGGAACGCCAACAAAATTCGATCGCTGGCCCCACAAAATGTTGCTCCATAGTTGGTTTAACATTTGGCTGCCGGTCTTGAGGGTGGCTGTGAACGGAGCGTCGGTATGGAAAACGACTGCCGTCACATCTTCAATTTTGGGCGCTACCGAAACGCCCGAAAGTTCCACGTAGCGAAAACCGTGATACGTGAAAACCGGCTGAAACTCTTCTTCCCCTTTGCCCGCGAGAATGAAGTGGTCTGTCGCTTTGGCAGTCCGCAAATTTTCCACATACAAGGTTCCGTCCGCGTTTAGTATTTCGGCAAACCTCAGCTTTATATCAGTCCCGGCGGCGCCACGAGCACGAACCCGGGCTACGCCAGAAAGATTCTGGCCAAAGTCATAAACATAGACGCCCGTGGTGGGATTCGTGATGGTCTTTGCTTGCAGGGTCTTTTCTGTTCGAATGGGTTGAAAATATTGCCACTCAATTTTCGGCTGGTGTGGTTTAACCAGCTCTGCCGCATGCCACTGGTGGTCGTCGAACGACGACGTATCCCATCCCGTCTGCGCTCGGCGCGCGTCGTATGTTTCGCCGTCATAAATCTCTGCGCTCAGGATGGGCGAAATTTCCGCCTTCCAAGATTCGTCGGTCGAGATCCATTCCACGGAACCGTCGTTGTATTCCACACGCATCTGGGCTCGCAACGCCGGTGGCGTGTTGCCATAGTTGAATCCTTCTCCATTCCACCCGAGCGGAGTTGCATACCATCCCGCCGCCAGCAGCGCCCCGATCGCATTTTTCCCTGCTTTTGTTTCCGCCGTGACGTCGTAAGTTTGATAGATGACGTGTTGACGAAAGTCTGTCCATCCTGGCGCCAGAATTTGATTGCCTACTGCTTGTCCATTCAAAAAAAGCTTGTATGCGCCGAGCGCGGTTGCATATATGCGAGCAGCAACGATCGGCTTCCTTATTTCGAAGGTATGACGAAGTGACTTGACGGTTCCGGTTCGCGAGGCGTGCCCGGTATTTTCAGGCCCAAAATCTGACGCCGGCGCAGAGTAAGGAACCGCATCTCCCCACGACGAATCATCGAAGCCCACGTCTTGCCAATTTCCTGCGGCATTCAAGGAAGCTTTCCAGCCTGGTTGTCCGCTCCTGATGACTTCCAGAGTTCCGTCATCCTTGGCGAGCAGCAATACCGCGCACATCGGCGTCTGGACGGGATTGCGCGATGGTTGCTGGTCCCGCCTCGCATAGTGCGTTACTTCTACCGCCAACAGATTCTTGCCGCCGCGAATTTGTCCGGTAACATTGCGCAGCACATACTTTTTCCAGGGAAGGTTGCCCGACAGCGGCAGCGGCGAAGCTTCCACCATCTTTTCGCCGTTCAACCACGCTGAGGCCGTATCCTGTCCGGTCACATATAGCTCACCGCGGCGAATCGAACTCTTCACATCAAACCGCAAGCGGAACTGCTGTCGCATATTCCCGTTTTCGTTCACTCCGGACTCGCGGAGTGTGATCCACGCCGCGCCGGATTCGCGCACCGCCCGCTCTTCCGGTTCTTCGAAACCGATCCATTGTGCTTTCCAGTTTGCCTGGTCCAGCAATCCCGTTTCCCACCAGGTCGGATCGCTCGCGGGATACGGTTTGCCATCGCCATCCCAAGCCAAAACGCGCCAGTAATACCGTCTGCTCGCGGCAAGCGCTGGGCCGCCATAAATGACTCCCTTCGATTGTTCCGAGGTTACCCGGCCGCTATCCCACACATCCGGTTTCCCCTTATTTAGTACGGCGATGCTTGAAGCTACTTCGACCGCGTATGCTGATTGCCTCGCCCCGTCGCGGTTATCCTCGATTTTCCACGACAATTGCGGGCGTTTCGCATCCATGCCCATAGGCGTGGCTAAGGATTCGCACTCGAGGCCGTACGGCTTTCCAGCCTGCGCATTCAGAACGCTGGCGAATACGAATGCAGTTGTTAGCGCGACCGGGAATGCCGCCCATCGCCTTTTCCCTGACTTGTCCATTCCGAAGATCTTCATTCTGACCTCAGTCATCGCGACGGAGAACTGCGCCATAGAAATGCAGTAACCAGGGAATGCCCGCTTCCGTTCGAAACGCGGATTACCGACTTTCGGCGGAAATTCTGCCTGCGAATATACGCTTTTTCAAGGGTACTGCGGTCACCGGTTCACTGGCACAAGCGCCAGATACGCCTGCTAGGACAAGCAGGCCACCGGCGCTTAGCCAATCATTAATATTCGCGAAATACTTGCTATAGTGTGACGCCACATTCATATTTTCCAGGAACGTGATGATGGAGCTAACTAGAATCGATCCGTCTCTGTACAACGCTGACCTGGCGCCGATTCCAGCAGCGAAACGCTCCTGGGGCACCTACAACTACGCGTCGCTGTGGGTGGCGATGAGCGTATGTATTCCCACGTACATGCTGGCATCCGGCCTGATTGCCGGCGGCATGAGTTCGATCGAGGCTGTGCTCACCATTTTTCTGGGAAATCTGATCGTGTTGATTCCCATGCTACTGAACGCGCATGCCGGGACACGCTACGGCATTCCCTTTCCGGTTTTTGTGCGCGCGTCGTTTGGAGTGCGCGGAGCGAATGTGCCTGCAGTCTTGCGGGCGCTGGTGGCTTGCGGCTGGTTTGGAATTCAAGCGTGGATTGGCGGGCAGGCCATCTACTCAATGTTGCGCATCGTGTGGCCTGGCGCGACCAGCGTCCCCGGCTGTGGTTGGATCTGTTTCTTTCTCTTCTGGGCCATCAACATGATGGTCATCTGGCGGGGCCTCGAAACTATAAAATTTCTGGAAGGGATTGGCGCGCCGTTCATGCTGGTGGTGGGATTACTGCTTCTTTTCTGGATTACCCGCAAAGCAGGCGGATTCGGCCCGGTGCTGCACACGCCGAGCAAGTTCCACAGCACTTCTGAGTTTGTGCGTTTCTTCATTCCGGCGCTGACCGGGATGGTGGGCTTCTGGTCCACGGTGGCATTGAACATTCCCGATTTCACCCGTTACGCCAAATCGCAGCGCGCGCAGATGGTTGGACAAGCGCTGGGATTGCCTACGGCTATGACGCTGTACGCGTTTATCGGGGTCGCGGTTACGTCGGCGTCAGCGGTTATCTTTGGCGAAGCGATCTGGGATCCGGTGGTGCTGCTGGGAAAATTCAATCAGCCCATCGTGGCGCTGATCGCGCTGGTTGCGTTGCTTCTTGCCACGCTGAATACCAATGTGGCCGCCAACGTCGTGTCTCCTTCGAACGATTTTTCCAATTTGCGTCCGAGCCTGATTTCCTTTCGAACCGGCGGACTGATTACAGGCGTGGTTGGAATATTGATGATGCCGTGGAAATTGATCAGCGATTTCAGCGCTTACATTTTTGGCTGGCTGGTGGGTTGTTCGGCGCTGCTGGGACCGATTGCGGGGATCATGATTTGCGATTATTACCTGGTGCGGGGGCGTGAGCTGGTGGTGGAGGACTTATATCGTCGCGGCGGCGCCTATGAATACCGGCGCGGCTTCAATCCAAAAGCGATGATCGCTTTAGCCTGCGGTGTCGGCGTCGCGTTAATCGGGCTTGCGGTGCCGGCGGTGCGTTGGCTATACGACTATGCGTGGTTTATCGGCTTTGTGGTTTCGGGCGGTTTGTACTTCCTCCTGATGCAAGGGTCGTTCGTCGAGCAGCGCGTCCCCTTGTTGAAGTGAGTTTTTGCCCTCAGAATGGCTGTTGAAGGAAGCCTTGTTGGCTTCTGGCCTTCGTTCATTACGACCAATGCAGCCATATCTTGGATTGATGAGCAGGAGGATGTGTTGACGGAATTTCCGCAAAGCGCGGCGCGCGCGGATGCGCTCGGCGAACTTCTGCCGCCCTTGACGCAAAACGAAGCCGCCGGAGAAGCGGCGCGGTGCCTGATGTGCTATGACGCGCCGTGCACGCATGCCTGCCCCACGCACATCGATATACCGAAGTTCATCAAGAAAATCTCCACGGAGAATTTGCGAGGGTCGGCGCGCACCATCCTGGAAGCCAATTTGCTCGGGGCCACCTGCGCCCGCGTATGCCCGGTGCAGGAATTGTGCGAAGGCGCTTGCGTGCTTGGCGCGGAGCACAAGCCAATCGCTATTGGACGGCTGCAGCGGCATGCGATGGACTTCGTTTATGGAAAGGGAATCGACCTATTTCAACCAGGCAAAGCCACTGGCAAGAAAGTGGCCGTCATTGGCGCGGGGCCCGCGGGACTTTCTTGCGCCGGAGAACTGGCGAAACGTGGACACAGTGTGACGATCTTCGAAAGGCGCGATCTGGGTGGCGGGTTGTCAACCTACGGCATCATCGGCCTGCGCGAACCGGTCGAAGTGGCGATGGCCGAAGTCAGAATGATCGAAAAACTCGGCGTGAAGATGGAAACAGGAAAGGAGTTTGGCGGCAATCTCCGATTGACGGATCTGAATCCTGATTTTGCCGCGGTGTTTCTTGCTGTGGGGCTGGGCGCGACTCCAGCGCTGGGGATTCCCGGCGAAGATCGCATCATTGATGGACTGGAGTACATCGAAGGAAGCAAAGTGGACGTGCGCAATCTGGTGATTGGCGACAATGTGGTGGTTGTCGGCGCGGGGAACACGGCAATTGATTGCGCGACGATCGCCAAACGCCTGGGCGCCAGCCGCGTGACCATGGTTTACCGGCGCACTGAAAATGAAATGACGGCTTATCCGCACGAGTATGACTTCATCAAACGCGAAGGCGTGAACTTCTCATTCTTAACCCAGCCCATCCGCGTGCATTCGGAAAATGGCACGGTGAAATCGCTCGAGTGCGTGCGAATGAGTTTAGGAGCGAGCGACGCGTCCGGACGCCCATCGCCGCAACCTGTGGCCGGTTCCGAATTCTTTCTCGCCGCGGATCAAATCGTGAAAGCCATCGGGCAAGAGAAACCGTCGCTGGCTGCGCAGCTAAAACTCAAAACGGAAAAGGGATTTATCCAGGTGAGCGCAAATTTCGAAACAAGTCTACCGGGAGTTTATGCCGGGGGCGACTGCATCCGTGCGCGAGGCGCTGCTTCCACCGTGATGGCGGTCGAAGACGGCAAACTGGCGGCGCGAGCGATTCATGAAAGGCTGGTGGCGCATGGCTGACCTAAGCATCAATTTTGCCGGGATACGTTCGCCGAATCCGTTCTGGCTGGCTTCTGCGCCGCCGAGCAATTCCGGGATGCAAGTGCATCGCGCGTTCGAAGCAGGTTGGGGCGGCGCGGTATGGAAGACAATCGGCGCTCCGGTGCTGAATGTTTCGAACCGCTACGGCGCGTGGCACTATGGCGGCCAGAAAATGCTGGCGATCAATAACGTCGAGCTGATTTCCGACCGCCCACTGGAAACAAATCTGCGCGAAATCGCGGAAGTGAAGCGCGCCTGGCCGGACCGTGCCGTGGTTGTTTCCGCGATGGTGGAGTCAAAGCCGGAAATCTGGCACGACATCATTCGCCGCATTCAGGATACTGGCGCGGACGGAATCGAATTGAACTACGGCTGCCCGCATGGCATGAGCGAACGCGGAATGGGCAGCGCCGTGGGACAAGTGCCGGAATATTGCGAGCAGATCACGCGCTGGGTGATGGAGGTGGCGAAGATTCCGGTGATCGTGAAGCTGACGCCAAATATTTCGGACATTGTAATGCCCGCTCGTGCGGCGGTGGCGGCCGGCGCCAACGCCGTGTCGCTGATCAACACGCTGAATTCCATCATCGGTGTGGATCTAGATACGCTCGAGATCACGCCCAATATTGGCGGCAAGGGCGGTCACGGTGGCTACGCGGGTCCCGCAGTAAAACCGATTGCGCTGAATATGCTGGCAGCGCTTGGACGGGATTCGATCGTCGGTGGATCAAAGATGCCGATTTCCGGAATGGGCGGAATTTCCACCTGGCGCGACGCTGCGGAATTTTTGCTGCTCGGCGCGGGAAGCCTGCAATTGTGCACTGCGGTGATGCATTACGGCTTCCGAATCGTGGAAGATTTGTGTGACGGCTTGTCGAACTGGATGGACGAAAAAGGCTTCGCGAAAATTTCCCATGTTGTGGGCGGCAGCCTGAACCGCGTGTCGGACTTCAATAATTTTGATTTGTCGTTTCGCGCGGTGGCGCGCATCGACCAGCAGAAATGCATTCGCTGCAATCTTTGCTACGTGGCATGCAACGACACGGCGCACCAATGCATAGATCTGATCGCGAAGGATGGCAGCGTAGTTCAACCACAGTCTTACGACATTCAGGCGAATGGCAAGGATGAAGCTGTGAATTCGCGTCCCAGCGTGCATGTGCGCGAAGTGGATTGTGTCGGCTGCCGGCTCTGCTTTAACGTTTGTCCCGTGGAAGACTGCATCCGCATGATTGAGGAGCCATCGGGACGGCCGCCAGTTACCTGGGGACAACTCTCTCTATCACAACGGGAAGTGACCGAAGACTGGGAGAAGATGAAACAATATCGCGAGAAGATGGGAATCGAGATTCATTGAGGTTGGCATGACGCTTGGCGGGAGTAAACGATGGCTTTGCTGATTCGAAACGGCGAAATCGTAACCGTGGGCTCGCGCGTACACGGCGACATTTACGTCGAGAACCACACCATCACGCGAATCGGCAAGAATCTTGAGGCCCCACCGGGCGGGGAAATTATCGATGCCACAGGCAAGCTGGTTTTTCCGGGGTTCATCGATCCGCATGTGCACATTTATCTTCCATTCATGGCCACGTTTGCCAAGGATACGCATGAAACGGGCAGCATTGCGGCGCTCATCGGCGGAACGACAACGTACATCGAAATGTGCTGCCCCAATCGCAATGATGATGCTCTGGAAGGCTATAAGCTCTGGAAATCGAAAGCCGAAGGCAAGAGCGCGTGCGACTATGCATTTCACATGTCGGTAACCAAGTTTGTGAAGGAAACGGAATCGCAACTGCGGCAAATTGTTGCCGATGGAACGGCTTCGTTCAAAATATTTCTGGCGTATAAGAATTTTTTCGGCGTAGATGACGGCGAAATGTACCAGACACTGGAACTTGCAAAGCGCCTGGGAGTGATCGTCACGGCGCACTGCGAAAACGCGGAACTGGTGGCGCGCTTGCAGCAGAAGCTGCTCGCGGACGGCAAGACCGGCCCCGAATGGCATGAACCCAGCCGGCCCGAGTCGGTCGAAGCCGAAGGCACCGGGCGATTTGCGACGTTCCTGGAAAATACCGCGGCGACTGGCTATGTGGTGCATCTCTCGTGCGAGAAAGCGTTGCGCGCAGCGCTCGATGCGAAATCGCGCGGCGTCAAAATTCATGTGGAATCGGTGCTGCCCCATTTGCTACTCGACAAATCGTATGCCGAGAGGCCGGGGGTGGAAGGCATGAAGCATGTGATGTCGCCGCCATTACGCGCAAAGCATAACCACGACGCGTTATGGCAGGCTCTGGCTGCCAGCTCGATCGACACCGTCGGGACGGATCATTGCCCGTTTGACACCGAGCAAAAGCTTCTCGGCAAGGATTCGTTCGTCAATATTCCCAACGGCATTCCGGGAATCGAAGAGCGCGTCAATCTGTTGTACACGCACGGAGTGAAACGCGGACGGCTGGGTCTGGACCGCTTCGTGGACGCAGCCAGCACTTGCGCTGCGAAACTTTTTGGACTTTTTCCGCGAAAAGGAACGATTGCGGTTGGCAGTGATGCGGACCTGGTGGTTTACGATACGAATTACCGCGGTACGGTCTCGGCCAAAGCGCAACACACGAACTCTGACTACAATGGTTTCGAAGGAATGGCGATCGAGGGCCGCCCAGCGGTGGTAACGGTGCGCGGCAAAGTACAAGTGCGCGACGGAGAATTTGTCGGGGAACGCGGCCGCGGCCAGATGCTCAAGCGCGAGCCAACGCATTTCTAATTCGACATCTATTTATGAGCCTGAATCCAAAACGGACGGTTGCCGAACTGAAGGAACTTCGTGGGCTGACCGCTGACGAAAACGGCGCGCAGCGAGTGGCGTGGACCGAGGTTTGGTTGAAGGCGCGCGAATGGTTTGCGGCAAAAGTGAAGCAGCTTCCCGTCGAGCAGCACTTCGATGCGGCGGGAAACAGCTGGGTCACCTTGCAGGGAGAATCCGACCAGGCGCTACTCATCGGCGGACATCTCGATTCGGTGCCGAACGGCGGCTGGCTCGATGGTTCGCTCGACGAGCTTGCTGGTCTCGAAGTGCTGCGCCGCATTGCCTCGGAGTTTCGCAATCGCCCGCCGGTCACGGTACGCCTTGTGGACTGGGCCGATGAAGAAGGCGCGCGATTTGGCCGCAGCTTGCTGGGTTCGTCGGCATTTGCCGGAACACATTCCATTGCAGCAGATCGCAATCGCACGGACCGCGACGGCGTTAAACTGGAAGAGGCGTTGCGGCGTTGCGGCGTTGCGATCGACAAATTCCCTGACGCCGAGGCGGAACAAAAAAACGCGGCTGCGTACCTTGAGTTGCATATCGAGCAGGGACCGGTGCTCGAGCGAATGGGATTGCCGCTCGGTGTCGTTCTAGGAACCAAAGGCGTGGAGCGGCACAACATTACTTTTCACGGACAGGAGGCGCATTCAGGTTCGACGCCGATGAATGTGAGGCGCGACGCGCTCGCCGCCGCTGCCAAGCTGGCTCTGGAAATTCGCAGCATTGCCAAAAAACACGAAGACGCAGTCTCGACCATGGGCAGCGTGAAAACCTTTCCGGGAATCGTTACCGCGGTAGTCGGCCGCTGCGAGGTCACGCTGGACCAGCGCGACTTGGACGCCGGTGTGCTCGCCGAGATGTATCGCGAAGCCCAGAACGCGAGCCAGCGCTTTGCCCAGGAAGAAAAGTGCACGGTGACCTGGTCGCGCTTGTGGAACATCGAACCGGTGCCGTTTCATCCGCAATTGCTGGATTTGTGCGACCAAGCCATTCGGGAAACTTCCCAAGCTTCGCATCGCATGCCGTCAGGGCCGCTGCATGATGCCGCGGAAGTCGCCCGTGCGGGAATTCCGACAGTGATGATGTTCGTGCAATCGCTCAAAGGTATCAGCCACAACAAGATTGAAGACACCAAGGAAGAGCACCTGGAAACGTCGGTAGTGGCGCTCGACCGCCTGGCGTCCAAAACCATGGACTGGATTCTCAAGCAGCGTTGAAATTTTGTAAGATTCGAACGTAAGGAAGGAATCGCCAATTATGGACTCTCATTCTCTCAAGGTGGTGCAAGAGAACCGCGACTACACGATGTTCTCGTGGTCCGTTCAAGCGACATCGAATCCCATTCACATGAAGCGAGCCCAAGGCGTCTGGTTCTGGGACGGCGATGACAATCGCTGGCTGGATTTCAGTTCGCAGCTCATTAACTTAAACGTTGGGCATCAACATCCCAAGATGCTGGAAGCGATTAAGAAGCAGGTGGACGAGCTGTGTTTCGCGGGACCGGGCTTTGCCACGGAGCCACGCGGCCAGCTCGGCAAAAAACTCGCCGAAGTCACCGGCCTCGGGAAAACATTTTTCACTCTGGGCGGCTCCGAAGCAAACGAAAACGCCATGAAAATGGCGAAGCTGGTTACCGGTCGGGAAAAAATTATCACGCGTTATCGTTCTTATCATGGCGCCACGATGGGTTCGATGAGTGCTTCCGGAGATCCGCGGCGCTGGCCGGTCGAGCCCGGAGTTCCGGGAATTGTTCGCGTCTTCGATCCCTACTGCTATCGCTGCCCGTTCGGTCAAAAGGTCGAAACCTGCCATCGCGAGTGCGTTTCTCATATTGAAGAAGTCATCCAGATGGAAGGCCCGAACACAATCGCGGCGATTCTGGTGGAAGGCATCACCGGTTCGAATGGCTTGCTGGTCCCTCCCGACGATTACTATCCGAAGCTTCGCGCGCTCTGCGACAAGTACGGAATCCTGATGATCGACGACGAAGTGATGAGCGGTTTTGGCCGCACCGGCAAATGGCTGGCCACGCAGCATTACGGAATTCGTCCCGATATCGTGACCTGCGCCAAGGGTTTGACGAGCGGCTACCTTCCGCTCGGCGCGGTGATCGTTTCCGATTCCATCGCAAAATATTTTGAAACCAACATGCTTTGGGGCGGACTTACCTACAGCGGTCATCCGGTTTGTTGCGCGGCGGCGATTGCCAACCTCGAAATCTACGAAGAAGAAAAAGTCTTTGCCAACGTCGAGCGACTGGGACGCTATCTCGCGGCGCGCCTTGACTCCATGAAAGAGAAGTATCGCTGCGTCGGCGACGTTCGCTGCAAAGGACTTTTCAGCGTCCTGGAGCTGGTGAAAGACAAAACGACGCGCGAACCGCTGGCTCCGTTCAACGGAAGCAGTCCGGAAATGACCAAACTCGCAGGGCATTTGAAGAGCAGGCATCTGTACGCATTCAGCCGTTTCAATATGTTGTGGGTCTGCCCGCCACTGATCATCAACGAAGAAGACCTTCGGAACGGCCTGGACATTGTCGAGGAAGGGCTGGCCGTGGTGGATTCGGTTCTATTCCCCACACGGGCGACGCCCGCCACGGAAGTTCTGGCGCGAAGCTAGGCAAAATACGGCATGCCCGCCCCGGCCTGAAGGCGCCTGGCAGCCCGCCGAGTGCGAGTCAGGGATACCGTGGCCGCGGGGCTTGGTTGCCAAGGTAGTTCCGTCATACGGCGCAAGAAAATTCAACTGTTCTGATGGTCTAAGGTGTTCGCTGGATTCTTTCAGGACAGCCTTGCGCTTTATTTTATGGGGATAAGATCCCGGCGAACTTGGCTGGCGAGAGGTTCTGTGGCTCGGATTCTGATTGCAGAAGACCGCGAATCCATGCGCACCGCGCTGAAGGCTATTTTTGTCATGCGCCCTAGCTGGGTTGTTTGCGGCGAAGCTCAGGACGCCAAAGAGGCTGTTGCCAAGGCGATGGAACTGCATCCCGACCTGATCGTTATGGATTTCAAAATGCATTATTCCGACGGACTCACGGCGGCCTCTGACATTTTAAGGCTTATGCCTTCCATCCCGATCGTGCTGTTCACGCTGTACAAGACCGATGAGCTCGAAGCTGCCGCCAAAATGGTCGGAGTACGATGTGTCATTGGAAAGGAAGACGGTATTCGTACTCTGCTTGGCGCGATTGACGCTGAATTACAATTACAAAACCAGTCACGACCCACGGACCGGATGGAAAATGCAGATTCCGCTTGATTTGGTCAACTGAGGTAAATCTCCGATTTCAGCCCCAATAATTCCGCACGGCAGCCCCTCTTCTTTCATGGCTCCTTAACCCTTACGGTTGATATTCCCGCGATAGCTGCTTCGTGGCTATTGATCGTTTCGCCGAAATACAGCGTTCCAAGTATGTATTTATTGCTGGCATAAGGATATTCACATAAAGCTACGTACAGGTTCTTACGGAGCTTCGTCTTGTGAGGGAAAAGGGTCCGCTTGCTTGATGACCCTCTAGCGTAGATTCGCGTCGAAAGACGGGAACGCTTTGATTGAATCTGCGAGACTTTACACTACAGCTGTTTTTCGAGAAATGCATGACCAAGGGTCCAACGGCAGGCGAGAAACTAAAACGAAAGATCATCCAAGTAGTTCGAACCAGGTGCGAAAGTCCGACTCTCGCTCGCCCGGTGTCGCACGGCTACTTGCGAAAAGTATTCAGCGGGCTGGACGGGTTTAGGAGCGGGCGATGAATCGCGTATTGGTCGTCGACGACCATACTGTCATTCGCAGAGGGATTCAAAACATTTTGCGGGCTTGGCCGGAATGGGAAATTTCGGGCGAAGCCTCCAGTGGCGAAGAAGCTATCGAACTGACCAAGGAATTGAAGCCTGATATCGTACTGATGGACATCTCGATGCCCGGTATGGGAGGTCTGGAAGCGACGAAGTTGATCCTAAAGATTTATCCGCAAGCGAAAATATTGCTGCTGACCTTGCATGACTCACCGGAGTGGGCCGAAACGGCTCTCCGTGCGGGTGCTCGAGGTTACGTATTGAAGTCCGATTCGGAGGGAGAGTTGCTGCGAGCGCTGAAGGTGGTAGCCGCCAATGGCGTCTACGCAAGTCCGAGCTTAGACGCAGTTCGCGTGAAAAAAATCATTGGCGAAATGGGCTTGGCGGGCTAGCAATGGTTTTACAAAAGGTTTGCATTGTCTGACGCCCAGCGGGCGACGGAGCCATGGTCGAGAAAATGTCTGCATTCCCGATCCTCAATTGTCCATCAGTCACGATTTGGCTTGTGACTTGCGCCTTCCCGATAAACGGCATTTTCCACAATAAGATCTTGGCGAGTCCAAAAGAGTTCGCGCTCAATGAGCACGTAGAAGACACTAGCAATTGGCCAGGAGTTCCGGCATGAAACGTACAGAACAAAATGGCACGGCAGTGCGGTCCGCCTCACCTAAGGTTTCCAAAGCGCCATCTGGGAATGGCGATCTTAGTGGCGCGGAGATTTCCAAAGCTGATCTAGGTGCGGTTCTCATCAGTTTGCAAACGATGCGTGACGGCGACTTCTCCGTGCGTTTGCCCGGAGTCTGGACCGGCGTCGGCGGAAAGATAGCCGATACCTTCAACGAAATCGTAATTGCAAACCAGCGTATGGCTCAGGAACTCCGGCGCGTAGGTCATGTCGTTGGCAAGGAAGGCAAAACCAAGGAAAGAGTTCGATCGTATCAACCGCGCGGCGAATGGGGCGAGATGGAAGTATCGCTGAATACGCTGATTGACGATCTGTTGCGGCCAACAACAGAAGTGACGCGCGCCATCGCTGCTGTCGCCCAGGGAAATCTTGCCCAGACGGTGCAGTTGGACGTGGACGGCCGTCCGCTGCAGGGCGAATTCCTTCGGCTGGCGAATATCGTCAACACCATGATTCAGCAGTTGAGTGTATTTACGGCGGAAGTTACGCGTGTGGCTCGCGAGGTGGGTACGGAAGGTAAGTTGGGTGGTCAGGCGAAGGTGCCGGGAGTTGCCGGTACGTGGAAAGATTTGACCGACAACGTCAATCTGATGGCCAGCAATTTGACGGGCCAGGTGCGCAACATCGCGGAGGTGGCGACGGCCGTGGCCAGCGGCGACCTTTCGCGAAAAATTACCGTGGACGTGCGCGGAGAAATTTTGCAGTTGAAGGAAGCCATCAATTCGATGGTGGACCAGCTGCGGTCGTTCGCGTCGGAAGTAACACGCGTGGCACGCGAAGTGGGAACGGACGGCAAACTTGGCGGTCAGGCGGTGGTGCCAAGCGTGGCCGGTACCTGGAAAGACCTGACGGATTCCGTAAACGCCATGGCCGGTAACCTGACGGCTCAAGTGCGTAACATCGCCGAAGTGACCACGGCCGTCGCGCGCGGCGACTTGTCGCGCAAGATCACTGTGGACGTGAAGGGCGAAATCCTGGAGCTGAAGAACACTATTAATACGATGGTCGACCAGCTCAACGCGTTCGCCGGCGAAGTTACCCGCGTGGCGCGCGAAGTCGGCACCGAAGGCAAGTTGGGCGG
>WNFP01008037.1_pt1 | contig 16191 bp, 15 predicted proteins | sample 5400201 | NCBI WGS metagenome assembly WNFP01 (sample SAMN13153355, study PRJNA577476) | soil metagenome | isolation source: 115 cm saprolite under Madrone tree | place: USA:California | collected 2016-06-14 | reverse complement strand
GCCGAAGAAATAGCGCGCGGACAAGCTGTGGCGTTCGTTGATGTGGTGGTCGCCCTTGATAATGAAATTGTCGTTCCGGTTGTGATTGGGAAATCCCACGTTCAATTGGTTCCTGCCACCGGCGTTAGTCGGGTAGAGGGCAGCTACTTTGGTGCTCAGCGGGTTCACGCCGCAGGTACTGGGGATCGAGGCACAGGCGGCCTGCACACTAGCGACTGCATCGGGGATACTCACGGTCGAGTCCCCTCCGGCGGTGACTGTGGAAGGGCTGTTCAGCGTCTCCGAATTCGCCACGAGCGCACGAATCCCTTCGTACGCCCCAAAAATAAAAGTCTTGTTTTTGGTAATCGGTCCGCCAATGCTCCCGCCAAACTGGTGTTGGCGCAAGGCACGCATTGGATCAGGTGCGGGGTTAAAGTAATTGCGCGCGTCGAAGGCGTTGTTCCGTTCGAATAGGTAGGCCGTCCCATGAACATCATTCGTGCCTGACTTGATTCCGAGATTAACGATTGCCCCTGGCTTCCAGCCGTACTCTGCTGGCGGGTTTTCCTGTGCGTTGAATTCTTGAATCGCGTCGATGGGAAGAATGCTGCCGGGAGTTCCTTGCACGCCTTCCGCGTTGATCACCGTCGTGGCGTAATAGGGGTCGTTGTTGTCCGTGCCATCCACGATGAAATTGTTGTCCTCTGGCCGATTGCCATTCGAACTGATGGAGAGAAACCCACCACCGCTGCTCCGTTGCACGCCCGGTCTCAAGACCACCAGATTCTGGAAATCACGGCCGTTTAGCGGGAGATCATTGATGGACTTGTTGGCGAACGTCCCGCCAAGCGTGTCATTGGTGGTCTCGACCAGCGGCACCTGCTCCGTCACGGTGACGGTTTCCGTTACGCTGCCCGCCTGCATCGTCAGATCCAGACGAATATCTTTCGCCACTTCGAGCCGGATACCCCCGCGCTCTACTTTCTTGAATCCCGTCGCTTCGACAACCACCTTGTACGGACCCGGCGGTAGGCCGGGTGCAACGAAATCACCCGCTTCATTGGTCTCAAGTGTTCTCGTAACTCCCGTGTCCACATTGGTGATAGTCACGTGCGCGCCTTTGACGAGGCCGCCACTTTGGTCGGACACAGTGCCCAGGATGCGGCCCTCCTGAGACTGCCCTGACGCGCTGCTCAAGGCAGTGAAGGCGAATAGAAAAATAGCGATGTTTCGAAAAAATGTCATAAATCCCCCGTTCCTCTTGAGGCACAAGGAGTGTGCCCATGAATGAACGCCGTGTCCTGACCACCGGCGTGGCGTTGGTATCGTTTCTACCTAGACAGACGGTAGCCGTCAAGAGCCTAGGCTGTGGAGTGAAGAAAATTAGAAACAATTGAGATTGATTCATGACGAGAATGGCCTAAAACGCCTCGAAGGAAGCTCGTGGCGGCTCATCCGAAATGGTTCCTCCGGAGAATTCCCTCCGCTAGCCCGCACGCTCGGTGATGCGATCTCCTTCCTTGCGGGCTGGCAGACGACTTTTGATAGCCCAAAGGAGGACGGTACCTGCGACAATCGACACCAGGCTCGCCGTCTGTGCATTCGAAAGTCCGAAAAACGAGCGCGGGTTGATGCGGATAAATTCAATCAGGAATCGGGCCACACCCGTCAGGATGAGGTAGCAGCAGAAGATTTCTCCGTTGGGCCGGACGCCACTCACTGCTTTCTTCCCCATTTGCCACAGAAACGCCGCGATCGCCAGCCAGATGAAAAACTCATAGAGCGGCGTCGGATGCACGCGCTGCGTCGTGGGCACGACGCCGTTGGGGAAACTCATGCCCCAGGGCAGCGTCGTTGGGACGCCGTAATCACCGTCACCGGACAACAAGCAGCCAATGCGCCCGATGGCGTAACCAACCGCCGCCGCCGGCGAGCATAGGTCCATGAATTCAAGTGCCGGAATGCCAAAATGCCGCGCCAGAAACACGAGCGCTACAAAACCGCCTAGGAATCCGCCGAACCAGGCGAACCCAAACCGGCTGATCAATACGGAAGGATCGGCAATCAACTCTCGGGGACTCTCCAAAACGTGATACAGGCGTGCTCCCACCAGGCCCGAGAGCCCTGCGATGCCGATGATAAGAAACCCTTCGTCGTGATGGCCGGGCTTGCCGCTCTTCTGGTAGCCGCTGGTTGCGAATTGGGCGCGGCGGCGGTCATAATCCGCTTGCAGGACGTATGCGGCGACCAACAGGCCGGTGGCCACCATGAGGCCGAAGGTGGGAATCATGAGCGGCCCAAGATGGAGAAAAGGAATCATCGGTGGCAGAGTGCGTCGCCTTCCAAAGTATACACGAGGGTTCACTCCGGCTCGAACGCCGCTATCATTCGAAATGATTTCTCCCTAGCGGTTGCTGAAGCTACCAGAACGGAATTGCACCTTAACTCCGGGCACGTAGGATAAAACCTAGACCGACCCACATGCCGAAGGCGATCCATTCAGGAGGCGAAAAGTGCCCGGGGAATGCGGGCAAAACTTTCATCAGGAAAAGCAACAAGGAGACGGCAATTCCCAGCCCGGTCACGATCCGCATCGATGCTCGCTTCTCCACCATCCAGAAGGAGAGGCAGGCTGCGAACCATCCTAAGGCCGACGCCATCGAGCCCACTTCGGTGACGGGAACGAGGAGCGCATCGCCCAGAAGAAGAGCGGCCAGCGTTCCTGCGGTAATCCCGAGGATCGCGACGCTCGGTGTCAGGAATTTTTCGTGAACTTCGCCAAAGCGCGGATGGATCGTTTTGCGGCGGCCATAGGCGAACAACAAACGGCTGGATGCTACGAAATTGCCATTGAAACATTGCAATAGGCCGAAGAGGGCCATGATCAGAACCAATCGGACCGGCCACTGCGCTCCCAACGCCTGTTCAAACGCGATCGCTGTTGCGAATCGTTTTCCGACCAATCCTTGCCACCGCGCAACGTAGGCCACCGCGGCAACGGCGAGGACGTAAAAACCCGCACCCACGAGAAGTGCCATCATGATCGCACGAAAAAATCCTGTCGACCGAAATCCCGGATGAGCTTCCTCTGCCACCTTGGGCACCGATTCAAATCCGGTCATGAAATACGGCACGATCTGGAGTGTGAGCAGGATTGATACGAAGGGCGTGGTGCGAAACGCGGGATGAAAATTGGCAGGAGCGCCACGAACGGCGCTGATACCCAAGAGGAGAACGAAGAGTAAGAGCACGATCCCCGTCGTCCAGTTCTGAAAACTGGCGCTCCAACGGATGCCCCGGTAGTTGAGCACCGCAAGAAAAATCGTAAGCCCGATGCCCAACACCAGACGCGGCAGGAAAACCGGCTGCCCCGCGACTCGATACAGTTCGAGCGAATTCAAAGATGGAAAGATGTACGCCGCAAGTTTCCCCACGGCAACCGCTTCCCACGGGCACACGATGAAGTACGCTAGCAGCATCATCCACCCGGTGAAATAACTAACAAGCGGCGGAAAGACCTCAGCAGTGTAGGCGGCCTCGCCAGCAGCGTCCGGAAGCCGCTGCACCCATTGGCCATAAACGTAGCCGACGGGCAACAACAAAACTCCCCCAAGGGCAAAACCCAGAATCGCGCCGAGCGGCCCGCTGCGTCCCAGCCAGTCGTCCATCAGGACTAGCCATCCGGCGCCGACCATCGTGCCAAATGCGAGCGCGAAGTAATCGGCGAGGCGGAGTTTGCGCGCGAGTGTGGTCATGGTCCCCGGGTGCGCCCCGATTCTATACAGCTTCGGTGTTTGCGCCATCAGTTTTGACGGGCCGTTAACCTACCTCTAACAAAGTCGGTTTAGAAACCTTGTGCGCCGGAAGGACGGGCAGCGACGGCTTGGAGTCCGCACCTCCTCGTAAGTGCTTCCGTCCGCTGTGGTTCCATTTGTTGTTCAAGACTGAGAATTCCAAGGAGAGACTTTACTATGCATCACTGCCTTACCAGAGCTATGGCGGTTGTGGCCGCTTCGGTCATGACGCTTTTGCCCGTGTACACAACATCCGCACAAGGCAACGGCGGTTCCTCGACGAAGACACCCATCAAGCACGTTGTCGTGATCTTCCAGGAGAACGTTTCGTTCGACCATTATTTCGGCACCTATCCTCACGCCTTTAACCTTCCGGGCGAGACTCCCTTCCACGCCAAGGAGAACACTCCGGAATCTAACACCCTCTTGTCTTCCGGTCTGCTCTCCAACAATCCGAACAAAGCGAATCCTTTCCGAATCCCCCCAAGCGTGCCGGTGACCTGCGATGAAGACCACAACTATGGGGACGAGCAGGGAGCCGCCGACGGCGGCTTGATGGACAAGTTTGTGGAGAAACTAAGCTGCAACGATAAAGTGCTTGGGCCCGCCAGCGCCATGGGCTACTACGACGGCAACACCGTCACCGCGATGTGGAATTATGCTCAATTCTTCGCGATGAGCGACAACTCCTGGGGCACAACCTTTGGGCCATCCACTCCTGGCGCTCTCAATTTGGTTGCCGGGAATACGTTCCCTGGAACACTTGCGCCACTGAGACCCAATGGCAGTAAAGCTAGTCCGGCCTTTAACGTCGCAGGCGGCATAACGGACCCTACGGTGACGACAGGCCCCGTCATTGGCGATCCGCGGCCGTTGCTCGACGATTGCGTGGCGTCCAATCCCAAGTTCCAAAACGTCAGCCAAATCACGATGTCGGGTAAAAACGTGGGCGACTTGCTGAATGCCAAGGGCATCACTTGGGGTTGGTTCCAGGGTGGCTTCGCGCCGACGGGTGTGGACGCTCAAGGTCGTGCCGTATGCGGCCAGCATCACACCGGACTCGCCGGCGACGACGCGGTCGTAAACGCTGGTGACTACATCCCGCACCACGAGCCGTTCATGTATTACCCGCAAACCACAAACATCCACCACACACGGCCGAGCGATCCACTGCTCATCGGCACATCGCGCGACGGGGCAAACCATCAATATGACCTGGCCGACTTCTATACCGCTCTAAACAAGGGCCGGCTGCCTGCCGTGAGCTACGTGAAGGCCGGCGCTTACCAGGATGGTCATGCCGGCTATTCTGACCCGATCGACGAACAAATCTTCGTCGTGAACGTCATCAACGCCCTGATGCGATCGAAGGAGTGGAAGGACACAGCGGTGGTCATCGCCTGGGATGATTCCGACGGTTGGTACGACCACCAGATGGGTACCATCGTGACCCAGTCGAACGTGTCGGACGACCAGTTGCTGGGGCCGGGTAGTTGCGGCTCGCCGAAGGCGAATGACGTCAGTGGCGGAACCCAGAATGGCCGCTGCGGCTTCGGCCCGCGCTTGCCCCTGCTCGTGGTTTCTCCATGGGCAAATTCGAACTTCATCGATGACACCATCACGGATCAGTCTTCCATCCTCCGCTTCATCGAAGACAATTGGAACCTCGGCCGAATCGGCAATGGCTCGACCGATGCGATCGCCGGCACGCTAAACAACATGTTCAACTTCAGCGAGGGAGGACCGCACACTCACAGGCTCATTCTGGATCCCCAAACTGGAACGGTTGTCGAACAGGACTAGAGCCGCACCACTCATGTAAAGCCAAACGCCCTGGATCGCGTCGCTGGACGGGCTGCGGTCCAGGGTTGTTTCATAACTGTTGTTCTTCTACCACCCGCGCTTTTCCTAGCAGACAACCCGGCGGCCTCCGCAATCATCCGTTCACTCATCCTCCTCGGTGCAAGGAGAAATGGTCGTGACTTGTCTCAGGACTGCGATTTACTTCGGGACGCTACTGCTAGCCACAACTCCTACCTTCCCACAGCGTTATGGCCTGCCAGCCGATTCACCTCGCGAGCCTGTGAAAACAGAACAAGCCCCCATCCTCGACGAGCTTCGTTTCACGGGATTACGCCGCATCACTCGCCCGGCGGTCGCCGCTCAAATTGCTTCTCATCCGGGCGATCGATTCGACCCCTCGATCCTTGATAAAGACGTCCGAGCCCTCGCGCGGCTGGGGTGGTTCGAATCGATTCAAGTGGAAGCAACGTCTTCAACTGCGTCATCTCCGCCATGGCCTGAAAACTCCAAACGCATGACCTTGATTTTTCATCTCGATGAGCGGCCTTTCGTTTCCAAGGTGGAGTATTCTGGCTCCCGGCTGCTCTCTCGCCGGCAAATCGAAAAAATACTCGAGGCGAAGAAACTCGTGCCCGGGATCGGAAGACCGGCCGATCCAGCAGCGCTTCAACGGATCGCCTTCGCAATTCGCTCCGGCCTGAATGGGCTGGGTCACCCGGAAGCAAGCGTTCAAATCCGGCGAGAGGATGCCAAGAACGCGACGGTTTCTGTTCGATTCGAAATCAACGAAGGCCCCTTGTTGCGAGTGCGCCGTGTGAGCTTTGATGGTCACCCTCAAGTCTCCACAAGATTATTGCGCGGGCAAATGCGCAGCATCGCGCCATGGAAACCGCTCGCCTCGTGGCGAGGCAAGAATGCATTTACAGGCGAAGAGTTTGAAGAAGACCGTCAGCGTATCCTGACGTACTACCAAAACCATGGATTTCCGGAAGCTCGAATCGGCAATGCGCAAGTCGCCCGGTCCGTCGAATCATCGCGCCGCTGGCTTCCCTGGCCGCATGAGCTGGCGCTGGCGGGGCTATCCGTTTCCATCCCGGTCGAAGCTGGGCCTTTTTATCGCTTCGAATCTATCGCAGCGACCGATGCTCTTCAGCAAGCCGCGAAAGAGCGCGGCCGGTCACCCCTCAATCTTCCAGAACTGGACGAAGGCGGCGCCTTTTCCCAGCAGGAGATAGACAAGTTGCGCCGATTGTGGATGGCGCGTATTCAATCGAGGGGTTCTGCGGTCGATCCCCTTTCCTCCCGTTCCGTGGACGCGATGCGAACTTTCGACGCTGAGAATCGCACTGTACGCGTTGCCTTCGATGTGAGCGACGCACCTCCGTACATCGTGCAGCGCATCGAATTCCTTGGACTGCACAAATTCAGCGACCACTACGTGCGCCGCAGAATTCTCTTGCGTGAAGCCCGCCCGATGGATGACCGCGCGCTCGAAATCGGTCTCTTGCATTTAGCCAGGACAGGATACTTCAAGCCGATCCGCAAAGAAGATATTCGGGTCCAGCTCGATGAAGCCACTCACACCGCGCGCGTTTCGATCCACCTCGAAGAGATTGGCCAGCAGCGCGCCTCGCTGGTAGGCGGCACTGGTCAATTCGGCAGCACGCTGGGTGTCGCCTACACCGTCTTCGACCTGTTGAATCGCGAGGAACTCCTTTCGGCGCAACTTGATGGCGGCCCAAGGAGCCTTCAGATCCTGCTCAGCTTCGCAAAGGAAGGAATCTTTGGCACGCGAGCCTCGTTGGCTTTTTCGGTTTTTAATAATGTGATTCGCCCGCGGTTCGCAAGCAGCGCGCAAGGACCGTTTTTCTCCTCCCGCAGCGAAGGGACCAATGTATCCTGGACCTACCCCTTGACCAACACCGACTCCCTGGGCGTCAACTACACCGTCTCGCGCACAACCACTGAATATCCACTCGCTTCTCCCGCCGACGTGCCCGGGGCGACGCTCGGAAGCATTCGATCGAAGGTTTCCGGCCGTTCGCTGGGTTTCGGCTGGTCCCGCGACACAGGAAGTGAGCGCATCTTCTTCGCGAATTCCGCTTCCGGAGGATGGCTCGGCGGTGGGGAGAACATGGTCCATTCCTCTGCCGAATACGGTCGCATTTTCCGCGGCCCGTTGTTTGCCCCGGTTGGCGCGTGGACATGCCCTTTTACGCGCGTCTCTTCTCAGGCGATGAACTCGTGCGCGGGCTTCGTGCCGGGGAACTAGGCCCGTGCGCGGTAACCACCAGGATCGCACCGAGTGGCGTAACAATCTATTCCGCTTCGCCCTCGGGCGCAAATCTCGTTAGCGCAGTCAACGCCGAATACCGCTTCCCTCTCGCTGTCGGGACGGAAGCCGCGGCCTTCTTCGACCTGGGCTCCGGCTTGCTGCTTCCCAACTGGCTGGGCCCCACCAAGCCGGTCCTTCTGGGCGCCACGAACGGCGTGCTTCACGGCTCCGCAGGAATCGAACTTCGCTGGACCGCGCCCGGCGTTCAGGTTCCCGTTCGAGCCTATTACGCTGTAAATATCCTGCGTATGAACCGATTCTTTTTCCTCTCGGACAATTCCCTGTTCCACGCTCGCAACCGTTTCTCCGCTTTCGGCTGGGGGCTGGGCGCGCTGTTCTGACCGCCACGTCTGTACTACACTGCGGAAGCCATGAAACACGACAAACTCATCAAAGAAGCCTCGCGCTTGGCGGAACCCTTTTGCGTTACGAAGGGCCAGAAGTTTCGACTGAGGGATTGGGACCCCGCTGCCACGACCGGGGTCAAAAACAAACAACACGCGCAAAATATTCTCGATGCGCGCGAAGGCGTCCTTAACCACCTGCAGGAGAAACTCTACGCGCAAGACCGCTGGGCGGTTCTGATCGTCCTGCAGGCCATGGACGCCGCAGGCAAAGATGGCGTGATCAAGCACGTCATGTCCGGCGTGAATCCGCAAGGATGTGCCGTTCACGCCTTCAAGTCACCGAGCAGCGAAGAGTTGGACCACGATTACCTCTGGCGATCGCATAAGTGCATTCCGGAACGAGGCAAAATCGGCATTTTCAATCGCTCCTACTACGAAGAAGTTCTCGTCGTGCGCGTCCATCCACCGTTCTTGAGAGCCCAAAAGCTGCCCGACGACCTGGTCACGAAGCATATCTGGGACCAGCGTTACCAGGACATCAACGGATTCGAAGAGTACTTGACTCGAAATGGAGTAGTGATTCGTAAATTCTTCCTGCACGTTTCAAAAGAAGAGCAAAAGAAACGGTTCCTCGAGCGCCTGGAGGATGCGAAAAAGAACTGGAAGTTCTCCATGGCGGACGTCAACGAACGAGGCTTTTGGAAGGATTACCAGGAAGCATACGAGGAGATGATCCAGAATACGGCCACGAAGCACGCGCCGTGGTTCGTGGTTCCCGCGGACAACAAGTGGTTTACGCGACTGATCGTGGCTTCCGCGATTATCCAGGCACTCGACGAACTCCATCTTTCTTTCCCAGAAGTGGACAAGGCCAAAAAGAAAGAGCTGGAAGCCGTCCGCCATTCCCTGCTCGCCCAAAAGGAGTAGGCGCAAAGGAACCAGCAGCGGTATGGAGAGGACAGGACTGGAGCGGGCTACCCACCCTCTCCCGAGGCCAGGCGTCCCGCTCCACCACAGAACGAAGGGCTTGCCGCAAAGCGGCTGCCACTTCCTTCTGCTCAGTGCAAAATCTCAAATCATTGCATCAAAACAAATTACAAATCCCGCGTCAACTTCGCGCACTCCAATCCTCATAAACTATCGAAACCTATGGAGACTTTATATGGAAATCCGGCAGGATTGCGCTGGCTCGCTCACGCTTCAAAATCTACTTCGAGAGCATCAATAAGCGGCATCAGCCAATCGAGCAACTTCTGATGAATTGGATGTGCACCGTAAGTGTCTAACGCAGATCGGTCGGAGAATTTCATGACTCCGCCAAGCTCATATCCCCGCGAGCGAGATGACACGTTGACACCGACCCAGGTCTCCAGCAGCCCGGGAATCTGCCCCTGTAGTCCACGAATCTCCGCGAGCGCGCGAACCTTCTGATCCTCACGCACTCCCGTCTTCCACCGAAAAGCAAAAGTATGGACAACCATGACAGTATGGTAACTGACGGCTGCCAAATCGGATGACAATTTAATGGCCAGCTTGGGAGCCGGCCGATGGAAATCCCTCCAAGTTTTGTCGGCCGCAGAACACCATCGGAGCATGCAATTCGGGCACTTTCCCACGACCTGCTGAGGAAACCAAGGAGGACGTGATGCAGAACCAGCGATACCGCGGGGAGCCGCTGGCGAGCGGTTGCAACTCTTGTGCTACTGGTGTTTGCGCTGACGCTTGGGGCGCACGGAATTGCATGTGTGCGGGCCGGAAGGTTTGGAGGAGATGACCAAACACGTGCTGGAGGCGTGGCGGCAGGACATCGAAATTCGTACCAAGGGGCTGGAGCAGCGGAACGCCCTGGTTGTGCGAGCGCACGACGTGAAGTCGGACGTCGTGTACAAGGACGAGCGCATGGCGGTGACGGCCTTTCGCGTCCCCCACGGGCAGTGGCCGGAAGCCTTTGGCTGCCGCTTCGATACGCCGGGCAAAAGCATTGTGATTTCCGGGGACACCGGCCCGAGCGAAGAGATCGTAGCGCATTGCCAGCCGTGCGACGTGCTGATCCACGACCTTATTCGCCGGAGAGTGCCTTGATCATGCCCGACTACAAAACGTACCGTGCGAAGTATCACACGTCGACCAGCGAACTGGCGGAAATTGTCAATCGCGCAAAACCGGGCATCTTGGTCGTGTAGGTTACACAGCGGTTCTCATCGGGAATGAGCCGCCCGCCGGGAACGATTCCGAGTTTACTCTTCGTTGAACTGGTTCCGCTTCTTGTAGGCCATCCAGGCGATACCCAGGCAGATCAGCATGGGAGGAGCGACCAGAATCAGGATTCCACTCTTAAGCGCGGCCATCATGCGAGATCCGGCGCCCGCCGCCTGGGTATAGCAAAGCGCGCAATTCTGCGCGTAAGCAAACGCCGGAGCGGCCAGCGCCGCAAGCAGCGCGGCCCCGCGTGCGGCAACTCGTGCGGTTTGGTTCATCCTAATCCTCATTCCCTGCTGGCACCGGAGTATCGCTCTCGTGCGCCGCGCGGTCAATACCTTAGAACCTTAGAGTAAAGTGGGGGAAGCGGCGCCCCTTCATCCCCGCTTCCCCTCGGCGCCTGCTCAGTGCGCGAACGGCCGCATGTGCAGCAGGCGGATGCTGTCCGACCAGATCATATTCAACATCAGCAGTACGAAGATCGTGGCCGGAATCAGCGAAAGAAACAAGCTGCGCTTCTCGTGCGCCAGGTGCATGAAGTACATCAACCCCAGAGTCGCGCTGCCGATCGCCAGGGCGAACAGAATGCGTACCAACCCCGCCTTGGAAAAATTTTGATACGCGAGGAAAAATTCAATCCCCGCAATCGCCAGCAATACAAAATACACCGGCAGATATTTCGCGACCACGTTTCCGGATTTTCCCGATGCAGACATCGTTGGTCTCCTTTGCAGTCGCCCGCGTCACCGCGCGATATTCGTCAGATACACCAAAGGCAGGACGAACATCCACACCAGATCGACGAAATGCCAGTATAGACCGGTCGTTTCCACATGTCCTGGAGTCAAGCTCCCGCTGGAATACTTGCGCGCCACCACCGCCAGCGCCACCACCCCAATAAGCACATGCAGCAAGTGCAACCCTGTGATGCTGAAGAAGGCCTGGCCGAAAAGCCCCGAACTCAGTTTGATGCCTTGATCAAACAGGCCAAACCACTCACGGATATGCAGCCCAGCGAAAATGAGGCCCAGAACCATTGTGGAGCCGAGGAATCGGAGGGCTTTGGGTTTGTCTCCGTCCTTGGAAGCGTCCACCGCACCCAGCATCGTCAAGCTGCTGGTGATCAGCACAAACGTCATGGTGGCTACATTGATGATGCTCGCAGACTTGAACGGAGTCTGCCAATCCGGAGTCGCCACGCGCAGATACCCATACGCAAACAGCATGGCCCCGAACGTAACCGCGTCCGAAATTATGAATAACCACATGGTCAGCTTACGTGACGGGATCGAATAGGGAGATCCCTCCACCAACATGCCGCCGTGGCCGAGCATGGCCATTTCAGACTCGCTCACAGTTCCTCCCGCTCCCGGACCCTACAGCTTGGTGCGCAAAACGAGCAGCAGATAGAGCCACAAAACTCCCATGAAATGCCAATACGTTGCCGTCGCTTCGAAGGTGCTCCGCCGCAGCGCGGCATGACGTGAGGCGAACCGGCTCGTCACAAAAACCAACGCCGCAATGCCTGCGAGCACATGCAATCCATGCATGGCGGTCAGCACGTAATAGAACGAGCTGTTGGGATTAGTCGCCAGGTAAAGACCCTGTGCCGCGAGCTGCCGCCAGGCTTGGTATTGTCCGCCAATGAAAACGAATCCGAGCGCGAGAGTGGCCATGAGCCAGCCTAATCCCTGACGAACGGCATGGGACTCTGTCGCCGCTACGGCAAGGATCGCGCGACGCGCCATTTGCAGAGTGGCGCTGCTCAACAGAAGCGCCAGCGTATTTCCATAAAGTATCGCCGGCAGGGCGATGTGCGCCCAATCCCCCGAGGATCCCTGGCGCACAAAGAGCGCGCTAGTGAAAGCCGCAAACGACATGGTGATCGCAAAGATGCCCACCCAGATTCCACTTCTCGAAGCCTCTCCTGCTCCGTAGAGCACTTTGGCCACTCTGGCCGAAGAAGCCTTCGGGACTCCTAAAGCGGGTGGCGACTTAGGCACTGACTCGTAACTTCTCGATGACATGTATTCCCGCTCCCTTGGGAGGCTATGGAGCGGAGACTCTTAGGGCTCCGCTCCGAATCCGTTCCATCCCCGTCAGCCCGCAGACGGTTCGGGCGAATCCTGCATGATGTAGTCACCTTTCAAACCCTTCACATCATACTGATAAGGGTCGTGATAGATAATCGGATGTTTGCCGCCGAAATTATTCCAAGGTGGAGGCGAAGGAATACTCCACTCGAGCGTGGTTCCGTTCCACGGGTTTTCCGGAGCAGGCACACCGTTATAACGACTGTAAATCAGGTTGAAAATGAAGATGAGTTGCGCCGCACCAGTGCCAAGAGCGGCGATGGTGATGAACTTGTGCAACGGCATTAGCGGCCCCATGAAATCATCTACGAACGACGAATAACGCCGGACATTGCCCACCAACCCGAGGTAGTGGAAGGGCATGAAAATGCAATAGGTACCGATAAACGTGAGCCAGAAATGAAGCTGGCCCAGGGTTTGGTTCATCATGCGGCCGGTCATTTTGCCGAACCAGAAGTACGTGCCGGCAAAGACACCGAAAAGGGACGCCACACCCATGACCATGTGGAAATGGCCGACAACGAAATACGTGGCGTGCAAGACGATGTCAATGGATGGTTGCGCCAAGAAAAAGCCGCTAACGCCGCCGCTGACGAACATGGAGATGAATCCGAGCGCAAAGAGCGATGCCGCGTTGATGCGAATGTTCGCGCCGTACAGGCTGCCCAACCATATCAGTGTCATGATCGTCGCCGGAATCGTGATCGTGAGCGTGGGAAAGGAGAACAACAACGAAGAAAACGGATTCATGCCGCTCACAAACATGTGGTGTCCCCAAACCATCCAGCTCAGGAAGCCGATAGACATCATCGAGTAGATAATAACGCGAGCGCTCAAGAGCGGCTTGCGCATGCTGTTGATCAGAATGTGCGAAACGATGCCCATCGAGGGCAGTATCGCAATGTAAACCTCGGGATGGCCGAAGAACCAGAACAAGTGCTGCCAGAGAAGCGGGGACCCGCCCGAGTGCGGCTGCAAGCGATCACTTACCACCAGGCCGGAAGGGATGAAGAAGCTAGTCCCGGCAGTGCGGTCCAGAAGCAAGAGTATGCAAGCAGGAAGGAGCACGGCGAAAGCCAGCAAAGCGATACAGGAAGTGATGAACCACGCCCAGGTGCAAATCGGCATGCGCATCAGGGTCATGCCCTTGGCGCGCAGATCGAGCGTTGTAGCGATGAAGTTGAGGGCTCCAAGCAGGGACCCGATGCAGAAAATGGCGATCGAAATCCCCCAGAGGTTCATCCCCCAGCCCATCCCAGGGCCAGCATCCTTGCCGACTGCACTCAACGGAGCATACGAAGTCCAGCCGGAGATCGGTGGTCCGTCAGGAATGATGAAGGCAAGGATCAGCACCAGGAAGGCGACCAGCGTCGTCCAGAATGACATCATATTGAAGCGCGGGAAAGCCATGTCTTCCGCGCCGATCTGGATGGGGAGAAAGTAATTGCCAAACGCCGCGAAGGGAGCGTTGGTGAGCACGAAGAACACCATCAACGTGCCATGCATAGTGAGCAACGAGAGATAGTATTCCGGCGTGATGATGCCACCCGGAGCGCCGGCTTTCGAGAACAATTCCAAGCCGGGAATTCGCGTTGTCGGCCAGACGAGATGGAAACGCATCAGCCAGGAAAGCGCCATGCCTATGCAAACGGCCAGGAGACCAAGGGCATAATATTGTTTTCCAATCACTTTGTGATCAAGGCTGAAAACGTACTTCCGGAGAAATCCTTCTGGCGGTGGGTGAACGTGGGCTTGCTGGTCTGACGCTACTTCCATCTACGCTCCTCGCTCGGGGGAAGCCCGCAGACCGGCTGCAACGGACCGCACGCCGGTGTGCGGCTGGGCTACGAGTTCACAGCTCGGACGCTTTCTGTTTCATCCACTTTTCGAAATCGTCCTGGGCCATCACGTTCAGATATGCCTTCATGTTGTAGTGGCCCAGTCCGCAAAGCTGGGTGCAGACAATTTCATACCTTCCGATTTTAGTGGCCGTGAAATGCACGGAAAGATCGAGACCCGGAACAAAGTCCTGCTGGATGCGCAGCTCCCTGACGTAGAAGGAGTGGCCCACATCCTTTGCGTGCATCAACAGGTGGATTTCGCGGTTGACGGGTAGCACCAACTCAGCGGAGACGATGTCATCGCGCGACTCGATGTCGTTGGCAGGGTCCAGGCCAAAATAATTCTGGTTCCCTTCGTCAATCTTGTCGGGATAGATGGCGCCGAATTTCCCGTCGGCGCCCGGATAACGGAAGTAAAAAGCGAATTGACCCGCCTGCGCCTGGATCTGCAGAGCATCCGGCCTGGGCGGCGTGAAATAGACATTGGCCCACGCCCGTTGGCCAAAGACACCTAGCGCGAGGACCTCCGTACCCACGAGAATGAACGCGGCCGCCACCATTATCTTAGCGCCGCCTGGAAAATTCTTGAGCTTGCCGCCGTCTTTACGTTCCGCGAACTTCCAGACAGAAATCGCCAGTACGAACTGCGCGAGGAGAAAGGAGATCCCCGCCTCAGCCATGGTGTCGGACAATTGCTCGTCAATCTGGTGGCCGTGGGTAGAGATATCCTCCGGCATCACGTACATGTGGGTGACGATGGGATACGCAGACGCTAAGGCGATGATCACCAGAACGATTGCAAACAGCTTACCCATGACACCTCGCTCCCGCTCTCAGTTTAATCGGACGCGATTTTTTCGTGTCGCCAGTAATCAGCATTCTGGGACGAATCGTCCCGTGGTTGCGAAAAAGGCTCAATAGGGCTTGGCTTTGAAGACGAAGTTTACACTTTTTGTTTCACTGCCTGCAATGGACACTTCCTGCGTCTGATCGCCGTAGGACTCGTGGAAGGCGGTCACGGTGTATTTGCCCGGCGGCAAATCGGGCAGCGTGAAGCCACCGTCGGCGCCGGAAATCGAGTAGTGGGAATTTTTCATGACCGCAAAAGTCCCATGCATCCAGGGATGGACATTGCATTTCACCGGAATGAATTCCATCTTGTCGTACTTATCGGAGATAGGAGGAGTGCCTGGCGGCTGAGACTTGTTCCACTCACGGTTGATCTTAGCCAGCGGGTGGATGTTATGAGAAGTTTGATCCTCGTTGGTAATCTTGAGTTCCTGGTTCACCTGAAACGCAAGGACATGCGGCAGATAGCGGCAGCCTTTTTGCGCCAATACCGCAGCTTGCGACGGTGGCGGCTCATCGGGAGCTCCCGCCGAAATGTACACCACCACATTTTCCAGCGCGTTGTTCGGACCGGTTACGACCGTTTCCGTCGGCGGCGGCGCCGCATATTGCTTCGCGCAGCTGGGCTCTTTGGACATATCGATGGGCTTTTGCTTGGCCGGTGTCCCCTCATAGGTTACCTTGCCGCTCACGGTGCCGCCACCTGGTACTGCAGATGTCATAGTAGCCGCGGCAAGGATGGCTACCCCCGCCATACAAGCCTGCTTGGTTCGCATGCTCTTACTCCTCCTGAAATTCTTATTGTCCCGAAATTATTGTTTGATACCGGCACCCGTGGGTGTGCCGGTGATTTTCTGGGCCTTAACGATTTCAGCGCCTTCTTTGGAAGTCATCCAAAGGGCGAGCTCCGGACTCTTGGTTGTCACCTGCAGGGTGCGCAGGTAGTGC
>WNFP01002605.1_pt1 | contig 16197 bp, 21 predicted proteins | sample 5400201 | NCBI WGS metagenome assembly WNFP01 (sample SAMN13153355, study PRJNA577476) | soil metagenome | isolation source: 115 cm saprolite under Madrone tree | place: USA:California | collected 2016-06-14 | reverse complement strand
AAGGTCTGTGCCGGATTGCCTTGCCGAACCGCAGCGAACTGGTTGAGCGGCAGTGAGGTGCCCACCATCAGTACGCTGGAATCGACGACCTCAAGCAGCAGCTTTTGGCCGCTCTCCATTTCCTTGAGCAGCCTGGGGTCGGCGAGATCGGCCGCGACGCAGGTGTTGGCAAGGCACCAGACATAGGGAATCCGGTAGGCGGCGCCCTGGTCGATCGTGATCTTGACGCCGGCCTGCAGGTACAGGCCGACGGGAAGGAATAGTTGCAGACGCGCGGCCTTGTCGCCCTCGCGTTCGATCAGGTCGAGGCGGACAGCGGTCTGTCCCGTCTCAAATGTACCCGTGATTGTCGTCCGGCACGTTTTGGCTCCACAGCGCGATCGCCGCCCACCCGCCGGCGGACTGGCCGACCACAATCACGTTGTCCGGCACGATCAGCTTTTGACCGGTCAGGTAGTCAATGATCCACTTGTCTATCAACGCCACCGCGAGTCCGGCGTCGCGGAAGTTTGGATTGTCGCAGCCCCCTATTTTTGAATAAAACACCGAGTACAGGCCGCGCTCCGGGTCATCGAGTGCCGCCGCGCCATATCCGGAACCGGAGGGCGCAACGACCATGTAGCCTCTCCGTGCGAACCACATCGCGGCATCCCTGAATTCAACGAGCGGAAAGAAGCCGCGTTCGCGCTGGTTGAGCGAGACGCCATGGTTCATGACCACCAGCGGAAACGGACCATCGCCAACGGGGCGGACAACGTAAGCGATGGTGGGCAGCGTGACGGGGATAGCCCAGACTTCCTCCTGGATCGCCCGACTGGTGGGTTGGTCGTCAGCGAAGGCCGCAACGGCCAACACCATGATAGCGATCGCGCAGATGACCAGAACCCGAATCAGATGTCGAAGCATGGCGTCCGTCCGTTGTCTTGCCGCGGCCGTTGTGCAGTAGGCAGGCGAAAGGCTTTGCTGACGGCAGCCGGAGGCTTTGATTTGGATCAACGGCGCATGGTGGTCACTGCCTCATCCAGCACAGGTAAGTGTCGATCGGATTCCGGTCGGTTATGCGTGTCCGGCATCCTGCTCGCTGTTTTCGGCTAGTTCGCGACGCTTCTTGCTGAGCACGAACGTCGCCAAATGTCAGGTCCGGGCCGCGGTGGCCCGGACTCAAACCCTCCAGGAGTGAATAATGATGATGTATCGCAGGCGATCGGTTGTGGTAGCTCTGTTTGGATTGCTGACTTCGGCGGCCGTTGCGACCCCGGCACTGGCAGAGACCGGGGCGGTCAGCGTCGTTTTCACCAAAGGCGGGTTCATCGTTGGCGTCGGAGGTGGCGAGGGTGTGCTCACATTCCGCGGCAGACACTATCCGTTCACTGTTTCGGGAGCCAGCATCGGCTTCACCGTTGGCGCGTCGACCACCAAGCTGGTCGGCAGGGCCTTGAACCTGAGGAGTCCCGGAGACATTGCCGGGAACTATAGCGCTGCCGGCGCCGGCGGCGCTCTTGCGGCCGGGGCAGGCGGCGTGCAGTTGCAGAATGCCAACGGCGTCATCCTGCAGCTCAGCGGTCCAAAGGTTGGCGTGGAATTGTCGGCCGCCCTGGCTGGGGTTTCCATCGCCATGAAATGATCGGCCGCGGTCGGAGGAGGCGTCGCCAGGCGCCTCCCAATCGCGATAGTCCAGGAGGTCATGATTGAAAGCCGAAGCACCACGGCGCGAGAAATCATGACAAGCTGAAAGCTACTATCGTTCGGCGACGAGTTTCATGCCACGCAGGCTCGCTGATCATCGTAGCGGCCTTGTCGAAACGCTTGGGCAGTTTGACCTTTGGACGAAGCGTTTTGATCTTTAGCCATTGCGTAGCTCTTCAGCCGTCAGCCCATTGGCACGGCGACTAGTCCCAGGCTATGACAATGCCGATATCTCCCGGCACGCCGCCCGGAAAGTCCACGATCTGATATCGGATGCGGTAGCCGCGCGGCTTCAGATAGTCGGACCAGAGCTGAAAGATCTCCTGAGCTATTCCCGTAAGGGTCTTCTCCCATCCCGGCTCTTGCTGATTGATGGCTCGGCCCTTGTCGGTGCACAGCGTATTGGGAAATCGGTAGACCTGAACCTCGGTCAGGCCGTTCCGCACCGCGCGCTGGATGACGCTCGAAGCAAGCTTGACCTTTTCATCTTCAGTCAAGCCGGATGGCTTGCTCAGCTTTTCGATCAAGGCGCGTTTTTCCGCCTCGGCAGCGGCTAAAGCACGGGTGTACTGGTCGGCCTTTTCGGCTTCCTTGATAGCGATTTGCTTCTGGGCCTCTTTTGCCGTGGGCAGCAGATCGTCGATTTTTTCGGGCATGGCTGATCCCCTCAATAACCGTCTCGCCTGGAGGCTAGCTAGCCCGCGCTGCGAGATCGGCCCTTTGATCCAAATCAAGCGCTCCGGCCGCTTGGCTTGTTTCTTCCTGATTGCAAGCTTTCGGGCCGTCGGAACCTGACTAAAAGCAAGGTATGGAGAGATGGCATGGATCGGCTGCTCAAGTTAAGTCTGCAGGTACTCGATCCGAACAAGATCTCGCGGACGTTTCCTTGCATGCAAGATATGGAAATCAGCTGCTATCGCTGTCCGATCTGACCAACATTAGCCGGTAGGTGGCCAAGGCTGCCACGAATGAGCGATTGATTCATATCAAGGGTGCTCTACGGTGTCACGATCGGTATTGCGTGGTTCGAAAGAACCCGCCGATCGCCCGGCGGGTGCGTTGCTTTCAAGACGTGGAGGATCATTTGAGCGATCAGCTTCATCCGCTAGCTTCCCACCATCTGCCGTTCTTCATCACGGCACCCGGCGAAACCGACGTTCTCTTCAACATTACGTTATGGTTTGTCGTCGCATGCATCATTCTGACGGGTGTGATTTTCTTTACCATCCACTCGCTTCCGGAACGAATGGCGCACAAGTCGAAGAAGATTCTGCTCGACCTGATCGCCTTGCTATGCCTGCTCGCGCTGCTTACGCACGAACACCTTTTCTGGTTTATAGCAATCGTGCTTGCCTTCATCGATATTCCGGACTTCCTGACCCCGGTAAACCGCATCGCAAATTCAGTGGCAACCATGGCTGGGCAGGAGGACGACAAGAAACCGGCGGATGTTTCGACTTCCATCCCGCCGGAGGCTGCGAAAGTCGACGAACCCACCATGAAGAAGCAGGGAGCCCGTCATGCTTGAACTCATGCTGTGCTCTATGCTGACGCTGCTTCCGGATTTTCTGATCCGCCGCTTCGTGCAAGGCAAGCGGCTCGGCAAGGAAATCACATTATTTTCGGTCTGGTACGAGCTTCGCTGGGGTATCACACTTTGTTTGATCCTGACCGTGCTGTTGATCACAGTCGTGCTGTACAACCACCCCTCCTCGAAGGACGTCAATGCGCTGTTTCGGACCATATCGATCTTCGCAGAAACCGGCGGCCGGGTATCGGAGGTCTATGTCGGCTATAACCAGAAGGTGAAGAAGGGCCAGCCGCTGTTCAAGATCGACAGCAAGAGACAGGAAGCCGAGATCGAGACTGCTCGCGCCCGCGTTGTCGAAGTGGAGGCAGGCACGGCCACGGCCAAGGCCGATGTCCTGACCAACCAAGGCAAGGTGGATGAAGCGAAGGCCAACCTTCAGCAGGCAAAGGACGAACTGGACGTCAAGACCGAGTTGCAGCGTCGCAATCCCGGCATCGTGCCGCAGCGCGACATTGAAAAACTGCAGGTTCTCGTCGATCAGCGGCAGGCCGGTGTCGACGCTGCGAGTGCCACCAAAGAGGCGGCAGAGACGCGCCTTTCGATCGTCCTGCCAGCGCAGAAGGCGAGCGCGGAGGCGCAGCTTGCGGCAGCCCAGGTCGAGCTGGAGAGAATGACGGTCCGTGCTGGCGTCGACGGGCGGGTCGATCAGTTCGTCCTGAGGTCGGGCGACGTCGTGCAGCCAGCGCCGGTCACCCGGGCCGCGGGGATTCTCATCCCCGAGGCCGCGGGCGAGGGGCGGCTGTTCGGCGGATTCAACCAGATCGAAGCCCAGGTAATCAAGGTCGGCATGATTGCCGAGGCAACCTGCATCTCCAAACCCATGACCATTATTCCGTTGGTCGTCGCAAGCGTGCAGGACGTCATCGCCGCCGGCCAGATCTTGCAGACCAATCAGCTGACCGACATGGCGAAGCTCGGCGCCCCGGGCACGGTCCTGGTTTTTCTCGAACCTCTCTACGAAGGCGTGCTCGACGATGTTCCGCCAGGCAGCAGCTGCATTGCGAATCTCTATTCAGACCACCATGAGCTGCTTCAATCGAAGGATATCGGCACGCTGAAGTTTGTCTATCTGCACATCGTCGATACGGTAGCCCTCATTCACGCGCTGGTCCTTCGTCTGCAGGCGGTTGTCTTGCCGCTGAAGGCGTTGGTGTTCGGAGGACATTGAGCGGCGGCTGGCGCGCTCACCGTTGGCTTGATCCATGTCAATCGATGAACCTCCCGGCGTCGAAGAATAATCGCCAGTCAATGGAGGATTGTCATGAGACCAAAAACAGTGCTTCGAAATCTGATCCGAGTTTCGGCGGTGGCCTGCATCGCCGCCCTCGCCACACCCGCGCTCGCCGAGGACGACGCGGCCAAGATTCTGAAGGCGATGGCCGACTACACCGCCGGTCAGAAGTCGATATCGGCGACGTTCGACAGCGATATCGAGGTGATCACGCCCGAACTCCAGAAGCTTCAGTTTACCAGTTCGGGACAGATGAGGCTCGATCGGCCCGACAAGCTGCGTATCAAACGCACCGGCGGTTACACGGACGTGGATATGGTCTTCGACGGCAAGCTGCTTTCGCTCTACGGCAACAACGCCAAGTCCTATGTGCAGGCGGACCTGGTCGGGTCGATCGATCAACTGATCGACCTCCTTCAATCGACGTCCGGCGGGGCGATGCCGGGGACCGATCTTCTTCTCACCAACTCGTTCGACGAACTGATGGCGAATGTGACCGACGCCAGGCACATCGGCCAGGGGGTTATCGACGGTGTCGAATGCGAGCACCTCGCATTCCGGGGCGGCGATACGGACTGGCAGATATGGATCGAGAGCGGGGCGCGTCCGATCCCCCGAAAATACGTAATCACGAGCAAGACGCTGGCTGGCGCGCCGCAATATTCCCTGAAGATCAAGGAATGGAAAACCGACGTTCCTGCAGAGGCAGACGCGTTTGTGTTCAAACCGCCGGCTGACGCGAAAAAGGCCGACCTGAACGCATTGGCTACGATGGAATTTGATGAAATTCCCCCCGCTACAGCCCCTGGAGCCAAGAAATGAAAAATCCATCCCGAAAGTCGATCATTCTGTCGCTCGCTGGCGTGACCGTATTTGCGGCGGGTCTGATCTGGAGCGGCAAGGCCACCTTGAACGACGGCTTCGCATCGTCCGCCGAAGCGCGCATCGGGCGCCCGCTGACACCAATGAGCTATGCCGGCGTGGCGCGCAGAACGACGCGTCGAGCGGTGGTCTATGGCGGGGCTGCAGCGGCAGCGGCCGGCGCTTACGCGGTGACACCGGGATGTGCGCAGGTCGCGGATGCCTACGGGCGGATCTACACGAGGTGCTGATCAATCCGCAGGCCTCCGAGAGGTCCGCCTTTTGTCAAACGGAGCTTGGTTGTAATATGGCGCGGGAGGCGGATTTCGTTCTTCCGCGCGCTCGTCTCGAACCGGACGGGATTAACGTCGATGATCACCATACCGGAATTAGTCGCAGAGGCGCTTGGCTCCTTTCTCAGCGCGGAAATGCGAGGCCGGTTCGGCGCCTCGCATGCGGCGCTTGCGGAATTTCTACCCTATGCGGCGAAGCTCACGCTGGAATGTATTGGCAATAGCGACGCGCTCTATCACAACATCGAGCACTCGATGCTCGTGACTCTGGTCGGCAACGACATACTGGCCGGCCGGGCTCTGCAGCGTCCAACCACTGGCGGGGACTACGCCAGTTTCATTCTGGCCTGCCTTACGCACGACATCGGCTACGTCCGCGGCATTGTTCACGGCGATGAGGATGCGTGCTTTGTCGCTGATATGACGGGTCGTACGGTGCGCTTGCCGACCGGCGCATCGGACGCCGCGCTTGCTCCCTATCACGTAGACCGTTCAAAATTGTTCGTCGTCGAACGTCTTGACGGCATCGAGGGATTGGACGCCGCCCGGATCGCCAGGGCAATTGAATACACGCGCTTTCCCTACGCGCCCTCGCAGACGGAAGAATTCGACGATCTGCACGAAGAGGAAGGACTTCTATTGCGGGCCGCCGATCTGATCGGCCAGCTCGGTGATCCCAACTACATGAGAAAGGCGAACGCACTATTCTACGAATTCGAAGAGATAGGGCTGGACAAGACCCTCGGCTACGAAACGCCCGCCGACATCATCTACAAATATCCGCAGTTCTATTGGACGCATGTCGCGCCGCAGGTGCAGACCGCCATCCGCTATCTCAATGTGACTTCCAGCGGGCGGCAATGGATAGCGAATCTTTACAGCAACGTGTTTCGGGCGGAGCGCGAGGTGGGCCTGTCCGGCCCCCAGATGTCACCGGACCCGTGAGAGGCCGACTGAGTCCATCGGGATGCCGACATGGGGGACGAAAACGCGCTCGATGCCACAATCCTGAATGGGGCGCCGCGTCACCTTGGGAGCCTGATACATGATCGCCGGACCCTGCTTTTCGTGCAGCCGGGCGACAGAAACGGGCTTAAGCGACGCAGCCGCTTTCAATCGGGTGGCCCAATTCGGTGCAAACCGAAGCTTTGATCTTTATCAAAGCCCCGACGCCGCTCCGGCCGTTCGTTCTAACCTTTCGGGCGATGGAGAGAGACATGTTGCGTTGGAGGAAACTTCTGCTGGTGTTGGCCGTCATCATCGGAACGCCGGGAGTTTCGGCCGCGCAGGCGCCGGACAGCAAGCCGCCGCAGCCGGAACAGGTTTTGCTTAAGCCCGAGCAGGTCGACGCGCTGGTTGCGCCGATCGCTTTATATCCCGACGCCTTGCTGGCCAACATGCTGGCCGCGTCGACATACCCGCTGGAAGTGGTACAGGCCGAGCGCTGGCTGAACGAGCAAAAGAAGCTGAAGGGCGACGCGCTCAAGAGCGAGGTCGACAAGCAGGGCTGGGACGACAGCGTCAAGGCGTTGGCCAGCACGCCTGCGGTTCTCTCCGTGATGAGCGACAAGCTCGATTGGACAAAGGATCTCGGTGACGCGGTTCTGGCCCAGCAGGCGGACGTGATGGACGCGATTCAGCGCCTGCGCTCGAAGGCCCGTGACAACAACAAGCTGACCTCGACCAAGGAGCAGAAGGTCACCGTTCAGCAGCAGGAGAACAAGCAGGTCATCGTCATCGAGCCGACCGATCCCAGCACGGTCTACGTGCCATACTATGATCCGGCGGTCATGTATGGAGAATGGCCCTATCCCGCCTACCCGCCATACTATTTCGCGGCACCGCCCTACATCGGTGCCGGTCTCATTGCCACCGGACTTGCCTTCGGTGCAGGTTTCGCACTGGGCCGCTGGAGCAACTATTGGCGCGGCGGCTGCAACTGGGGCAACAACAACTTCTTCATCAACCGCTCAAACAACATCAACAATATCGGCAACAATTGGCAGCACAACCCGGCTCACCGTCAGGGTGTCCGATACAACAACGCCGGCGTCCAGCAGAAATTCGGCAACAACAACCTGCGGGCAGGCAGCGCGGACCGGATGAATTTCCGCGGCAACGGCGGCCAGCAAGTGCTCAGTCCAGGAAAAGATCGTCCCGGCACAGCTGATCGCGCCGCCGGCGATCGCGGCAGAGCCGATGGTGCAGCTGCGCGCGACCGGGCAGGCGCCGATCGGGCGCGGACGGGCGATCGCGCCAAGGCAGGTGATCGCGCCAAGGCAGGTGACCGAGCCAAGGCAGGTGACCGCGCCAAGGCAGGTGACCGCGCCAGGACGGGTGATCGCAGCCGCGCTGCCGGCGCGGGAAACAGGAGCGGGCGCGATACTGCAATCAGGAACATGTCTTCGGGGCGGGCGGCCAATCTTCAGTCCGCACGGGGTCGACAAAGTTTTGCCAGCGCCGGCGTTTCGCGTGCAAACCTTTCCGGCGGAGGGGTTCGTGGCGGGGGTGGCGGTTTCCGCGGCGGCGGTGGCGGCGGAGGGTTTCGCGGCGGCGGTGGTGGCCGACGCTCCGATATCGCATTGAAACACGACGTCGTCCTGCTCGGGCATCTGGACAACGGCCTCGGTTATTACCGTTTCAGCTATCTCGGCAGCGACAAGGCATATGTCGGTGTCATCGCGCAGGAAGTGCAAGCCGTCATGCCGAAAATCGTGACGCGCGGCGAGGATGGCTTCCTGAGGGTCAACTATCACAGACTTGGAATCAGATTCCGCAGCTACGAGGATTGGCTGGCCGCCGGAGCGCAAATTCCGATACGCGCGAGGATGTGAAGATGAGGACGGATCGTGTAGACCAAAGCTGTCGCAAACATTTTGCAGGCCTCATCGCAGCAGTCATCCTGCTGCTCGCAATAGCCCCCGCCAACGCTCAGCAAGTCTTCCCGACACCGGAGGATGCCGCCGTGGCGCTTGCCAATGCCATCAAATCCGGCGCAAGCAAGGATCTCCTCAAGGTACTTGGTCGGGATGCTGAGGACATCATGGCGTCCGGCGACGAGGTGGCGGATCGCGAATCCCGGGAGCGGTTCGTGGCAGCCTACGACGCCAGGCACAATGTGATCATCGAAGGCGAGAAGGCCTTTCTGATCGTGGGGACCGACGACTTCCCGCTTCCGATACCGCTCACCCGTCAGAAGGCTGGCTGGAAATTCGATACGGCCGCCGGCCGGCTTGAAATTCTCTACCGGCGCATCGGGCGCAACGAATTGGATGCTATACAGACGTGCCTCGCCTATGTCGATGCGCAGAACGAGTACGCGGAGAAGGACCGCACCGGGGCCGGCGCCGGCGTCTATGCGCAGCGCATCGTCAGTACCTCGGGCAAGAAGGACGGTCTCTATTGGCCCTCGTCCGATGGCGACGCCAGTCCGCTCGGCGAGTTCGTCGCGCGGGCTTCCGCCGAAGGATACCAGGCTGGGGCAGGACGCACGCCGTATCACGGCTATTACTACCGGATCCTGACGCAGCAAGGGCCGAATGGCGCCGGCGGCGCGCTGGACTACGTGGTCAAGAGAAAGATGATCGGGGGATTTGCCCTCGTCGCCTACCCGGCGGAGTACGGCAATTCAGGCGTGATGACTTTCCTCGTGAATCATTCCGGTACGGTCTACCAGAAGGATCTCGGCGATTACACAATGACGCTTGTGAAGCGCATGATGTGGTTCGATCCCGACCAGACCTGGAAGAAGGTCACCGCACCGATTCCTTGACGATTGGAGGAAGGCTGCTCACCGGCTAGGTTTTCAGCAGGATCCGGAAGGTGCCGTGCGCGCGGTAAGCGTGGCCAGGCACATCAACAAAGCTGTGCAGATCGCGACATTTGGGCAGTTTCCGGGCTCGATTCCCGAATACTGTCGTGGCGTGAATCAACCCACAGGAGACAAAGATGGCCATGCAGATGTCGAAGTCGCAGCTAATCGAGAAGATCGCTACCGAGAACGAACTGGCAAAGAAGGACGTGAGGGGAGTGCTGGAGACGCTGACGACCATCGGCTATAAAGAACTAAAGAAAGCCGGGGTCTTCCTGGTCCCTGGATTTGCCAAGTTTGTCGTTATCAAGAAGCCCGCCACCAAGGCACGCGCAGGCACAAACCCTTTCACTGGCGAGCCGATGATGTTCAAGGCCAAACCGGCTCGAAAGATCGTCAGAGCACGCCCGGTCAAGGCAGCAAAAGACGCGGTGTGATTGTCAAAAGGCCCTTCCGGGGCCCTATTGCATTCAACAAGCGTTCGAGGCCGATTTTGCTCGTGCCTGGTCTCGGTAAATCTGTTGCTCTTGAGCTTCAGATTTAAAACCGTCTGTCCGCAGCCCAAAACAGGGAAGAAAGCATTCGTCGCCGCCGGAACATTGAAAGTTCCAACTATTGTTTTACCGGCCTGTCTTGCGACATAAATTATCGCAGGTACCAGGCGGAAATGACGATGCTGACCGAGAAATTTGACGCTTATGGCGATGCTTTGCCCGAGGTTGCGCCTGATGAGCGCGAAGCGGCAAAAACGACGTCGGAGGTTTTGAGCCGAATCGGTCAATATGCCTTTTGGCTGCTGGTCATCGTGATCGTTTCCGCCCGGGTCATCCTTTATCCGGCAAGTCCGGGTTCTGAATTTCCAAGCGCCAAGCCGGCCGTACACGCGGCTATTCGTTAGCGGCCTGAGCGGATTTGTCGATCGATCGAGCGAGCGACGCCCTCGAAGGCGCGGCCGCGGCGTGGGCGGCAGGGCCACGAAGACATAACTCTGTCTATCCGGCTATTCGGAATTGATATTGTCTATTTTCCGCGTTCTGGCACATAATTCCTTCTCTTTGAAGGATAGCGCGTGGCCAATCAGGTCGATTCTCCAGAAAATCCCGGGTTCTATGGCGGATTGGTTGCGAAAGCCGTACCCTTGGCCTGGGGAATGGCGCTGTGCGCACTCGTCACCCTGATAGCGCTGACGATACAGGCACTTGAAGAGACGCTGGTTGACCACCCCTACGTCGAGGCCATCGTGGTCGCGATCCTGCTCGGGACCGCAATCCGCACGCTGTGGGAGCCGGGTGGCCGCTGGCGCGCGGGCATAGCGTTCAGCGCCAAACAGGTGCTTGAGGTGGCCGTGGCGCTGCTTGGAGCCTCGCTGTCCATTGCCGCGATCGCCGCATCCGGTCCGCTGCTGCTCGTTGCGATCGTTATCGTCGTTGTTCTGTCGCTTGCGGTAAGTTTCGGCATAAGCCGATCGCTCGGCCTGCCGGTTCGGCTTTCGATCCTGATCGCCTGCGGCAACTCGATATGCGGCAACTCGGCGATCGCCGCGGTGGCTCCTGTCATCGGAGCGAGCACCGATGATGTAGCCTCGTCGATTTCCTTCACAGCGGTTCTCGGCGTCATCGTGGTGCTCGGCTTGCCTCTCTTGATTCCGCTTCTGCACCTCTCGGAGACCCAATATGGCGTGCTGGCCGGAATGACGGTCTACGCGGTGCCGCAGGTGCTTGCGGCGACTGTGCCGGCCGGGCTCGTGAGTACGCAAACCGGCACCCTGGTGAAATTGATAAGGGTCATGATGCTCGGCCCGGTCGTCGCATGCATTGCGGTATTTGCGCGAAACCTGCGGGGCGACCGGGCGTCGGGCGTGTTCGAGCCGAACAGCTTCTTCAAGACCGTGCCGTGGTTCATTGTGGGGTTCTTCGCACTGGCGACACTGCGCTCGCTGTCGCTGATACCCGACGGCGCGGTTTTCCCGCTGCAGAGGATCGCAAGCATCCTCACCATCATGTCGATGGCGGCACTCGGTCTTGGGGTCGACCTGCGCGTGATCGGCCGGGTCGGGGGAAAAGTCACGGCGGCCGTGACCCTGTCACTGTTGTTCCTTCTCGTCATCAGCCTTTGCCTGGTTCGCTACATTGCGCCGCTCTGATGTGGCATTGAATGACAGGGCCCAACAGCAAAGGCGGCCGGTTGGACCGCCTTTGCGACCGATTGGCACCGATTTGCACGATCGCGCTGAACGCGACCGATCCAGTTGCGGCATTGTCACTTGCGAGCGTTGGCGTAATGCTTCGGTGACAGGCGCTTTGCTGGCGCGCTCGCATACGAGCCGCTGCGTGCCGATGCCATGGCGCTCCCGGTCGCGCTTGATGCGGATCCGACTCCCAGGCTCTGGTAAAAAGCCTGCAAGCCGGGCTCTTGAACGGCTTCCTGTGCAATTACCGGCGTCGCGATCACCGTCGACAAAATCGCGGCCACGCCAAGAAGTTTGAAATTGGTCATCTTCGAATCCTTCCATGTTGTCGACCCGATGCGCATGAGCGTGGGTCTTGTGTTGAAAAAGACTCTCGGCTGACTTCCGAAATTCCCGGGCACACGAACAGGTGAGTGATCCGATGCGAATTTCGGCGCACGCCTGTGGCGCTTGTCGCAGCAATATATTGTTGCCCTCAACAATATACATTTTGGATCGCAATTAAGCCCGAATACCGGCTTGGGATATGACGGGCGACTAAATAGAGTCAGCTCAGCAGGCTTGATCGGGCGCTGCGTGAAAAAGAATCGTCATAAGCATTCTTGTGAGGGAATCGTCATGAAATGCCTGGCAGCGTTACTGGCGGCGTTATTCGTGCTCGCGGGGATTGGAGCAAGCGACGCGGCGATGAGGATAGCGCAGGACCCCGGCGGCCGGATCGAAACCTACGTCGGCAAATATCAGGGCGTGCGCGGTTCCGGCGAGCGGGTGATCATCGACGGCTCTTGTGTTTCGGCCTGCACCATCGTCCTCGGTACCGTTCCTCATGACAGGATATGCGTGACCTCCCGTGCCCGGCTCGGATTCCATGCCGCCTGGGATCCCGATGCCAGAGGTCGCAAAATAACCAATTTTCAGGCAACGCAGACGCTGTATTCGATGTATCCATTCGAGGTCCGGCGCTGGATCGACCAGCGCGGCGGGCTGACGCCGCGCATGATTTACCTGAGCGGCCGCGAGCTCGCGGGCATGTTTCGCCCGTGCTATCTGGATTCACAGGCCTCGTCGCGCTGAAGCAGCGCGTTCGCTCCGCGCCGCTTCCCATGTGACCAAGCGGAAACGCGGGAATAAAACGCGCGCGGAGCAAGTCTCCGTTGCGATGACGCACATCGCGGTGTCGAACGAGAGCGAGCAGGGCCAGAAAAGCAGCGTTTGTCTCGCCTGGGTCCGAGAGACAGACCTCAAAGCCTCCGTAGTCCTTGCTGCACCTGGCCTCGGCTTTTTTCCCAAAGCCGGGGTCCTTTTTCTCTCGGCTTCGCTGTGAGCGACGCGCTGGCGCCGGGAATATCGGCAAACACGCGCGAGTCTTTCTCGCGGAGACCGACGATCACATTGTTAGGTCGCTACTACCCGTTCTGATTGGTCTCTCCGTCGGGGCGGGGTCGGGCGTGCCTCGGATGTGGCTAGCTTGAACTCAAACAAGGAGACACTGTTTTGACCGTCCCTCACTCAACACACTTCGCCGTAGCTCCACGAATTTCCCGCAGGCTCTTTGGTTGCAACTCACAACGCGTTCTGCAGGCTGTCCTGCTTACCGCTCTGGCCTCCACCCCCTGCCTCGCGGAGGATGCGAACAATGCTGGCGCCGAGCCCGTGGCAACCGTAAGCATGGATCACAACACCTTCACTCCCGGCGAAATCACGGTCGCGTCCGGCACCACCGTGACCTGGGTCAACAATGAGGCCATGCCCCATACCGTGGTCGATCCGAACAAGGCATTCCGGTCAAAAACTCTCGTCAAGGACGCCAAGTTCTCTTTCACTTTCACGACCCCGGGCGACTATGACTATCTGTGCTCGATCCATCCGAACATGAAAGGCAAAGTCATCGTCAAGCCGGGAGCCGGTTGACGATCGCTCATGCGCATTGGACTGCATCCGGCGCATTGCGGAATGGAATTCGCTCGAGCAAGATTTCAACGAGCATTGGCTGGCGCGGCCATCGCAATCGGTTGATTTCAGTAGCGAAATCTGAAGCTCGAGAGATTGTATATTTTTTGGGAATAAAGCCCGAAACGGCCGAGTCTCCTGTTTTAGCGGCACCATTGGGAGCCGTTTGGCCCACAGGGAGACGTGACATGGCTAAAAAGGGCTTTGAGGATCGTGGACAGGGATTGGGCCGCCGTGAAGTGCTGGAATGCATGGTGTGGGCGGGGACCGGGGTGCTTTGGGCCGTCAGCGGCGGCGTTCCCCATTCCGTCGGCATGATCGGCGATGCGGTTGCCGCAGAACCCACTGGATTCACATTTCTGCAGATGAGCGACAGCCACATCGGTTTTAACAAGCCGGCGAACCCGGATGCGCTTGGCACACTGCGCGAAGCGGTAGCCAAGGTGAAGGCGATGCCGATCAAACCGTCCTTCATCATTCACACCGGCGACATCACCCATCTTTCCAAGTCTGCCGAATTCGATGATGCCGACAAGGTATTCAGCGAGACCGGCGTGCCAATTCATTGGGTGCCCGGCGAGCACGACATCATCGACGAAGAGCGCGGCAAGGCCTATCTCGAACGCTACGGCAAGGGCTCGAAGGGCGCCGGCTGGTACAGCTATGACGATCATGGCATCCACTTCATCGGTCTCGTCAACGTCGTCGATTTGAAGGGCGGCGGTCTGGGCAACCTCGGCGCCGAGCAGCTCGCTTGGCTCGAGGCCGACCTGAAGGACAAGTCGAACAGCACGCCGATCGTGGTGTTTGCGCATATCCCGCTGCAGGTGATCTACAAGGAATGGGGCTGGGGCACCGAGGATGGCACGCAGGCGCTCAATCTGCTCAAGCGCTTCGGTTCAGTCACCGTTCTGAACGGACACATTCACCAGCTGGCGCAGAAGGTCGAAGGCAATATGACCTTCCACACCGCATTATCGACGGCTTTCCCGCAGCCGGCTCCCGGCAGCGCGCCTTCGCCGGGCCCGATGCTTGTGCCCGCCGACAAACTTCGCACCTTGCTGGGGCTGTCCACTGTCAGCGTGGTCCAGGGTAACAAGCCGCTCGCGATCATCGACAAGACGCTGGCCGGCTGATCGAGGATCTCACATGCAAATCTTGATCAGCCAACTCCGCTTCGCAGCAGCCCGGTTTGCGCCTAACCGCGGCCTGGTCGTCGCGTTACTTTTGGGCCCGGTCATCGGAGCGATGCTGGCGTTTGGTGCGGTAGCGGCGCAGGATGGCACGGTGAAGGATGTAAACGAGATCACCATCGACAATTTCACCTTTACGCCCAAGGAATTGACGGTCGCTGTGGGAACCACGGTCAAGTGGGTCAATCATGACGACATTCCGCACACGATAGTCGAGAAGAAGACGACCTTTCGGTCGAAGGCGCTCGACACCGACGACTCCTATTCGTTTACGTTCACCAGCGCGGGCGCGTTCGATTATTTTTGCGGCCTACATCCGCACATGGTCGGGCAAGTCATCGTGAAATGAACGCAAGGGCTTTGAATGGTGGTGTGCCAAACATGACGACACCCTTATCGGTCAATCGCTCGAGTCTCCGGCATACCGAACTTGATCAGGCCATGTTAAAACAGCGGTTGGAAGGCTCAGACCGTTTGTCTGGCCAGCAGCAAGCGTCGGTCGCAATTGTGCAGAAGAATGAGCGCGCGGTGTTCGACGAGGTTTTTCTGCCGCACATGGCCGAAGCCTATCGCCTTGCGCAATGGCTCACCGGCAATGCCTACGACGCCGAAGACGTTGTGCAGGATGCTGCGTTGCGGGCGTTTCGCGGCATCAAGAGCTTTGGTGCCGTCAACGCTCGCGCCTGGTCGCTGACGATTGTGCGCAACGCCGCCTATAGCTGGTTGATGAAGAACAGACCAAAGGCTGTCGTTTTTACCGACGACCTGAGTGTTACCGAGCAACAGGAACTTGAGCATGAAGGCCCGTACGGGGCGAGGATTGAGACACCCGAGGAGATCGCGCTTTTCAAGGCCGATGCCACGGACGTGCAGCACGCGCTGGCACAACTGCCGCCGCACTTTCGCGAGGTGATTGTCTTGCGGGAAATCAATCAATTGAACTATCGCGATATCGCGGAGGTCACCAATGTTCCAATCGGCACAGTGATGTCCCGTCTGTCCCGGGGCAGGCAGCTACTGATCGCTCTACTCGGAGACCGAAAGTAAAACTATGATTGCATCGATAAAAGATAATGACGAACTCCGGATGAACGCCTACTTCGACGGCGAGCTTGATCCGGCTTCCGCGATTGAGTTCGAACAGCGGTTGGCTGGCAATGAATCTTTGAAGGCAAGATATGACCGGCTGCTGTCATTGCGCCGCGCCGTTCGTTCGCTTCCGCAGTTTGAAATGCCGCCGGGTCTTCAGACCCGCATAAACTCGGCATTGGATGCGGAACGTCCAAGCCAGGCGGGACGTCCGGCTCGGGCGGGACGTCTGACCCGTCGAAGCTGGTCGTTTCAGGCGCTGGCTGCGGCCGCGGTGTTCGGCGCGGTGATTTCGAGTTCCGTC
>WNFP01002530.1_pt1 | contig 16202 bp, 12 predicted proteins | sample 5400201 | NCBI WGS metagenome assembly WNFP01 (sample SAMN13153355, study PRJNA577476) | soil metagenome | isolation source: 115 cm saprolite under Madrone tree | place: USA:California | collected 2016-06-14 | reverse complement strand
GTAAACCCCTGTTCATACAGCAGGCTCCGTATCTGTCGAATGATCAACACGTCCTGGCGCTGATAGTACCGGCGGTTGCCGCGGCGCTTGACGGGCTTGAGCTGCGGGAATTCCTGCTCCCAATAGCGCAGCACATGCGGTTTGACGCCGCACAGGTCGCTGACTTCACCGATGGTGAAATACCGCTTCCCCGGGATCGGCGGCAATTCACTATTGTTGCTTGGTTCCAGCATACGCCTCGACGCGGGCCTTCAGCTTCTGGCCCGGACGGAATGTAACAACGCGACGCGCGCTGATGGGAATTTCCTCACCGGTCTTCGGGTTGCGCCCCGGGCGCCGATTCTTGTCCCGCAAATCGAAATTGCCGAACCCAGACAGTTTGACCTGTTCGCCCGATGACAATGCGGCACGAATCTCCTCGAAGAATAAATCCACGAGTTCCCGCGCTTCGCGCTTGTTGAGACCCAGTTGGTCGAACAGGGCCTCGGCCATCTCTGCCTTCGTCAGGGCTGCCATGGTTATTGATCTCTTATTGTGGCGCTCAATTCATCCCGTAACCGCGCAATCACTGCGGTCACGACGGCGTCTGCGTCAACGTCGGTAAGAGTGCGGGAAGAGTCCTGTAAAATCAAGCCTAAAGCGATACTTTTTCGTCCTGTTTCTACGCCCGGGCCCCGATAGACATCGAACACCCGCAGCTCGCTCAATAGACCTGATGCAGTAACAGTAACATTTTCCTGCAAAACTGCGAGGGGCACGCTCTCGTCGACCACAATCGCCAAGTCGCGGCGCACACTGGGAAATCTAGAAATACTATTGTATTTCATCGGTTTAACATAGAATGCTGAGTCTATTTCTAATTCAAATAAAAATGCGCTGCTCGGCAAATTAATGGCCTTGACAAGCTGCGGATGAAGTTCGCCCAGCCATCCCACCGCCTTCGGGCCGCGATAAATTCGCGCGCAGCGTCCCGGACGCAGACAGGCGAGCGTATCCGCTTCGAAACGCACGGAAGACACGTCGCCCGTCAGCGCCAGCGCACCCTGCACATCCGCCTTCACATCGTAGAAATCGAGCGGCTCGCGCGGACTGCCCCACTGCTCCGGCCACCGCGTGCCCGTCGCGATTCCGGCAAGCGTTTCGATTTCCTCGAGGTCGCCGCCTGGGCTCCGGCCCCTCAGTCGGAACTTCGTGCCGATTTCGAACAGCCGAACCCGCGTCTGCTGGCGCCGCAGATTCTCGCGGCAGGCCTGAACCAGACCGATCCAAAGCGACACGCGCATGTCGGCGAGGTCGGCCGAAATGGGATTCGCCAACCGCAAGCTCGGCGTGTCGGGAAACAACTGCTGCTGCAGAACCGGATCGACGAAACTATAGGTAATGACTTCTCGATAGCCGCGGTCGGCCATCGCGGTCAACAAGCGCTCATTCGCCACCCGCGATTCGGTGGCTTCCCCCGCAATCTGCGGCGCGACCGCATGGCTCTCTGCGATGCTGTCGAAGCCGCGCAGACGCGCCACCTCTTCGATCAAATCCTCCTCGATGCGTATGTCGAAGCGATGCGGGGGCTTTCGGACGCGCCAGCCATCAGCCGTGGTTTCAACCCGGCCGCTCACCGCGGCAAGCACTGCATGCACCTCACCATCGGGCACGCTCACCCCGAGCAACTTCGCCAGGCGAGTGCGGCGTAGGCTCACCCACTCCTCAGCCTCGGCGGCGGCGCCGGCAGCAGCGCGGGTCACTTGCACCGGCCCCGGTTCGCCCCCAACGATCGCCACCAGAAGCGCGGTCGCACGCTCGATGGCGGCCGGCGGCAGCGTCGGATCGACGCCGCGCTCGAACCGCTGCGCCGCATCGGTAAACAGCCCAAGCCGCCGCGCGCGCCCCGCGACCGCATCGGGCGCAAAGTGCGCCGCCTCCAACAGCACGTCGCGCGTCGAATCCGAAATCGCCGTGCCCCGGCCGCCCATCACGCCCGCGAGTCCAATCGCGCCGCGCGCGTCCGCGATGACCAGAAAGCCGGGGTCGAGTTCGTACTCCTTGTCGTCCAGCAAGGTGAGGCGTTCCTTAGGTGCGGCCGGTCTCACTCGAATGCCTGCGTCCACCCTTGCAAGATCATAGGCGTGCATGGGTTGGCCCAAGTCCATCATCACGTAGTTCGTTACATCGACGATGGGCGAAATGCTGTTGATGCCGACCCGGCGCAGGCGCTCGCGCAGCCAGGGGGGCGACGCCGCACCCGCATTGACGCCGCGAATCACCCGAGACGCGAAGATCGGACAAGCCGCCGGCGCCTCGAGAGTCACCGGAAACACCGCCGGGCCGCGCGCCGCCACCGAGTCCACGCGGGCGGCGAGATAGCGCCGTTCCTGCGCCGCGGCGTAGTCGCGCGCAATGCCGAGCACGCTCATGCAATCGCCGCGATTCGGGGTCGCGTTCACTTCCAGCACCACGTCGTCCAGATCCAGCGCAGCGCGCAGATCCTCACCCACCTTCAATGAATCGGGCAGCTCCATGATCCCATCATGCTCGGCGCCCAAGCCCAACTCGCGCGCCGAGCACAGCATGCCGTTCGATTCCAACCCGCGCAGCTTGGTGGACTTGATGATCTCGCCGTTGGGCAGCGACGCGCCCACCATGGCGACCGCGACCTTGAGGCCGGCGCGCACGTTGCCGGCGCCGCAGACGATCTGCAGGCGATTCGTACCGTCGGTAGTCACCTGGCAGAGAGACAGCTTCTCGGCGTTCGGATGACGCCCCGACTCGATCACCTCGCCCACGACGACACCGGAGAACGGCGGGGCCACGGGCGCCACCGACTCGACCTCGAGACCGGCCAGAGTCAGTTGCTTGGCCAACTCCGCCGGCACGGCGAGCGGCACGTACTCCTCGAGCCACGAGTAAGTGACTTTCACGGGAACTGCTTCAAGAATTGCAAATCGTTTTCGAAGAACAGCCGCAGATCGTCCACCCCATAGCGCAGCATGGCCAGCCGGTCGATACCCATCCCGAAGGCATAACCCTGCCAGCGCTCGCTGTCGATGCCGGCCGCCGCCAGCACATTGGGATGGATCATTCCGCAGCCCAGGATTTCCAGCCAACCGGTTTGCTTGCAGACGCGGCAACCGCGACCGCTGCAAAACACGCACTCGATGTCGGCCTCCGCGGACGGCTCGGTGAACGGAAAATAGGAAGGCCGCAAACGCATGCCCAACGGCCGCTCGAAAAAGCGCTCGACGAAGGTGTGCAGCATGGCTTTCAGGTTGGCGAAGCTGATGCTCTCACCCACCGCCATTCCTTCCACTTGATGGAACATCGGGCTGTGCGTCATATCCGAATCCACGCGATACACGCGGCCCGGCGCAATCACCGCCAGCGGCGGACGCTGCGCGCGCATGCTGCGGATCTGCACGGGCGAGGTATGCGTGCGCAGCAAGCGCCCGTCGGGAAAGTAAAAAGTATCGTGCATCGCCCGCGCCGGGTGATTCTTCGGGATATTCAGCGCCTCGAAATTATGGAAGTCGTCCTCGACCTCCGGCCCGGAGGCTACTTGGAATCCGGCCTGCGCGAAGATGCGCTCGATGCGCAACCGCGTCCGGGTGACGGGATGAATGCTGCCGGGTTCCTGGCCGCGCCCCGGCAAGGTCACATCGATGGTGCCCCTGGCGAGGTCCTTCTCGAGCCCAGCCTGCTCGAGGCGGATTCGATGCATTTCCAAGGCTGCCTGGATCGACGTCTTCGCATCGTTGATGCGCTGGCCCGCCGCGGGACGCTCGGCCGCCGAGAGCCTTCCCAAGCCCTTGAGCTGCTCGGTGAGCAGCCCCTTCTTGCCCAGGAGGCGCACGCGCACTTCGTCCAAGGCGGCAAGACTCGCAGACTCACCTAAGTCTGCGAGCGCTTGCTCGACCAGTGCTGCAAGAGAGTCCGTCACGGCTTTAGGCCGCGAGGCTGGCCTTGGCTTTCTCTGCGATGGCCGTAAAGGCCGGCATGTCATGTACCGCAAGATCGGCGAGCACCTTGCGATCGATGGCGAGGCCCGCCTTGTTCAGCCCGTCGATCAACGTGCTGTAGGTCATTCCGCACAGACGCGACGCGGCGTTGATGCGGGTGATCCACAGCGCGCGGAACTCACGCTTCTTTTCGCGCCGGCCGCGATAAGCGTATTGACCGGCCTTGATGACCGCCTGCTTGGCGGTGCGAAAGACTTTGCGCCGGGCATTGAAATAGCCCTTTGCCTTCTTGAGAATTTTCTTGTGCCGCCGTCCCGCGACGACACCGCGTTTAACTCGTGCCATTTTTTGATACTCCTGACTGCTTAAGCGTGCGGCAACAATTGCTTGATGCGGTTCACGTCGGTCTCGTGAACTTGCATCTCACGGCGCAGCTGACGCTTACGCTTGCTGGGCTTTTTCGTCAGGATATGACGACGGTGGGACTGACCGCGCTTGAAGCCGTTCGCTGTTTTGCGAAAACGCTTCGCCGCAGCCCGTTTAGTTTTCAACTTGGGCATGATCGACTCCTAATTTTATGGCCCTGCTCACAAGCACGCCCGAAGAATCTCGCGATTCCCCTCGAGTGCCGCTACAGGCGGGACGACAAACTTTTTTAAGGTCTGCCGCTCACTTCTTTTTGGGCCCGAACACCATGATCATCTGCTTGCCTTCCATCAGCGGGTTCTGCTCCACCACCGAATACGGGGCGAGATCCTCAGAAATCCGCGTCAACAAACGCCTGCCGATGTCCTGATGCACGAGCTCACGGCCGCGGTAACGCAATGTCACCTTGGCCTTATCACCCTCGGTCAGGAAGCGGATGATGCTACGCAGTTTGACCTGGTAGTCCGCCTCTTCCGTCCCGGGACGAAACTTTACTTCTTTGACCTGAATCTGCTTCTGCTTGCGCTTCGCCGCGTGCGCCTTCTTGTTTTGTTCGAACAAGAACTTGCCGAAATCCATCACACGAACCACCGGAGGCTCCGCCATCGGCGAGACCTCGACGAGGTCCAGTGTTTGCGAGCTGGCCATTTGCAGCGCTTCTGCGCGTGTCATGACCCCTGCTTGGCTTCCATCCGCTGCGATCACACGCACCGATGGTGCGGAGATCTCCTCATTGCGCCTTACGCGCTTCGACGTTGCGATTAGCGATCCTCCAAAACAAGACGGCCGCGGCTCGCGACTTCGTCGCAAAGCAAGGCAGTGAGCTCGGCAAGCCCCAAACTACCTAAGTCTTTGCCACCGCGCGTGCGTACGGCCAGGGTGCGCCCCTCGACTTCCCGGTCGCCGGCGACCAAGAGGAAAGGGACACGTTTAATTGTGTGCTCGCGGATTTTAAAGCCTACCTTCTCATTCCTCAAGTCCGTTTCTACCCGAAGCCGCTGATTTCTCAGGTTTTCCGCAACTTCCAGGCAGTATTTCTCCTGTCTTTCGGTAATTCCCATGACCACGGCCTGGACCGGTGCCAGCCAGGTAGGCAGTTTGCCCGCATGGTGTTCGATCAAAATCCCGATAAATCGCTCCAGCGACCCAAACATCGCCCGGTGCAGCATGACCGGGGTGTGCTTCTGGCTGTCTTCGCCGATATAGGCCGCGCCGAGGCGCACCGGGAGGTTGAAGTCCACCTGCAGGGTGCCGCACTGCCAATCGCGCCCGATGGCATCTCGCAGCACGAATTCCAGCTTAGGTCCGTAAAACGCCCCTTCCCCGGGGTTCAACGTGGTTTCGATGCCGGCCGCCGCCGCCCCCTGGCGCAGCGCCGCCTCGGCCTTGTCCCAGATGTCGTCCGAGCCCACCCGCTTCGGCGGCCGGTCCGAGAACTTGATCCGCACATCGTCGAAGCCGAAATCGCGGTAAATACTCAAGATGAGCTCGGTGACCTTGACCGCCTCCGAGGTGATCTGGTCCGGAGTACAAAAAATATGCGCATCGTCTTGAGTGAACGCCCGCACCCGCATGAGCCCGTGCAACGCGCCGGAAGGCTCGTACCGATGGACCTTGCCGAACTCGGCCAGGCGCAGCGGCAGCTCTCGATAGCTGCGCAGCCCCTGCCTGAACACCTGGATGTGACCCGGGCAATTCATCGGCTTGATCGCAAAGGTGCGGTCGTCCGGCGTGTGGGTCAGGTACATGTTTTCGCCGAAGGTCTCGATGTGGCCGGACTTCACCCAGAGCTCACGGTCCATGATTTCAGGGGTGTTGACCTCCTGGAACCCTGCCGCCGTCTGACGCTCGCGCATGTAGGCGATGAGCTGCTGGAACAGCGCCCAGCCCTTGGGATGCCAAAACACCGCTCCCGGAGCCTCCTCCTGCAAATGGAAGAGGTCCAGTTCCTTGCCGATGCGGCGGTGGTCGCGCTTCTCGGCTTCCTCCAGCCGGGTCAGGTATTCCTTGAGCTGCTTCTCATTGGCCCAGGCCGTGCCGTAGATCCGCTGCAGCATCTCGTTGCGCGAATCGCCGCGCCAATAGGCGCCCGCCACCTTCATGAGCTTGAACGCCTTGAGCTTGCCCGTGCTCGGGACATGCGGTCCGCGGCACAGGTCCTCCCAATCGCCCTGCCCGTACAGGCTGATCGACTCGCCCGCCGGGATGGCGCCGATGATCTCGGCCTTGTAGTGCTCGCCGATTTTCTTGAAGTGCGCCACCGCTTCATCGCGCGGCAGCACGCGCCGGTGCACCGGCAGATCCTTGGCGGAAATCTCGGCCATGCGCTTTTCGATCGCCGAGAGATCCTCGGTCGAGAACGGCCGTTTGTACGCAAAATCGTAGTAGAAGCCGTCCTCGATGACCGGGCCGATGGTGACCTGGGCGTCGGGAAACAGCTCCTGTACGGCATTCGCCAAGAGGTGCGCGGTGGAATGCCGGATGATCTCGAGGCCGTCGGGGTCCTTATCGGTCACTACCTCCAAGGCGGCGTCATGATCGATGAGCGCGGAAGTGTCGACCAGCTTCCCGTCGACCTTGCCGGCAAGCGCCGCCTTGGCAAGCCCGGGTCCAATGCTCGCGGCAACCTCCGCCACGGAGATCGCGCGATCAAAGCGTTTCTGACTTCCGTCAGGAAGAGTAATAACAGGCATAGATGCATCTTACCAAAGGGAATCCCGCCGGGTGCCGGGAATGATGGTGCGCGCTAGTGGGATCGAACCACTGACCCCCACCATGTCAAGGTGATGCTCTACCGCTGAGCTAAGCGCGCTCGAAGGGCGCGAAAGATACCGCACCTTGAGCGAAAAATCACGTCCTAGGAGCCGGCTCCGCAGGCTTCTCCGCAGGCGCAGCGTTTAGCGGCCTTGCCATATAGCGGAATTGGGTCTCGCCGATCGTGACGGCATCGCCGTCGCAGAGCACCTGGCGCGAGACTTTGCGGCCGTTCACGAGCACTCCGTTGGTGCTGTTGAGATCTTCGATGACGGACTCGCGAGGCCCCACCGTGATCAGCGCATGGTGACGGCTCACGGAGCCGGAATCGATCTGCAGCTCGCACCCCGTCGCCCGCCCGATGCGCGTCCGCCGCGACAACACATGGGTGACCGGCCGCTCGCCGTCGATCCTGATCAGCTCCGCCGACCATTCCGCCGCCGGCGTTGCCGTCGCGCTCGACCCCACCGGAACCGATCCCAGTCTCTCCATGCTGGTCTGAATTCGTCCGAGCACATTCGCGTTATTGCTTTCGCTGCGTTCCAGCCGCCGGATCAGGAATTCGCGCTCCTCGAGCGCACCGCGGGTTCGCTCCAGCGTCGCCCGCAGATCGCGGTTTTCCTCATCGAGTGCCGCGCACGCCGCGGTCTTTACGCTAAGCTCATCGGTCAACCGCTTGATGTCGGCCTCGATCGGCCGGGTCGGCCGCCGCGCTTCCTGCAGGTGCGCCATCAGTACGGTCATTTCCGAATCGCGCGTCTCCGCCTCGGATTTCAATTGCGCGATTTCCCCCGCCAGGTCGGCGTCCAACTGCGCCATTTGCGCCACCTGCTCGCCCCGCAGCTGCGCCATTTGCGTCGCATGCTCGGCCTGCCTCAGCTCCGCGGCCTCCAGCAATTGCGCGACCCTGCGGGCGTCGCCGGCGCTCCGCTCGCGCGCCTCCGCGAGCGCCCGATCGCGCGCCGCCATTTCCGCGCTCAAACGCGTCCGTGCCGTCTCCGCCGCGGTCAATTGCGCGGCCAGCCGTGCTTCCAGGTTCGCCACTTGGCCCCGCAAGCGGTCGCGCTCCGACTCGAGCGCGCCGTGTCCGGCGTGCACCGCGCCGACCTCCGCATCCATTTCGCGGAACAAATTCTGATCGAACCCTAAGCGCCATTCACGCGTCCGCAGCAATTCGAGATAGGAACCCGCCTGAGTCTTCGCGGCGCCGAGCTCGGACCGCGCCGCGTTCACTTCAGATTCGCTGCGCCTGACCTGCGCGTTGAGCGCCGCCACCGACTCCCGGGCGGTCTGCAGCTCCGCCGCGAGCGCATCCGCCTGCGAACGCGATGCCTGTAATTCCGCCTCCAGCTGAGACGTGGATTTCGAGGTGGCTTCGAGCGCAGGCACGATCCTCGCGTGCTCCGCCCGCAGCGCCGTCAATTGCGCGTCGCGCTCGCCGAGAGAATGCAGCGCCTGCGCGATGGCGGCATCGCGCGCCGCGAGCGAATCCCGCAGCGTTCGCGATTCGCTTTGATAGCGCTCCGACTCGCGCAGCGCCTCTTCGACCCGCGAGCGGGCAGCCTCGGCGGCACCGGCCCGGTCGGCCATTGCGCGGTCCAATTCACGCGACCGGCTCTGCTCCGACTCGAGCGCCGCTCGGGCCGCCGCAAGGTCGACTGCCAGGGCATTGGCCCGGGCTACGGAGGCCGACTCGGCATCCCGTGCACGCTCATAGGCGCGAGTCAGCGCCTCGTATTCCGCATATTGACGGGAGATGCGCTCCTCCACCGAGCGCACGCTCTCCGCCAGCGAGGGCAGATCAACGCCGGAAGGCCGGGCAAAGTTCGGCATGCCGGCGGCGGCGTGCAACGGCGGGCCCTGCAACACCGCGGTGCGGTCCAGCGGCACCGCATCATCCTCGACATCAAGATCGAACACGATGTCCTTGAGAATCGGCAACTCATCGGTCCTGTCGAGATCCGTCTCCGGGGGATGTCTGTATTCCTCTGCCATAAATCCCTTCGCTAGCCCGCCCGAGTGTCGGGTACGCCAAAAGCCGCATGCCGCAGCTTCTGTATCTGATCGCGCAACCGCGCGGCCTGCTCGAACTCGAGATTGCGCGCCAGTTTCATCATGTCGGCTTCGAGTTTCTTGATGCGCTTCAACGCCTGCTCAGGCGCCAGCGCCAACGCATCGTCATCTGAACCAAGGCGCTCCCGCTCTTGGACCGAGCGAGCGCCTTCCATCACGTCCGCGACGGCCTTGACGATGGTGCGGGGCGTAATGCCGTGCGCTGCGTTGAACTCGATCTGCTTGTTGCGGCGCCGGTCGGTTTCCGCGACGGCGCGCTCGATCGAGCCCGTCCTCACGTCCGCATACAGAATCGCCTTGCCTTGCACATTGCGCGCAGCCCGGCCAATGGTCTGAATCAAGGATCCTTCCGATCGCAAAAAGCCTTCCTTGTCCGCATCCAAGATGGCGACCAAGGACACCTCCGGCATGTCGAGCCCCTCGCGCAGCAAATTGATGCCGACGATCACATCGAATTTTCCCAAGCGCAGATCGCGGATGATTTCCGAGCGCTCGACGGTCTCGATATCCGAATGAAGATATCTGACCTTGACTCCATGTTCGTTCAAATACTCGGTCAGATCCTCCGCCATCCGCTTGGTGAGCGTGGTGACCAGCACGCGCTCATTGGCCTGCGCGCGCAGTCGAATCTCCGAGAGAAGGTCGTCCACTTGGGCGCGCACCGGCCTGATCTCGACCGCCGGGTCGGTCAAACCGGTGGGCCGCACCACCTGCTCGATGACTTGGGCGGAGACGCGCTTCTCGTAGTGGGACGGCGTCGCCGAGACATAGATGGCCTGCGGCGCCATTTGCTCGAATTCCTCGAATCGGAGCGGTCGGTTGTCGAGCGCCGACGGCAGGCGGAATCCGTATTCCACCAAGGTCTCCTTGCGCGATCGATCGCCCTTGTACATCGCGCCGAGCTGCGGAATGGTCTGATGGCTCTCGTCGATCACCAGCAAGGCGTCCTTCGGCAGGTAGTCGAACAGGCACGGCGGCGGCTCCCCGGCGATGCGGCCCGACAGATAGCGCGAGTAATTCTCGATGCCGGCGCAATATCCCACCTCGTTCATCATTTCGAGATCGAACAAGGTGCGTTGCTGCAGGCGCTGGGCTTCCACCAGCTTGCCTCCATCGTGCAATTCCCGGAGCCGCACGCGCAGCTCGTCGCGGATCTCATTGACGGCCAGTTGAACCCGTTCCTTCGGCGTCACATAGTGCGACGATGGGTACACGGTGAGACGCGGCACCTTGCGCAGCACTTCGCCGGTGAGAGGATCGAAGAAACTCAACGTGTCGACCTGGTCGTCGAACAGTTCGACCCGCACCGCTTCGCGTTCCGACTCCGCCGGAAAGATGTCGATGACATCGCCGCGCACCCGGTAGGTGCCCTGCTGCAGGTCGATTTCATTGCGTGTGTACTGCATATCGGCCAGCCGCCGCAACAACTTGCGCTGTTCCAGCCGGTCGCCCCGCGACATGTGCAGCACCATGCTGAGATAGGCCTGCGGGTCGCCCAACCCATAGATGGCCGACACCGTCGCCACGATGATGGAGTCGGGCCGCTCCAGCAGCGCCTTGGTCGCCGACAGACGCATTTGCTCGATGTGCTCGTTGATCGAGGCATCCTTCTCGATGAAGGTGTCCGACGCCGGCACATAGGCCTCGGGTTGGTAGTAGTCGTAGTACGAAACGAAGTACTCCACCGAGTTCTTCGGAAAGAACGTCTTGAACTCGCCGTACAGCTGCGCCGCCAAGGTCTTGTTGTGCGCCAGCACGAGCGTGGGCCTTTGCAGCTGCTGGATGACGTTGGCGATGGTGAAGGTCTTGCCGGAGCCGGTCACTCCCAGCAAGGTCTGGTGCGCCAGGCCGCTCGTGAGCCCATCCACCAGTTTTTCAATCGCTTGCGGCTGATCGCCTGCCGGAAGGTAATCCGAATACAGCTCAAAACTCATGGTTGCATTGTCTCACATGGCGATTTTTCGTACACTCGCTCGCCGTTTACTCACAGGAAAATTCCCCTTGGCCGTGTCACTTTCCAAGCGCGTTCAGAAGGTTAAGCCCTCCCCAACCCTGGCCGTCACGGCCCGGGCCGCCAAGCTCAAGGCAGAAGGCAAGGACATCATCGGCTTGGGGGCCGGCGAGCCGGATTTCGACACGCCCGTCCATATCGCAGATGCGGGCGTTGACGCCATTCGCTTTGGGGTAACGCGCTACACAGCCGTGGACGGCACGGTGGAACTCAAGGACGCCATCATCGCAAAGTTCAAGCGCGACAATGGCCTGACTTACGAGCGCAATCAAATCCTCGTGTCCTCGGGCGCCAAGCAGACCTGCTTCAACGTCTGCGCCGCACTCTTGGATCCGGGCGATGAATGCGTGATTCCCGCTCCCTACTGGGTGTCCTACCCCGACATGGCACTGCTGGCGGACGGCGTACCCGTCAGCGTCTACGCCGGTCCTGAGCAAGGCTACAAGATCACTCCGGCGCAGCTTGCCGCCGCGATCACACCGCGCAGCAAGCTACTGTTCATCAACAGCCCGAGCAATCCGACCGGCGCCGCCTACACCAAGGCCGAACTACAGGCGCTCGGGGCGGTTCTCGACAAGCATCCGCAGGTAGCGATCGCCTCGGACGAAATGTACGAGCACATCTATTGGGCGGCGGAACCGTTCACCAGCTTCGTTCAAGCGAATCCGCAGCTCTACGATCGCACGATCACCATCAACGGTGTGTCGAAGGCCTACGCCATGACCGGCTGGCGCATCGGCTACTGCGGGGGACCCAAGGCCATCGTGGCGGCCATGGCGACCATTCAAGGCCAGTCCACGTCGAATGCCTCCAGCATTTCGCAGCGTGCGTCGACCGTGGCCCTGAATGGCGATCAAGCCTGCGTCGCCGAGATGAACAAGGCGTTCAAGCAGCGGCATGATTACGTGGTCGCCGGATTGAACGCCATTCCCGGCATATCCTGCCTTCCCGGAGCCGGCACGTTCTACGCCTTTGCGGAGGTTGATGGCGCCATGCGCGCAATGGGAATCAAGGACGACAATGACTTCGCCGAATACCTCCTGGTGGAAGCCGGCGTCGCCGTGGTCCCGGGATCAGGGTTTGGAGCCCCAGGGCACATACGCATCTCCTTCGCCTGCAGCATGCAGGCCCTGGAGGACGCACTCGGCCGCATTCGACGGGTGCTGAGCGTCGCGGTGGCGAAGCGCGCCTGACGCCCGCGCCGAAGAGATCGACCCGAGCGGCTCTCAGCGCGGCTTCCCGCTATGCGTTCGCAATGTAGTGATCGGCTCGTGCCGTCGCATGTAGTCGCCCGCTCGCGCGATCGCAAGGTGGAGCAATTCACTCGTTATCACACGCCATCGACGTTTCCGCGGAAACGTCCTTCGTCCGAGGAACGGACGGACCCTCAAAAAGTTTCCGCAGAAACGCGCGCCGCATCGGAGAGGTCCGCGTTCGATTCGCGCGTCTCGTAGCGGATCGCGATTATTATCCGGATAATATTGACGCAGCAATTTCATCCGGGTATTATTGCGATGATAATACATGAGACCTTTGTGATGAATGATCTGCACTCGATTGAATTTACTGCGTTCATTGGTTCTCGCCGATTGGCTTCCGGATCCTTGGACCAGGTCGCGCTGGCGGCGAAGAAGGCAGTGGACCGCGGCGCTCAGCAACCCGTGCTGATCTACAACGACAGTACCGGTCACGCCATTGACATCGACAGCCGCGGCAGCGATGCCGAGATACTCGCTCGGCTCGCCCGCCCCGCCCCGCCCTCCCTGCCACGCGGTCGCGGCCGGCCCAAACTCGGGGTTGTCGCGCGCGAAGTCACGTTATTGCCCAGACATTGGCAATGGCTGGGTTCCCAGCCCGGCGGTGCTTCCGTCGCGATTCGCAAATTGGTGGAGGCAGCCCGGCGCGCGAACCAAGAGGTGGATCAACGCCGCCAGAGGCAGGAGGCAGCCTATCACTTCATGTCCGCGATGGCCGGCAACCTGCCGAACTTCGAGGAGGCCTCGCGTGCGCTGTTCGCGGGTGACCGCGCGCGGCTCAGTGAACTCGTCGGCAGCTGGCCGACGGACGTGCGCGACCATGCCGTCAAACTGGCCTTTGGCTGACGCACCGCCTCGAGAAACGATAGGATCAACGGCGCGATGAAATACAAGAATCTGGGCAACACCGGCCTCAAGGTATCCGAGCTCTGCCTGGGATGCATGACCTTCGGGGTTCCTGAGCGCGGCGAACACCCATGGACCCTGTCTGAGGAACAGTCGCGTCCCCTGCTACGTCGGGCGCTGGACGCCGGAATCAACTACTTCGATACCGCCAATAGCTATTCCGACGGCACGTCCGAGGAAATCGTCGGTCGAGCACTCAAGGACTTCACCCGTCGCGACGAGGTCGTGATCGCGACCAAGGTCTTTTTCCCGATGAGCGCGGGCCCGAACGGCAGAGGACTCTCCCGCAAGGCCATATTCACAGCAATCGACGCCAGCCTGCGCCGGCTCGGCACCGATTACGTGGACCTCTACCAGATCCACCGCTGGGATTACTCGACGCCGATCGAGGAGACTCTCGAAGCGCTGCACGACGTCGTGAAGAGCGGCAAGGTGCGCTACCTCGGCGCTTCGTCGATGTACGCCTGGCAGTTCAGCAAGGCACTGCATCTCGCCCGGCAGCACGGCTGGACGGCGTTCGTGAGCATGCAAAACCACTACAATCTGCTGTACCGCGAAGAAGAGCGCGAGATGATGCCGTTGTGCATCGCCGAGCGAATTGCCGTAGTGCCGTGGAGCCCCCTCGCCCGAGGGCGCCTCACGCGCGCCTGGGACACCGAGACCGCACGCACGCGGACCGACGAATACGGCAACAAGATGTACGCAGCAACGGTCGACGGCGACCGCAAGATCGTCGAGCAAGTCGCCGCCATCGCGGCAGCCCGCGGCGTACCCAAGGCGCAGGTGGCGTTGGCGTGGCTCGCGCAAAAGCCCTTCGTGACGGCGCCCATCGTCGGCGCGTCGAAACCGCAGCACCTCGACGATGCCGTCGCCGCTTTAACCCTCAAGCTCGAACCGGCCGAAATCGCGCGACTGGAGGAGGGAGCCAGTCGCATCAATAACTTACGCTTCTTTCATCACAATTTACTGTGCTATTCCAATGCAGGTAATTGACCTCTCGTTTACCACTTCGAATCCCGAGTCCGGACCGCGGTTCGATTCAGGGCCGCGGCACCGAAAGGTCGTGGTCGTAGGGTTTGATTCTCTTGTACCCGAGTTTTCCAGCGAAGTGGTGCTGGGGGTATTTTTGGGGGTATCCATCTCTGTATAGAGTGCATACCCCCAAGGCAGATACCCCCAAGTCACTCACGGGCACCTCGTCAAGGCAGAAGCTGCAGCTCATCGCTGGTGCGTGACACATCTTGGATGCGAAGTGCTGGAGATACGGACGTACGCTGCACGGTGGATTCCCATCAATCAACGTCCGAGGAGTGTTCGATGTGCAGTGCGGTAATCTGCGTGGCCCAGTGGGTCGTGTCGACGGCGACCTGCTGGATGGTCCAGAACGTCTTATCGTCCTCGGGGTCGAGCGTCGTGCGGCTGTAGTCGCCCCAGCTCGCGGTACCCACATCGGTGGGGAGCTGATAGCTGGCGAGCCCATGCTGGAGAAGCATCGGGTCTCCGAAGACCGTCTTCCTGCCGGCGGTCTTGCCGACCACCGCGTAGCTGCTTACGAACTGACTTGGGCCGGTGCCGACGGCGTTGAATCCGATCACGACGTCGCCGTCGTGGTTGGCCGCTATCGAGGGAAACAGGAAGCTCTGCGTGGCATCTGCTATGAATCCTTCTTCGATGATGGTGGTGCTCGCCGCATCGATACGAAGCCAATGGAGGGTCCCACGCCCGGTCCCGGGATCGACGGTGTTCGTCGCCATCCAGATCTGGCCATTCACCTTGACCGGCGCCGTGTTGGCGATAAGGAAGTTAGGGCCCAGCGGCAGAGCGTTTGGGTCAGGCTGTGGCGCAGCAAAAAAAACGCCGTAGTCGCTCCGACCAAAGAAATAGTCATTCGGATAACCGCTGCCGACATCGAAGTGTGGCACAAAGATGTTGCCGCGGACGTCATTGCGCTTGTACGTGCCATAGGTGTATTGAATGATGCCCTCCGTCGACAGGACGATCTCGTCCTGCTCGCCGCCGTCGAGATCGATGGTCGGCACGAGGAACTCTCCCGCGTCGGCATAGGAAAGGTTCTGAAAGACGGTCCCGCGATCGATCCGAGGCTTGCGGGCCAGCAGGTCACTCTTGGGCAGCACGACGAGGGTAAAGCCTGTCGGGTTATAGTTCAGGTCGAAGTCAAGCGATGTAAGGAACAAGCCCGAGCCGTTGTAGCCCATCACGGGCGAGTTACCGTATGCGTCCGTTGCGTCCGTTGCATCATGGAGGTGAATTTTGAAGCCGATGAAGCCTTCGGTCGGATCGTCTCCCCGGGAGACAGCGATTCGCAGGTCGGTCCCTTGCGCGATGCCGTCGGAGTCGGTGTTGATGGTAGATGCATACCATCTGCCCTCGGTAGAATCGAAGGCGATGTTGGAGCCAAGTGGAGCTTCATTGACCCCGAACGGGACGCCGGCCTGACCCCAAAATTCTCGCCCGGTCGTCTTCACAACAGGGATGCCGAGCCTCGTATATACAGCGTACTGGCTGTTGACCACTTCGACGAAGTGTTCCGGGCCAATCGCTCCGCTCGTATCCGGCTTGTCGCAATAAGAGCCGCCGGGAGGAAATACGTACCCATCACTCCCGCAGTCGCGGGTGGAGCCGCGAAAGTTATGCCGGATGGTCGCCCTCGGTTTGGGCACGGCATCGCTGCCGCCCGAGAGCGCCGTTCCAGCCAGGCCCGTTGTGACACCACTGACCCCTACGTCTGGCGGTTGAGCGCCATATGCCGTTCCCGCGATTGCAGCGAATGTAGCGGCGAGAAGCAAGGAAACACTTTTGGACGTT
>WNFP01007189.1_pt1 | contig 16220 bp, 26 predicted proteins | sample 5400201 | NCBI WGS metagenome assembly WNFP01 (sample SAMN13153355, study PRJNA577476) | soil metagenome | isolation source: 115 cm saprolite under Madrone tree | place: USA:California | collected 2016-06-14 | reverse complement strand
CGTTCGTTGCGCCGTGTGCCGATTAGGCATTGATGCTTTCATTCACTCGGTAGCCCTCGCTTGTCCACCCATGGGCCAGAAGAATCTGAAACCACACTTCGCGGTGTGGGTAATGGTTCGGGAGAAAAACTTTCTCCTTTTCGCTTGAAACTCCTTCCCAAATAACGGTCGTAGCTTCTTCCTCGTCCACTCTATAGGGAAGGACGATGCGCGCCTTGGGATCGTATCGGTTTGCTCTCTCTTTGATCAGGGCGATACCTTTTTGCAATTCGTCCTCATATCCCCACGACCACGCCTTCGGTCCTTTCGGGGTGGTTGTGGTTTCGAAGTAGACAACTCGGTCGCCGACCCGGGGTTCACGATCAGACACCCAGGATTCGAAGTTAAGATCCACTTTGCTCAGGATCTCACTCTCCGTTGTCGGATTGCAGTTATTCCGGTGGAAGAAAACAGCCTTCCTGTCCTCGCGCGCCTCATCCGGCCTTATGAATCCAAATTGCTTTTCCTTCTGGTTGAAATACTTCGTGATTGTTCCGTGTTTTATTCCGAGTCCTTCGTATCTTTCCATGTGCCACTCCTTATTTAGTTAGTCGCTATCATCGGATGGAAACCCAATGATGTCTGGAGGTAGTTTAGCATATAATCTACTTTTTTGTCAAATTTTGTTGCGGACGACTTCGCTTTCATACTAAAATTCAGTCATACTATATTTATGGCAGGAGGAACCGCAGAAATCATCAAAGAGAAGCTCGACATCGTCGAGTTTCTTAAGGGCTACATAACGCTCGTCCCGGCCGGGAAAAACTTCAAGGCGGTCTGTCCGTTTCATCGGGAAAAGTCACCATCGTTTATGGTCTCGCCTGATAGACAGTCGTGGCATTGCTTCGGTTGCGCATCGCACGGTGATATTTTTACCTTCATCATGCGGTACGAGAACATCGAGTTTGGCGAGGCCCTCAGAATCTTGGCTGAGAAAGCGGGAGTGGAATTGAAACAGTTGAACCCGGCTGAATATAAATTTGCAGGGCTTTTGTACGATTTGAATTTCGCCGCCAAGGATTTTTTTAAGAATGCGTTAAAGCAGAGCCCCGTTGCGCGGAAATATATTGAAGACCGAAAACTGAATGACAACACGGTAGAGGAGTTCGAGCTCGGCTTTGCGCCGCAGGAGCGCGAGGCGTTATGTCTGCATTTCTTGAAACTCGGTTTCCGGCCCGAGGATATTATTCAGGCAGGGCTTGCCATCCGCACCGACCGCGGACTTTTGCTCGACCGGTTCCGCGGGCGCATCATGTTTCCGATTCATAATCACTCGGGCAAAGTGGTGGGATTCACCGGCCGGATATTGCCGCAGTTCGACACAGGCGAAATGGGTAAATATGTGAACAGTCCCGAGAGTCCCATTTTTAATAAATCAAAATTGCTCTATGGATTCTTTTTGAGCAAGAATTTTATCCGCGAAGAAAAGAGCGTGTTCCTCGTCGAAGGCCAGATGGATTTTTTGATGAGCTGGCAGGCGGGAATTCGAACTGTTGTGGCAAGTTCCGGCACGGCGCTCACCGAAGATCATTTGCGGACGCTTCGCAGGCTCGCAGAGACGCTCGTCGTGAGCTTTGATTCGGATGATGCCGGCAGGGAAGCAGGGGAGCGGGCAATTGATCTTGCCGAAGCGAATGATTTTGAAGTTAAAGTCGTGACGTTCAAAGACGTGAAAGACCCGGCGGATGCGGTTGCTGCCGGCCCCGGGATTTTGGAAGGAGCGATTAAAAATGCAAAGTCCGCGCAGGAATTTTACTTTGAAAAATATCTGCCGAAGGGCCAGGCAGATCCTGGTAACCGCGAAGACATCCGAGCAGTCCGCGCAATTTTAAAAAAAATAAAGACGATCGCAAGCCCGATCTCGGAGGAACACTGGATGCACAAGCTTTCCGAGTATTCCGGGCTTTCGGAAAAAGCACTCCGCGAAGAGGCGGAGAAAATAGAGGTGGTGGAAGCCAAGATAAAAAAAGAAGAGGCGATAGAAAAACTCCCTGAGATCGCGCTTTCCCGCAAAGAGCGTATTGAGATGCGCCTTCTCGGCGCCGCTTATGCCGTCGGGACTTTCGATATGCTCGTTGATATGTTAGACCATATCGGCAGAGAGCATGCGGCGATTTATGAGCTTTTGCGGAGGGGTGAAAAATCGCATGCCGATCCGAGGATTGATGCACTTTTAAACATCGTGATTTTGAAATCCGAGCCTGCGGGTGAAGGAGAAATAGAGGCTCTGAAGAGCGAACTCTCGGACGAATATATAAAAGAGCGGCGTCAAGCGCTTACGGACACGATCCGCCGCGCGGAGCAGAAGGGCGACGATGCAGCGCTTGCTCATGCGCTCAGCGAGTTGAACGCGCTCAGCGCAACGCTCAGAGAAAAATAAAAGCCCCGAGTATTAGTCGGGGCGTTGAAACTTCAGGGCGCGTTCACATAAGTGTATGTGAACCACATAGGGACGAGAAGGAATATCATGATCGTCGCAAACCCAGCGATGATGACGCGTAATGCACTCGACCGTTCTTTTGAGTGCGCGCCCGCGGCCAAGAGAAGTCCGGTAAGCGTCCAGACAAACGTCACCGTGAGTGCTTGTAGTATCATCGAACTACATGCCCACCCGATACAAGCTCCGACTGTGACAAGTGTAATGAGTAGGAGTATCAACCAGATTACGATTTGCTTCATTTCATCCCCCGATAATAAGTTCTGTTCATTATTGTACGCTGGGATGTGATCTCTGTCAATCGAAAGGGGAATGAAACACATTGATCCCTCACATAACGAAGATTATGATGATATTTGTCCGCGCATGATCATGATGTTGTGTGCGGGATTGATTTCTCACAATAGATGAGGTATTATGATGTTCTATGGCTAAAACAGGCTCCAAACAACCCAAAAAAAATAAGCCAAAGCAGAAGAAACCCGCTGCAAAGCAAGTGAAAAAGGCAGAAAAGAATAAGCCTGAAAAAAAAGGAGGTGAAAAGGTAAAGCTTCATCAGGAGGCTCTGCAGGAGCTCATTGCGCGGGGCAAGCCTCGGGGGTTCGTGACTGACAACGAAATTTTGTATCACTTCCCGAAAATCGAGGAAGATATTGATTTTCTTGAGGAAGTGTACGACCAGCTCGAAAAGTCCGGCGTGAAAGTAGTGGAAACAGGTGGCCTTATCGATACCAAAGAAGAAGCGACGCAGGGCGATCTTGAAAATTCCTTGGCTTTTGAAGGCGACGTGCCGGACGCCGTGCAGCAATATTTGAAGGAGATCGGCAAAACCCCGCTTTTGACGAAAGACGAAGAAAAAGATTTGGCGAAGCGCGCCGAGAAAGGCGAGGAGGCCGCGCGGCAAAAATTGATGCAGGCCAACTTGCGTTTGGTGGTTTCAATTGCGAAGCGCTACGTGAACCGCACGCCGCATCTCTCGATTTTGGATTTGATTCAGGAAGGCAACATTGGCCTCTCCCGCGCCGTAGAGAAATTCGACTACCGCAAGGGATTTAAATTTTCGACCTATGCCACGTGGTGGATCAGACAGGCGATCACGCGCGCCCTGGCCGACCAGTCGCGTACGGTGCGCATTCCGGTGCACATGGTGGAAACAATTTCAAAATATACACAGGTTCGTCGCCAATTGATACAGGAACTCGGTCGCGATCCGCTCGCCGAAGAAATTGCCGCAGAAATGAGCATGGATGTCGAGAAGGTCAGGCATATTCAGAAGATTTCGCAGGAAGTGCTCTCCATTGAGACGCCGATCGGCGATGAAGAAGACTCGACACTTTCCGATTTCATTCCGGATGAAAAGAACTCGACGCCGTCGCAGCTTGCGGCCCGCGCATTGCTTCGCGATCTCATTAAAGAAATTTTGATTGATCTTACCGACCGAGAGCAAAAGATTTTGAAGATGCGGTTCGGACTTGAAGATGGCGTACAGCACACACTCGAAGAAGTAGGCAAGGCATTCAACGTAACGCGCGAACGTATCCGCCAGATCGAAGCAAAGGCACTCGAAAAGATGCGCGATCACTCCCGCGCGCAAGCGCTCGAAGGATTTGAGAATATTGTTTGACGGTTCTTATATAAAAGAATATGCTTTTCGATAGCATAAAGGAGAATTGTTATGGAGAAGATCGCGAAAGAAATAAAACCTGTTGTTGTGGATGTGGTATGCAATAGATGCGCGAAATCCTGCACTACTGTCCATGATATACGAGAGTTCGCAGAGTTAAAGGCTAACTGGGGTTATGGCAGTTCTCAAGACGGAGAGAGCCAGGAATCGCATTTGTGTGAAACTTGCCATAAAGAAATCGTTTCCACGTTCAAAATCCCGCCCACGACTACCCGGTCGGTGATGGGTGTCGCTTAATCATCAAGCTCTGCGAAGAAATTCGTCGGAGCTTTTTATTTGACTATTCCACGCAGACGGTGCGGTTGGTTGTGGCGGTGCTTGACGCGGTGGTGAATGAGAATGTGATGATATACATGCCGCCTGTCGTGTAAGCGTGTGAAACTAAAACATTTGTGTTGACGGCTGCGGCCTTGCCGCTTGATTTCGTGCCATCGCCCCAGGCGGCGGAATAATTAAAGCCGCTCTTTGGTGAGAAAGGGTTTTCAATGCGGAAGGTGAGCGATTCGCCGCGATGCTCGGCAGGGCAGACGTTGAAGGCCGCGCCCGCAGAAGTATTTGGCAGTCCCAGTGCGTTCTGCGCTTTTTGTACCGCTGCTTGTTTTACCGAGTCGGCGATTTTTGTCGCCTGGTCTTCGATTGTATTTGCGGCAGTTTCTTTTGCCTGATTTGCGAGGTCAGTCGCTTTCTGCTGTCCGGCCGAGGTCAGTTTTGAAAATTCATTTTTTACTCTGTTCCAGTACGAGGCGAGCGGCCCGCTGTTTTTTAACGGTGCAGTAAAGTTGGTGATGTTAAATGTCGAGCTATGCGTAAAAATAAAATACCCGCCGCCTGCAATCACCGCGCCAATGAGGATAACAGGGATAAGTTTCATTACCTTTATTTTGAGAGAGGTTTTTTTATGCCCGTTTCTATTTCATCAAGTAATTTGCGCATCGCGTTCATCTGGTCGAGGTTATAGATTGAAATCGCAATCGCTTCTGTTTTCTTGCGTTTAAACACGGCAATGATTTTTGCGAGAGCCTTTTCGCCCACGGTGTCAGACTTGGATATGACGATGTATTCTTTTTTCTTGAGGAGGAGGGGATTGTAGGCGCCGAGTTCTCCCCGGATTGTTTCGTAGTTCGCGACTGGGTCGGGAGAAGCCGCGTCAATAAAATGGAAGATGATATTCGTGCGCTCGATGTGCCGAAGGAATTTTATGCCGAGGCCTTTGCCCTCGGACGCACCCTCAATAAGTCCCGGGATGTCAGCCAGGACGAGCGAGTGATAGACGCCGAGATTCGGTTCAAGCGTGGTGAATTCGTAGTTTGCTACCCGGCTTTGCGCATTCGTCACTTCGTTTAAAAAGCTTGATTTGCCGATATTGGGGAATCCGACAAGGCCGATGTCGGCGATGAGCTTAAGCTCAAGCTCAAGCTGGGCACTTTCTCCCGCGCGGCCCGGTTCGGCCTGTTTCGGGGAAGTGTTGGTGGACGAGCGAAATTGGAAGTTTCCTCTGCCGCCTCTGCCGCCCTTGGCTACCAAAAATTGCTCGCCGATCTGTGTGAGTTCATATTCTTTTTTTGTTTCGAGATTCCGCACGATGGTTCCGCGCGGTACCTTGAGGATCAAGTCTTTGCCGCGGTTCCCATCCCGGAATGCCTGTCTGCCGTAGAGGCCGTCTTCGGCTTCGAATTCCTTAGTGCTCCTGAAATGGCGCAGGGCGCCGAGGTCGGCTACGGCTTCAAGAAAGACGTTGCCGCCCGTGCCGCCGCTGCCGCCCGTAGGCCCCAGGCTCATCATGATTTTACTGAACGAGACCGAGCCGTTGCCGCCCTTGCCAGCTGCTACTTTGATTATGACGTGATCGATGAGCATCCGGGGATTATATGCTTAATGCGTTATTTTGTACATTGCCCAGACGCCGGCAATCGCTCCAACGCCGGAGAAGAAAATGGAAGAGAGAGAAAGCAAACTCCCGCCCCACAGCGCCGGTATGAAGCTGCCCGCCGTGGAACCAACAACCATACCAAGCCAAATTAATTTGTTTGAATCCATGTGCCGGAAAGTTATTAATATAATCATACCACCGATTTGCTATACTATAGTCATGGAAACAGCATTGATCTTGGCCCAAACTATTTATTACTTTGTCGTTTCCGCGGCAATCCTTGCGCTCGGCATATTATTTACGATGCTCGTATACAGGCTTGTGCAGATTGCGAAAGAGCTGCAGCAGATTTCGGAGCACTTTCACGAAGCGTCCGCCGATGCGGTTGAGCGCGTGAATGACATTCTTGATAATTTATCCGAATTGCCGTTCCTCTCATTTTTTTTGAAGAAGCGAAAGCGGGCAGATATGCATGACAAAGGTCGGAGAACAAAGAGATAATTTTATTTACAAACACTATGGCAAAAGCAAAATCAGGGAATGGCAAAATGTTTGAAGGTGCGTTGATCGGTGCGGCGCTCGGCATCGCAGCCGGGATTCTCGCAGCGCCCGAATCGGGCAAAAAGCTGCGCAAGGATGCAAAAAATAAAGCGGCGGAATTTTACGCGCATCTTTCGCCAAAGCTTAAAAAGATAAAACGGATCGGCGAGAAGGAATACCACGCGGCGGTGCATGAAGCGGCAAAAAACTACGGCAAGGCGAAGCGACTTACGGCTTCGGAACAGCAAGAACTCGCTGCGCATGCGGTGAAGTCCTGGAAGCATTTGAAGAAGCATCTTGCTTAATTGATTTCTGCGCAAAAAATAAAAAGCCCTTTCGACATACGTCGAAAGGGCTTTGAGTTTTGCCATGTCATCAGATGGGGTGGGCAGTTGGTTCCGGCCGTTCCTGTTTCGTAGGGGTAGTAAGCGGCTGATCTCGCGGAGTGCTCATTGTGGCCGTTCCGGGGTCGCAGAATTTTGCATGGAGATCGTACATCTTCCAGAATGCGTTCATGGCGAAGGCAACTGTAATCCCTGGTATGCTTATACAGATAAGCATGAAGATGACAATCGTGGTTACATCGAAATCGTTGATGTTTCTCAGGTTGATTCTGGGCGCTGAGAGTATCAAGATCGGTACTGCAATGAGGAACATCGCCAAGAATCCAAAGCCCAGTGTTCTGTCGTACCGTCCTTCTCCTATGAGGCTGGCGATGGCTCCAGCAAGAGCGCTTGCAAGAGCGAGCAGTAAAAACGTATCGGTCAAAGTGAATGTCATCAGATTCTCCTTGTGAATGGGAAGTTTCTGTCTGAATAGTACCAGTGAATTGCCCCTCTGTCAACCTATTGTGCGTCTACCGGCCACGGCGTCTATTGTGTATAATGATCTTATGGAAGAAAAGCCGATCATTCTCCTTGCCGAGGATGAAGAAGAGATTCGAACTATGTATGGCGACAAGCTCGAACGTGAGGGCTTTGGCGTGTTCAAGGCGCAGAACGGCCGCGAGCTTTTAGAAATGGCAAAAGCGCACAAGCCCGACCTGATTCTCCTTGATCTTAAGATGCCGATCATGGACGGCCTTGAGGCGTTTCAGAAATTAAAAGCCGATCCTGCTATGCAGGGAATTCCCACGGTGTTCCTTACGGCTTTCAGTGATCCGACGACCGTATCGAATGAGATTGAGCTCGTGGAAAAATTGGGTCATGTGGATTTTATCAAGAAGGGCATTTCACTTACTGATTTCGTTGCTGAGGTTAAAAAGCACCTGCCTCAAGCAAATTGACGGCGGGCTTTTCGCATGGTATATTCCCCTCAGAACATTTTGGAGGAGAATAGTATGCGAAATTCGTTTTTATGGAGTGGAGTTACGCTTGTCATCGTTGCGCTTGCTCTGAAGAACAGTCCGTTTACTTGGTACACGTGTGTGCTGGAATCCCTCTTTCTGTGGGGACTCTGGTGCTACGGCGCAAACCGCACTAACAGTTTGTTTCAAGAGTTCGGTCTGATGAGCGACGTCGCCTTTGCGCTCTTCGTCCTTACGCTGTGCTTCTACGGCTTTTCCCTGTATCGAGTTACGGAGTTCTCGCACGCATCCGTGTCGCTCGTCGGGCTCGCCATCCTTGGCTCCATCGCGCTGCTTTGGGTAACGGGCAAGATCGGCAAAGAAATTGCCAAAGATAAAAACGACACCGAAGAGCGCCAGGCAGTCAAAAACGTCGCAGAACGTTATTCCTCTACAGGATAACCTCAGTCCCGATTCGTTCGGGGCTTTTTATTTTTCCGGGTTAGGCCAATCTAATCAAATATCGAAACGAGGTACTGGTCTATATCGCGTTGTGCGAAATTATAAAAATATTGGTTTGTGTCATGGAGCTTGGTGGCGAGCGCAGTGCCCACAAACCGCCAGTGCCAGGGCTCGTAGATATAGTAAGCGTTTCCTTTGGGGTAGGAGAGCGCGAAGCCGTATTTGTAGGCGTTTGCCGCGAGCCATTTTAATCCGTCCGAGCCGTCAAATTTGGAATACGCGGCGCCGAGAGCAACTGTCGTGAAGTCGACTGCGGTGCCGAGCTGATGTTCGGAGTACCCTTGGTCGGCCGAGAACTTGTTTGCTCCCTATTTTTTAAGCGACAATTATGTCCCCTCTTCGAAGAGGGGACATAATTGTCGCTTAAAAAATAAACTTTTGAATATTTCTGGAGAAGTTCTTTGTCTGTTTCGCTGAGCTTGGTCAGGGTACTCACTGTTCCTGAAAGCTCGCCAATCTGCGAGGCGAAGTCGCCATTCTTCCGTTCCTCTGCGGTAAGCGCCTGGGTCAGATCCGTATTGTTGTTCTGCGTGTTTGAGAGATCAGATTTTGTTTTCGCGAGGTCGTGGATTACGGTAAGCAGATTTTGCTCGAGCGCTTTGTTTCGCACCTGGAGCGTATGGGCTTCCGTGTTGAGTATTACGTATCGGTAAGCGCCGTATGCCAAGAGCTCGATTGCAAGCGTTGCAGCTGCAGTGAGGACATACGCCGTGTTTTGTTTCAGGTTCATAGCATCATTTTAGCACGATGCTCGGGGCAAATAAAAACAGCCGGATTTATCCGGCTGTAGGGTTTGTGGCGATGAAAATGTCGGGATGCTGGCGCTTCCAGCCCTCCCATTTTTCCGATCGGGTTGAAGCGATGGTTTCCATCCTGTTCATGACTTCAACGAGGGTATGGGGTTTTTGATCAAGCGTCGGTTGATACATGGGGCCCGTGTCCCATGTTCGCCGCCGGTATCCCCAGCGTTCCTTGGTTGCCATCTGGCGCCCGCGGCCTTTGCAGAAGATGATCGTGTGGTGCCCGGAATCTGCAGGAAGCGGTTTTCCAAGAATACGTTCCTGATAGCTTTCGTTGTAATAGCTCCGTACGACGAATTCGCAATAGCTTCGAATCTGCCTGAGTTCGGCATCGGTGGGCAGGAACGATTCCCGGTCGAGGGATACGATCCAAAATGTGCCTGGATAATGCGAATCGACGGGAATCCTAAATTCGTTTTGGATGCGAGCCGCTTCGGCGTCGGTCAAAAAATCCATTGCGTTCTCCTTAAAACTGCTTCCCATATTGTACGAGAGGCATTGCGAAAAAGCAAACACAGGTGTACTCTGGTAAGTAGTATTATTGTGAGAAAGGAGGACGGCCAATGAAGCGTATTGGGCCTCTATTGATAGTGCTCTTTGTCGTTGTTCCGCTTTTCGCTCAAAATTTTCACGGTGCTTTGCCGCACCTCACCCCCGAATCAGTTCCTTTCAAAAGAACGTCAGGCGCTGTGCCTGTGAATGCTTTCCGTTTCGGAAGTTTTCCCTGGGAACTGCATCGCAGCTTCCCCGGCAGTTCGTTCACTTTCTTTCCTCCTGAAGTTCAGCCGGGAATCATTGCGCGGCTTCGCGCGGACGGCCTCTTTGGGCGGCGGCACATCGGCCCCGTGGAATGTATGTTCGGATACGTGAAAACCACGAAACTGAAGGTGGAAAACAGGGGAATCGTGAATCGGCCAAGAGGAACCATAGGATTTCGTTTCCAATTTTAACCGCGGCTGTACGATATGTTCAGCCGCTTTTTTATTCACCGAATATATTACAACGTCTCCAGGTCGAGCGTCTGATCGATGCGGATTTGTTTTACGAATTCCGGAACGTGGCTCACGAGGATCATCGCTCCGTCATATTTGTCGAGTGCCGCAGCGATAACCGGGATGTGTCGGAAGTTGATATGGTTCGTTGGCTCGTCCAAGATCAACAGTCCGGGCCGCTGCAGTACGAGCTGCGCGAAGGCTACGAGTCCCTTCTGCCCTTCCGAAAGAGAACCGACTTTGGTTCTGAGTATCTCCGCGTCGAGCAGGAATCCGGCTGCGCATGAGCGGACATCGCCTTCGGACGAACCCCTCAGGTCTTTGATAAGTGTTTCGTATACTGTCGAAGCGAAATCGAGTGTTCCAAAATCCTGACGGTAATAACCGATACGTACGCCCGGGGTGATATCTTCGCCTTTTGCGTGGCCTGTTGCGAGTTTTTCGAGAAGGGTCGTTTTGCCAATGCCGTTCGGACCGGCAAGAAGGAGGTGGTCTCGTTTTTTGAGGGAGATCGCAACTTTTTTGTTCACGGCTTTATGATTTTTTATGACCGAGACGGAGGTGAGTTCGAGGAGTCGGCCGGAAATGTTTTCCTGGCAGGGGATCGTAAAACTTCGGATCGTTTTATCTTCCTGCCGCATCTCCACGATGTCTTCGGAAAGTTCTTCTATTTTTTCGTTCATCTTGCGCGCCACATCACGCATGTGGCCGCCTTTCTGGGCGAAGAAGTTCGCCTGTTCTTTGCGATGGGCGATATCTTTTTCCAGGCGGGCGTTCTTCATGCGTTCGCGTTCGATTCGGGCTTTAATTTCTTCGACTACAGTCAGGTAGTTCCCTGCGTATTGCTCAACTTTGCGGGTGAAAATATCGAGATAGAGCACGCCGTGGGTGAACGAGTTCAAAAAATCGGCGTCGTGGGAAATCACGATGCATGTTTTTTTATATTCGATCAGGAACTCGGTGAGGTGCGCGATGCCCTGCTTGTCGAGATTGTTCGTCGGCTCGTCAAGGAGAAGCAGGTCGGGGCTTTGTATCAAAGCCTGCGCGAGGAGCAGGCGCGCCTGCTGTCCGCCTGAGAAGGTATTTAATGCGCGGTCGTGCGGGGCAGAGAGGTGGACGACGTCCAGAATCTTGTTGATCCTTGGTTCGATGTCGTACATTTTTTTTGGAAATGCTTTTTCAAAAAATTCACGCACGGTAAGTGCCATGTCATCGCGGGGGATCACTTGGCGTGCAGTCGCTATCGTCATGCCGTTCGACATCGTGATCGTCCCCGATTCGGGTTTCAGCCCGCCAACAACGAGCTGGAAGATAGTGCTTTTGCCTCCGCCGTTCTGCCCCATGAGCGTGATCTTCGAACCGCGCCGGATCGAAAAATCGGCCTCGGCGAGGATTGGTTTCTTATGCCCGTATTCAAAAGATACCTTATTGAAGCGAAGAATGACCTCGCCGTGGGGTACTTTTATTTCTGCGGTCGTATCAACAGCCATTGATGCAAAGTATACACTATATATCTCATTTGGCATAGGGCGAGGGTAAAAAAAAGTCACCCAGCAGAGGGGTGACGAAAGTGTATGGGTTAGGTTGTTTTTCGTTCGATTACGATAAAACCTGTTTCTCTGCCGTATTTATCGGAGAGCGCATCTTGCAGTCGATGCAAGTTAATTACAAACCTTGGTTTCCCGCGAGGCAACGGATTAATGAGCGTGGCTGTTATGGAAGGTGTTGATTCAGCGATGCTTTCGACAAGGCCATCGTGGATGGCTTCCGCGTTATGAATCACGTGTGATTTGTATTCAATCCAGAGGTCCCGGTTTTTCTCGAGGTTTTTGGTAATGAAAGATTGCAGGTTCCTTATTTCGGATGCGCGTACTGCGCTGGCAGAAAGGGAAATATGGTGTTCCAAAAAAAATTGATTGATGACGTCTTCGGACTCGATTGTTTTGAGTCCTTCGTCGTTGTTCAGGCTGGTGTATGTGCCAAGTTTTATATTGAAACAATCCACATCTCGCGGACCGACTTTAATTTTGAAATATCGAGCGAGATTTTCTTGATCAAAAAGTCCGAATCCTCTACGGTAGAGAATCATTTGTAGGCATGTTACGTTGCAGCAGCAGGGCTTTTGGACCAACGGAATATATTTTGGTTTGAGTGAAATATCCATCGTAAACCTCTGTCAATAATTCTGCCGTTAGTTAATCATATTTTATTAAAATAATCAACCCGACTTATGGATGATCAAGATGAATATTTAGGAAGTTGACGTGCCGTTGCCCCGAAAGGTAAACTGGGGGCAGCACCAAGGAGTTTATATGGATACCTGCGGGATTTTGCTTCCGAGCGGTCGCCCTCCGCTCACTGCTTATGCCGAGGGTTTTGGCGAGTGCCTGTTGCTTAAGATTAAGGGGCATGAAAAACATCTTTGCCAACTTCCCGGCGGGCAGTACATTGCCTGGGAGTCGGCGCTCGATTGCGGATGCGAGGAATGGCCCGATTGTGATTGCTATGACTACAAAGAGCTATCAAGCGCCGAAGCTTTCGAGATTCTCAACGCACAAATACGATGAGCGGACGCGGTAATTTCCCTGCGTCCGTTTTATTTTCATAAAACAAAAGCCGCCCGGACTGAAGGCGGCTGAAGGATGGTATCAGGATTGGGGCTAGTTCGGCTGGGCGGCGGGGGATGACTCAAGAGTTCCGATGACTTCGTCGAGTGCTTTGATATGGTCCGCAGCCGTGTGTTCGCACATATTTTTTTGCTCGGCAAACCTGTCTGTTTCTTTGCGTTTTGTGAGTACTGCGCGTTCTTCCATCGCAACATTTATATAGAGCGCGGCGAGTTCAGGAGTTATGTCAATCCGATTATGTTCGAGTGAGCGGATCGCCTTATGCATCAACGAATTTCCATTCGTGCTTTTGATGGCTATTTCCGTATTCAGTATTTTTTCCATCGACTCGGGCCGTTTTTCGAAAGCGGTAGTAAGTGCGCATATCTCAAGGCGGCTTAGTTCGAGGGGTTCTTTCTCTGCTGGGTTTCCCGACGTATTCCGTGCTTCGTTGGGTAATGTTTCTTTCATGCTTTAGATTATACTCCATATTTATATTTTGTCAAGATTTGGAAAAAAGCCCGTGGACTTACGCTTCCCGGATCATGTCTTTGTATGCGAGCGTCTCCTGCGGTCCTGTTGCGCCCTGATATTTGCCTGCGTAGAGTGTCTGCTTGCCCATGGTTCTCCAGAATGTCATCTGCCCAATCTGCATTCCCGGATATACCTTTACGGGCTGCACCGCGTGCATTTGGAGCGTCCAACAGCCTACAGCGCCAAGATCGATCAGGTCCGCCGTGATCACTATAAATAACCCCAGCCGGCCGATGGACGACCTGCCCTTGATGATCGGCACATAGTAGTCGCTCCCGATCACTTCGCTCGTGTATCCGAGATAGAGTTTTCCGGGCCGAAGAACAAATCCATGTTTGCCGATCTGCCGCTTTTTTATTTTCGGCTCTTTTGCAGGATCAAGTATTCCATCTTCGTACTCAAGGAGTTCATTGCCTAGATGGTAGTTATAGCTGTTGGGATTTATCCGTTCAGGAATGAACGGATTGATCGTGATTCGCCCGCGCGTTCTTTGGCGCATAATTTCCGGGCCGGTGAGAATCATGAGTGTTGTACAATCTCGACGATTTTTGAGACAAGCGATTCGAGTTCATCAAAATTTTTTGATTCGTAGCGCAGGATGTTCGGAAACTTTTTGCGCGCATCAAAATAATGTTCAAAAATTTCGTGGCCCGGAGCGAGTGTGTCGGATGTTATGATCTGTCGCACGTGCGTGCGTTCCGCGTAGCGCTCCCTCGCAAGCGCAAGTGGCGGAACGCAGGCGATCACGAGCGCGGTTTCAGCGAGAATTCCGTCAAGAATTTCCTCTTCGGACTTCGAAAAAGGGGATTCCCGCCCGAACAGCTTGCCGTACAGGCTCTCGCTCACATGCGATCGCTCGATGATCGTCTGCTCAAGCGTTCCGTATTCTTTGAGATAGCGCAGAAACTGAGACTGGCAGTTCTTGTGTCCCAGGAAGCGCATGTCCCATCCGAGCGCGGTCTTCAGTTCTTTGGCGAGCGTTGATTTGCCCGCGCAGTCTATTCCTTCGATGACGATGTTCTGAATTTTTTGAACTCCCATAATTTGAGGATAGCGCCGGGGGCCACTTGTTCCAGTCTAAAAGAATTGACTCAAACCGAATTTGAGTCGAGAATGAATATATGGAGAACATGCATGCAATCCAGCGCCACATCCTGAAAAACCTTACGGTAAAGGGCAGGCTGCGTTACCGCGATCTCAAGCCGCAGAGCGTCGAAGGCAATCAGTTCATGTATCACATGAAAGTGCTTGTGGATAAGTCCTATGTGGAAAAGGACGGCATGCTCTATAGATTGACGGTGCGCGGCAAGCGCTTTGCCGACAAAGTAAGCCTCGAAAGTTTTATGGAGCGCGTCCAGCCAAAAATCGTGACGATGATCTACTGCGCAAATCCCGCAGGCGAGGTGCTGCTCTACAAGCGTGCCCGCGAGCCGTTTCGCGGGACGTGGAGCTTGCCTTATGGCAAAATGCATATGGGAGAAAAAGTAGCCGATGCGGCGCACCGGGAATTATCGGAAAAAACCGGGCTCACTGCGAAGCTCACGCGGCGCGGGGATGCATATCTTGCGATCTACGAAAAGGATCAGCTCATCACGCACATGCTCACGCATATTTTTGAAGGGAGTGATATAAAAGCAGCGGAGAAAAAAGTATCGGAGCAATATGCGTGGATGAATCTCGCGAAGGTCAAAGCGGGGGAATTATTCCCAGGCTTTAAAGAAATTTTGAAAGCAATCGAGAAATCAAAAAACTCCCCGTTTTTCGAGGAGTTTATCGTGCACATTTAAAAATGCACTAGACTTGTTTTTGGGGACGGAGAGTTTCGAGAAACGCAGTCCATGCCAAGAGCAGGCGTTTCATGTTTGGAGCTGGCTTTTCCGCCTCCTCTTTAATGACGGCAAGGTGTTCTCGGAACAGATCAACCTCCCAATCGGTGAAATACAGTTTACAAATATCTTCCAGTGCTATCCTCGTCTCGGTGAAGTTCTCGAGCTTGCAGCCGTCCGAGATCCATTGCTCCACGGTTTTCTTATCGCTTTCGGTGAGTAATTCGTTCTGGGGTAGTCTTCCTTTTCGAAACACATCACTTCCCGGTATTTCAGGCGTGAATTCCATATGAGTTAGATTATACTCAGGAAAGATGTTCTCTACAAGTATGCCCACCAAAAAAGCGACCGTACAAAACATGCACGCTTTTCTGTTCCAATGGTTTAATGGAACAGAGTGGTATATTCTATAGCCATGGATCCGCTGCAAAAGGGAAATACCGATGAGGAACTCGCGGCTTTGGTGCAGCGAAATAATGAAGGCGCTTTTGGTGTACTTATGGAGCGATATCAGGAGCGATTACTTCGGTATGGAAGGCGGTTTCTTGCGGACGATGATCGGATCGAAGATATCGTGCAGGACGTTTTCATCAAGACTTATCAAAATATGCGGAGCTTCGACGCTACCCGAAAATTCTCTCCGTGGATTTATCGCATTGCTCACAATGCCTTCGCGAATGCCCTTCGCACAAAACATCGCGAGCCGATCATCTTCGTCGATTTCGATACGTTTATGGCTCATCCGTCGGATGAGCATGATCTTGCGGGGGAGGAAGACCGGAAGACGATGCTCGTGCTTGTGGAGTCTGGACTCGCAGAGCTCCCCGCGCTCTATAAAGAAATTATTATCCTCTACTACATTGAAGAGCTGAGCTATCAGGAGATAGCGGACATTCTCCGTGTCCCCGTGGGCACGGTGGGCGTCCGTCTGCGCCGCGGCCGGGAGGCGTTGAAAAAGAAAATTGCGGAACAGGGCGAGGGCAAATAAAGATTATGGAAATAAAACCCGACATCAAAACAAAAGTTTTTGAAAAAATCCACGGCGGCACCGTGCACATGCGGCCGAAGGCATATTTCGCGGCGCA
>WNFP01001951.1_pt1 | contig 16223 bp, 9 predicted proteins | sample 5400201 | NCBI WGS metagenome assembly WNFP01 (sample SAMN13153355, study PRJNA577476) | soil metagenome | isolation source: 115 cm saprolite under Madrone tree | place: USA:California | collected 2016-06-14 | reverse complement strand
ATTTTCTCATGCATGATTTTCACTCTTCATGGCAGCTCATTCCTCAGGCAAAAACCGCGTTCGGGAGTTCACCATAGCCATGGTGACAAGTTCTTCAGATCTGAAAGATGTTCAGATCAAAGGGAGGGGGCTGAATCGGGATGCAACGGCGTTCCCAAGCACCTGCTTAACTGGCGACACCGTACTAAACGCAGGAACCGCACTAACCGTTCTTATAATAACACTCGGCATGCTTTCCTTGGGAAACGCCTCGCGGTCAGTTGCCCAATTGTATACATCCTTCGGAAACAATCCAAATTCCGACTAGATTGGAATACCAATAGCCAAAGTCCACTTGGACCTACAAACAGCGCATTGGACGAACGGAATCACCTCCAAGTCAGATGTTGCTCCCCATTTCTCTTAAATGCCCGCAACCACTTGCAGCCGGCACGATCGATGTGCCGCAAATCACCACGGGCTGTGTCTCATGTCACTGCGGCCAGTCCACCTAGGGGGCAGACTTACACCAGTTAGAAGAAGGGTCACACTTGGACCCCAAGGAGGTAGACTCCGATGGCACCGTCCGCCATAACCGAGCATGCGACTCTCGACAGGGCATTAATTTCCCATGAGGTTGAATTTCTCCCACTTGAAAGGCCAATTCCAAGGCCGGAGGTCGTGCGCCGCGTCAAACCAGCTTTTGAGTTTTCAAAGGCTGTTCTCCTCGAACAAAACCCGATGAGGTCAGGGTCGAAAACACTGGATGTGGCCGTCGCCGTGGTGCTGCACGTACTTGTAATCGGGACGCCCATTCTCCTCGGGCTGTTCTACACGGACACCATCAACATCAAGCAGTACGCATCGATGCTACTCGTTGCCCCTGCACCTCCGCCTCCACCACCGCCTGCGGCGAGCGTGGTTATCAAGGCTGCACCAGTACATCGCACGTTTATAAGCGCCGGAAAACTCCTCGCGCCTACAATCATTCCGAAGGAAATCGCGCAGCTAAAAGAAGCGCCGCCGGAGCCCGATACTTTTGGCGGAGTGGCCGGCGGAGTGCCGGGCGGTGTGCCTGGCGGGCAAATGGATGGAGTGATTGGCGGCGTGCTGGCTGGGGTTATGAATACCGGGGCAAGGCTGATTGCTCCACCAACGGGAAAACCAGGCGCACCCATGCGTGTAGGTGGGCGCATACGCCCGCCGAAGGTAATTGTGCAGACGTACCCCGAGTACCCGACACTAGCGCGGCAGGCGCGCATTCAAGGCCAAGTGCAGATTGACGCAATCCTGGATGAGCAAGGAAATGTTGCCGACATGAGGGTAGTGTCCGGACCGCCGCTTCTGCACCAGGCTGCACTGGATGCATTGAAAAAATGGAAGTATGAACCGACCTATTTGAACGATCGGCCGATTTCCGTCGAGTTGATTGTGACAATCACATTCCACTTGGAGCAGTAACAAGAAGAAGTTTGGACGGGCGAGGGTGGAGCGTCGCATCACCGGATGCTCCGCCCTGCTAACCCCCTTACGCGCGTCGTTCAGCAAGCGCTCGGCACAGATCGTTGGTGAACCTTCTCTTTCGTCTCACCTAGCGATGTCCCATCCGTTGTGACGTGGGTCACACTTAATTGTGCCTCGTGTCACAGGCATCCCAGACTCATGTCCCGTATCCTGCATTGCAGGAGGTAACGATGACTAAGGCTATGGCCATCGTGGACGGGAACGAGGCCGCCGCTTCGGTGGCATACCGCCTCAGCGAAGTGGTTGCCATTTACCCCATCACACCCTCCTCCAATATGGGTGAACTGGCCGACCAGTGGATGGTCGAAGGCCGCAGGAACATTTGGGGTGCAGTTCCCCAGGTCGTCGAGATGCAAAGCGAAGGTGGCGCCGCCGGCGCGCTCCACGGCGCTCTTCAAGCCGGTTCTCTGGGCACGACCTTCACCGCGTCCCAGGGACTCTTGTTGATGATCCCCAACATGTACAAGATTGCGGGCGAGCTCACCCCCGCGGTGATTCATGTTGCGGCGCGTGCCGTGGCCACTCATGCGCTCTCCATTTTCGGCGATCACAGCGACGTGATGGCAGTCCGCCAGACGGGCTTTGCGCTTCTTGCTTCCTGCACTGTGCAGGAAGCTCACGATATGGCAGCCATCGCCCACGCCGCCACACTGGAAGCGCGCATCCCTTTCCTGCATTTTTTCGATGGGTTCCGTACCTCGCACGAACTGAATAACCTCTCTCTCCTTTCTGATGATGATCTGCGCGCCGTGATCGACGAGCAAGCCGTCCGTCGCCACCGTGACCGCGCGCTTAGCCCCGACCGGCCAGTGCTCCGCGGCACCGCCCAGAATCCGGACGTTTTCTTTCAGGCTCGCGAAGCTTGCAATCCGTTCTACTTGGCTTGCCCCACGATTGTGCAAAACGTCATGGACAGATTTGCCCGCCAGACCGGCCGCACTTATCACCTGTTCGATTACGTTGGAGCGCCGGATGCCGAGCGCGTCTTAATCGTGATGGGCTCTGCGGTTGGAGCGGCTGAAGAGACCATGGAATGGCTCAATGCCCACGGCGAAAAGGTTGGCCTGCTCAAGGTGCGGCTGTTCCGCCCCTTTGCGGTCCAGGCGTTCATGGACGCACTGCCACGTACCACTCGATCCATCGCAGTCCTGGACCGCACCAAGGAGCCGGGAAGCATTGGCGAGCCGCTCTATCTTGACATTGTCTCTTCTCTTGCTGAAACCGGGCGCAGCCTGCGCGTGATTGGCGGCCGTTATGGCCTCTCCTCGAAGGAGTTTACCCCGGCCATGACTAAGGCTGTTTTTGACGAACTCAAGAATTCCGCGCCGCGCAATCACTTCTCGCTGGGCATCAAGGATGACGTCACACACACCAGCCTCGAATATGATGCTGCTTTTTCCACTGAGCCTCCAGAAACCGTGCGCGCCATCTTCTTCGGCCTCGGCTCCGACGGCACCGTCGGCGCGAACAAGAACTCCATCAAGATTATCGGCAAGCAGAGCGGCACGTACGCGCAGGGTTACTTCGTCTATGATTCAAAGAAGGCGGGCTCCGTAACGGTGTCGCATCTGCGGTTTGGTCCGCGGCCGATTCGCTCCTCCTACCTGATTGATAAGGCCAACTTCATCGGCTGCCACCAGTTCCCGTTCCTCGAGCGCATGGATGTGCTGGCGCGCGCTGTTCCTGGAGCCAGCGTGCTGCTGAATGCGCCCTTTGCGCCCGCCGATGCGTGGAATCACCTGCCCCGGAAATTCCAGCAGCAGGTCATCGAGAAGCATTTGCGTGTCTATGTTATCGACGCTTACGCCGTGGCCCGCGATACCGGCATGGGGCGCCGCATCAATACGATCATGCAGACGTGCTTCTTCGCCATCAGCGGCATACTGCCTCCGGCCGATGCCATTGTCGCCATCAAGAAAGCCATTCAACAAACCTATGGCAATCGCGGCGAAGCGGTCCTCCAGAAGAATTTTGACGCGGTCGACCAGGCCCTCGCCCATTTGTTCGAATTGCAGATCCCGGAGCGCGTGACAGCTTCCTTTGACATCCTTCCGCCCGTGTCTCCGAAGGCTCCAGAGTTTGTTCGCCAGGTGCTTGGCGAAATTGTCGCGGGTCGCGGCGATGACCTGCCCGTCAGCGCTTTTCCGCCCGACGGGACCTTCCCTATCGGCACCGCCAAATGGGAGAAGCGCAACATCGCTCAGGAAATCCCCGTTTGGGACGAGCAGCTGTGCATCCAGTGCGGCAAGTGTGTGCTTGTGTGCCCTCACGCCGTGATCCGCGCCAAGGTTTACGACTCTTCACTACTCGCCAACGCTCCCCAAACGTTCAAGACCGCCAAGCCGCGCTGGCGCGAATTCCAGGATCTGCGATACACGCTGCAAGTCTCGCCCGAAGACTGCACCGGTTGCACTCTCTGCGTGGAAGTTTGCCCGGCGAAGAGCAAAAGCGAGGCAAAACACAAAGCGCTCAACATGGTTCCGCAAGCTCCGCTGCGCGAACCCGAGAGCAAGAACTGGGAGTTCTTCCTGTCCCTCCCTGAATTTGACCGCAGTCGCCTGTCCCATTCGCAGGTCAAAGACGTGCAGTTGCTCGAACCGCTGATGGAGTTCTCCGGAGCGTGCGCCGGCTGTGGCGAGACTCCCTACATCAAGTTGCTCACCCAGCTTTTCGGCGATCGTTTGCTGGTCGCCAATGCCACGGGTTGCTCTTCGATCTACGGAGGCAACCTGCCGACCACGCCCTATTCCAAGAACGCCAGCGGCTGCGGGCCGGCTTGGTCCAATTCGCTGTTTGAGGACAATGCGGAATTTGGCCTCGGCATGCGCCTGGCCGCCGATCAGCAGTCCGTTTACGCTCGGCATCTGGTCGAAAAGCTCGCCGGCACCATCGGAGGCGAATTGGCCCGCGCCCTTCTGGAAGCCGATCAGTCAAAAGAGACCGGCATTGCCGCGCAGCGCCAGCGAGTCGTCGAGCTGAATCGCCGGCTGGCTGAACTGGATTCGAACGAAGCCCGTGACCTCCTGGCGGTCGCCGGCAGTCTCGTTCGCAAGAGTGTGTGGATCGTCGGCGGTGACGGTTGGGCCTACGACATCGGCTTCGGCGGACTCGATCACGTCCTTGCTACCGGCGCCAACGTGAACATCCTCGTGCTGGACACGGAAGTGTACTCCAACACCGGTGGCCAGATGTCCAAGTCGACGCCCCGCGGCGCCGTGGCCAAATTCGCCATGGGCGGCAAGCGTACCGTGAAAAAAGACCTCGCTATGGAGGCTATCAGCTACGGCAATGTCTATGTCGCGCGTGTGGCCATGGGCGGCGGCGACACGCACACCGTCAAGGCTTTCCTGGAAGCCGAAGCCTACAACGGCCCCTCGCTGATCATTGCCTACAGCCACTGTATTGCCCACGGTTATGACATGGCCTTCGGCCTGAACCAGCAGAAGTCCGCCGTGCTCTCTGGTCATTGGCCGTTGATGCGCTATAACCCGACGCTGCGGCTCGAGGGAAAGAACCCCTTCCAACTCGATTCCAAAGCGCCGAGCATCCCTCTCAAAGATTACGTCTATCAGGAAGCGCGCTACACCATCCTGGCCCGCAGCAATCCCAAAGCCGCCGCGCAGCTCCTTCGTGAGGCCCAGGAAGACGTCCAGCACCGTTGGCGCGTCTATGAGAGCCGCGCCGCCATGCCGGGCAATGGCGGCCGTGATGACAAGCATCCAGAAGACGCTCCTCAAAAACCCGAATTGGTAGCAACTGGAGCACCTGAAGGAGGCGCCAAGTGATCGACCTCACTTCGCAGTACATGAGTCTGGCGCTAAAGAACCCACTTGTTGCATCCGCCTCCCCGCTCACGGAATCCCTGGACAATCTGCGCCGCCTGGAAGATTCCGGTATCGCGGCCGTTGTTCTGCCCTCCCTTTTCGAAGAGCAGCTGGCGCTCGAGAGCTTCGTTATCGATCAAGACCTCTCCCGTGGAGCGGATGAATTCGCCGAGGCCATCACCTATCTTCCCAATCTCGAGTCCTACAATACTGGCCCCGAAGGCTATTTGGAGCTGATTCATGCCGCAAAACAGGCCGTAGCCATTCCTGTGATCGCCAGTTTGAACGGCACCACGCCTCGTGGTTGGATTCGCTATGCCCGCCAAATGGAACAAGCCGGCGCCGATGCCCTGGAGCTCAACCTCTACGCGATGGAAACCGACCCGCACAAAAGCAGCAATGCCGTCGAGGATCATTATTGTGAGCTCGTGCAGCAAGTAAAACCAAGCTTGAAAATTCCAGTCGCCATTAAGTTGTCCCCATTCTTCAGTTCCATGGTCCACATGGCCAGGCGCCTCGACGACGCTGGCGCCGACGCACTCGTGCTGTTCAACCGCTTTTACCAACCCGATTTCGATATTGAAAATCTCGAAGCTGCCCCGCATCTGGTCCTCAGCGATCCTAGCGAGCTCCCTTTGCGCCTGCGTTGGGTGGCAATTCTCTACGGTTCTGTGCGGTCCAACCTGGCGATCACCGGCGGCGTCCATAGCGCGGAAGACGTTGTGAAATGCATGATGGCTGGGGCGCAAGTTGCCATGATGACATCGGCACTGATTCAAAACGGTATGCGCTACGCGCATCGCATCCTGGACGATCTTGTCCGCTGGATGACCGAGCACGAGTACGAATCGATTCAACAGATGCGCGGCAGCATGAGCTATCGCGCGGCCCCCAATCCCGGCGCCTTCGAGCGCAGCAATTACATGAAGATGCTCAGTTCCTACGCACTTCGCGCCCGCTAATGCGGAATTCTTACTCGGCCAGTCCTTTCACCGCAAAATTGCCCTTGATTTTCTGCTAATCCCTGCTATAATTATTGGCGTAGATAACTGCGTTTCGAGTGCGGGAGCTGGCTCCCGCTCTTCTTCTTGAGCGCTCCCATTTCAGCTCTTGCCAGTCCAAAACAAACAGAATCGCGCCCTTTAGAATCAATCACTTACGAATTGCAAATCTTATAAGTCCTTTCTTTTGATATTCATGCAAATTGATGGGGGGGTGGTACACGCGGTTGACCCGTTATCAGGTACAACCAAGTCACAGTTCCAATTGGATGTGGACGCACGTGGGGTCGGCAGTTTGCTTCACGGTCGCGCCGCCGTGCTTGGCCAGATGGCGGATGGCGCTGTTTTCCGAATGAAATTCCGCCACTATCCGTTTCACCTTTTCGATTCGCGCGATATCGATCAGCCTTTTGATCAGCTCGCTGCCCAGACCGCGGTGTTGAAATTCGTCGGCAACGATTACGCCGATCTCCGCTTCTTCCGTGGACGCCAGGCGCGAAAGCCGGGCAACGCCCACGATGCACGTGCCGCCGGAACGGGGGTCGGGCAACTCCGCAACGAGGGCCATTTCCCGGTCGTAGTCGATGAAGCATTTGCGAAGCAGCCGTTCGTGGGCCACGCGCGTGCTCAGTTTGGCCATGTGGAAATACCGCAAATACACCGACTCTTCGGAGACCGCCTCGTGAAACTTCACCATCAGCGGCTCGTCTTCAGGCCGGATCGGGCGAATGACGGCTGCTGTTCCGTCCTTCATTTTCCAGCGGGAAACGTACTGGGAGGGATACGGCCGAATGGCAGAACGCGGCAGGCTTGCATCCTTGATTCCTGGATCAGCGAGAACCACGCGCGCGTCCAGTGCCAGCAGCTTATCTGAAGAGACGACCAGGGGATTGATGTCAATTTCCGCAACGCGCGGCAATTCGACAACAAGCTCGCTGAAGGCAACTAAGGCCGCCTTGAGGGCTTCGAGGTTCACAGCTTTGCGGCCGCGAACTCCTTCCAGCGCTTTGTGTATTCTGGTAAGCTCCATCAGCCTTTGCGCCAGCGTCGTGTTCAAGGGCGGCAGGGCCAAGGCACGATCGCGATAGACTTCGACGAGCTGGCCGCCTGAGCCGAACAAAATTACCGGACCAAATACGGGGTCCACGTTACTTCCCAGGATCAGCTCATAACCCTCCAGCTTCACCATAGGCTGAACCGTCACTCCTTGAAACGCTTTTTCACCGGCCTTTGCGGTTACCGACGACTGGATGTCTCGAAACGCTTTTCGTATCGCGGCCGCATTCGCAAGGTTCAGCTTCACGCCGCCGACGTCCGTCTTGTGCGTGATCGTCTCGGAAAATACTTTGAGGACTGACGGGTAGCCTAACTCAGCCGCGCAGGCCGCCGCCTGGTCTGCCGTTCGCGCCACGCGCGTCGGCACGCACGGTATTCCGTACGCCGACAGAAGCTCTTTGGACTCGACCTCCGTCAACAGCGTCCGTCCGGCGGCCAAGGCATGCTGGATGATTTCGCGCGCTTTCTTCTTTCGAGCTCCGGAATTGGTGCCCGACGCCGTGATCGCCGGCGTTTCATATAAGCCTCGAAGATGCGAAGAGTAGCTCCACATGTAATCGAAGGCGCGCGCTGCCGTATCCGGATACGCGAATGTAGGAATTCCCGCGGCATTCAGGATCGCTTCGCCTTCCGCGACCGTTTGCCCTCCCATCCAGCTCGCCAGCACCGGCTTGCCGTGCCCTTTCGCGTAAGGGGCCAGCCGCCGCGCTACCTCCGCGGGATTCGTCATTCCTTGGGGAGCCAGGACCACCAGAAGGCCGTCGCTCGAAGGGTCAGCAATGGCGACTTCAACAGCTTTTTCGTAGCGCTCCGGGTCGGCATCTCCCAGGATGTCGATGGGATTCGCGTGGCTCCAGTGTGCGGGGAGGAACGCGCTCAAAGCATTCAGGGAATCCTGCGACAGAGGCGCCAGTTCACCGCCATTCGGAATGAGCGCGTCCGTAGCAAGCACTCCGGGACCGCCTGCATTGGTCACGATGGTGAGCCGCGGGCCTTGCGGCCGCGGTTGCTTGCTCAAGACTTCCGCCATGTAGAACAAGTCCGAGATGCTTTGCACGCGCAGCACGCCGCACCGGCGAAGCGCAGCGTCGAAGACGTCATCACTGCCGGTCATCGCACCCGTGTGCGACGAAGCAGCCTTCGATGCTGCTTCTGTCCGGCCGGCTTTGATGACGATGATTGGTTTGCTCAATCCGACTTCTCGTGCGGCCGAGAGAAACGAGCGCGCGTCAGCTACGGACTCGATGTATAGAAGAATGCTTTTCGTCTGCGGATCTTCCCCATAGAAAGAAATCAAATCGCCCCAATTCACATCGAGCATCGAGCCTGTGGATACGATGGCGCTGAAGCCCACCTGTTCTCGCAGGCTCCAGTCCAGAACGGCCGTTAGCAGTGCACCACTCTGGCTGAGAAAAGCGACATTTCCCGGACGCGCCAGATCCTGAGCAAAAGTTGCATTGAGCCCGATGGAAGGATTCATCATTCCCAGGCAATTCGGACCGACTAATCGCATGGAACCACGGCGCAATTCCGCCTGAATCCGGTGCTCAAGCTCCACTCCTTCCGCACCACGCTCCTTGAAGCCAGCCGAAATCACAATGGCCGAGCGTGTGCCTGCATCCACACATTCCCGTACAACACCGGGAACGGTTGCCGCAGGAGTCACAATAACGGCAAGATCGATCGGCTCTGGCAAGGCCGCCACACTGGGATAACATTTGATTCCCAGCATCTCGGAATGTTTTGGATTTACCGCAAATACGCGGCCGCGATAGCAACCCTGAACAAGATTTTCAAGAATCGTTCGCCCTACGCTCCCTTCGCGCTCCGTGGCGCCGACTACGGCAACCGTCGCCGGTGCAAAGAAAGCTTCCAAGGCTGAACGCGCCCGACTCGGAGAACTGGCCATGATGGACGATGCCATAATTATCCCTACCCTCGCGAGGTTTTTCTCTCCGCTTACACTGCATGAGGTGGCACAAGAAGACCAAAACGCCCAGGACAACACGCGACTGCCGTTGCCCTTACTTGCCAACCCGGCGTTCAGCCCCGCACAGTCAGAACCGGGCAGGGGGCATGTGCCACAACCTTGTGGGCTGTGGTCCGTTCAAGATGGGTCGCTGCTCCTAGATGCCTGGCAGCGTCGCGGACCCCCAACACGATCAGATCGGCTTCAAGTTCCTTGGCGGCTTCGAGAATTCGCTCAGCTGGATTCCCGAATCGCACGGTAGCCTCGGGACGACACCACAGCTCGGCCTCCGGGGGAACCAGCTGGTAAAGCTGATGCATCACATTGGCCACTGAGTCTTGCGCCGTCCTCGTGCTCCGCTTGGGGTCCGGATCGCGCATCACGTGCAGAAGCATGAGCCGCGCCTGATTCTCTTGCGCCATGGAAATGGCGTATGGCGCCGCAGCTTGCGCTTCCGCTGTGAAATCGGTTGCGAAGAGCACGCGATGAAACTGGCCTCCGTTATGCGCGCCCTTTTCTACCTTCGGGCCAATGGTCAATACCGGCGCTTTCGCCCTTCTGAAGATTTCTTCTGCCACTGAACCAAGCAAGAGCTTTATGGCCCCCGTGCGTCCATGCGTCCCCAGAATCACCAGGTCGACCTCACACTCGCTCAATGCTTGCTCGACGGCAGGCCAAACCGATTCGCCCCGGACAAGCATCGTCTCGTGAGGTACTCCAACGAGCTGTGCGTCAAGTCTTTGCATTCCCGCTTGCGCGCCTTCCTCCAATCCTTCAATAGCGGCCGCAGCTGACTCCGGGCTCGCGTAGGCCAAAGGAACTGGAGTCAACACATGCATCGCGAATACTTTGGACTCATACTCGCGGGCAATGGCCATCGCGAAAGGAACTGCGAGCTCAGATGGCTCAGAAAAATCCGTTAAGAGAAGAATGTTTTTCAGGGCAAGTCTTACTCGCGTCTCCACGATGCTCATGGTCCACCTCTTGGTTTGCAGTTTGCGGCAAAGGCAAAGCGGCGCGCCGTGATTTCGGTCACTTGAATGAGTGACGGCAGTCACAAGGTTGTGTCGTCTCCTGCCTGGAATTGATGCGACAGACACCACGCTCACAAACTTGAGAGGGAGAACTGCCGGGAAGGGGAAACGGGAGCTAAGAGCCCACTAGGCTCTCGAGCCCCGTCTTATTCTTGATGATGAGTGTCGAACCTTTTATTTGCAGGAACTGCTTTTTCTTGAAATCGCTGAACAGCCGGGTCACGGTTTCCCGGGAAGATCCGATCATCTGCGCGATTTCTTCGTGAGTGAGGGTGAGGGTGAGCCTCACCTCGGCCTTCCCATCGTCATGGTCTGCGGAAAGATCGAGCAGGAAGCGTGCCAACTTTTCACCTGCAGAATGAGACAGGCCAATCGTGCGCATTTCCGCGATCGCGGAATGGTACGTTTCACCGAGCTGCTGCGCCACCCGCAATGCGGCCTCGCCATGCTCGCGCAAAAAAAGCAGGAAATCCTCGCGAGAGATGAAATTGGCCTGAGTAGGTTCAAGCACATCGGCAGTCAGCTCATAAGGCTTTCCGGTTACCGTAGCGGGCAACCCCAGCACTTCTCCCGGTTCCGAGATTCTAAGAATGAGACTTCTCCCGTCCGCAGATGACGTCGTCAGTTTGACCTTGCCACTGCATAAAATGAAGACCCCTCGCGGTGATTGCCCTTCTACAAAGAGGGTCGCTCCCTTCGGATAGGCTGCCGCCGAGGTGATGGCTGCCAATTTCTGCACGGCAGGCGGAGGAAGATTGCAAAAGAGCCGGTCCTCGCGATGAGGGCAGGACATACAACTCTCGATAATTTCTAGGCCATATGGGGCGCGCATGAGTTCACCGCCCCGGAGTATAACCCCCGGTCGCTTTGCAACAAAATTAAACTTGGTGGTCACAATAATCGCCCGGCAAATGGCGTCCCGTTTCCGGGTTTTCCCTAATCTAGTGGAGTCCAAGGCTCCCTGACGGTGATGGCCATCACACTGCAACGTGACGTCGGTTACGGCAGCCTCTTTCGGTTCAGTGCATATTTTGAAGGCCGGTGGGAGGTGGAAGATGCAAAAGGATGAACGCGACCTCTTGGATGTTTTAAGATTTGAACTCCAGTTTCTGAAAGACGGCGGCTATGGCCGCTCACCGAAGACTCCTTGGAGACCGCAATACATTTTCGAGGATTCTCTCACTTGCATGAATTTCGATTCGAAAGAGAATCCTGGTCCGTGCAGTGCCTGCGTCCTGATGTACTTGGTGCCGCCTCAGGCGCGCGCGGAGAAGATCCCCTGCCGCCACATTCCCCTGAACGCTTCCGGTGAGACACTGGATTCGCTCTATCGCTACAGCAATCAAGCAGAAATTGAAGAAACAATGGAAGAGTGGCTTAAATCTACAATTCATCTCCTGGAGGAACAGCGGATCGCTGTTCGGGCCACTCGAAGCAAACTGAACGCCCCAGGCGGCGAAAGGTTGAAAGGAACTCCCCTGTACCAAAGACAGCATCCAAAATGCGCAAACCCGGCGTGTCCTACTTCTTTTCATTGGACTGGGGGCGGCAAATTCTTTAGATTTCACCATGATCCAGTTCCCGCGAGCGGGAGTAAATCGATAGCTGAATCGCCGGACGGAATCCACGGGGTAAGGCACTATTGGCTCTGTGAACGTTGCTCGCAGGTTTTTACGTTGGTGTTCGAGGAAGGATTCGGTGTCTCGCTTAATTTGCTGTGGCCGGAACTTCCCATGGAGGAAAATCGCAAGGAAACATCAGTTGCTTAGCGGGTCTGGCGTTTTTGCGGCTTGCGCACGAACGAACTTAAAGCTCCACTCAATGCCCTAATTCCACGCGTTCTACCCGCTCGGAATTCACAACCCGGGCTGCCGGGTAGTGTAATAGCCTATTCAAATGTCCAGGGATAAGATGGGATTGTGCCGTCTACGATGAGAGGCCCTTCCTTGTCTTGTCCGTCCAGGAACCAGCGACTTCAATCCCACATAGGGAGGGTACTGATATGGCTTCGCCGGTGTCCATAGGTTCAGCAAGGCCTCATGAATCCAAACAACCTCTAGCCGAAGAAGAACTGCGCAAGATGCACGCCTACTGGCGCGCGGCGAACTACCTCTCCGTGGGGCAGATCTATCTCTATGCCAATCCGTTGCTTCGCGAGCCGCTGAAGTTTGAGCACATCAAACCACGATTGCTAGGTCACTGGGGCACAACACCGGGGTTAAATTTCATCTATGTCCATTTCAACCGGCTAATCAAGAAGCACGACCTGAACGTCATTTACGTCACGGGTCCAGGTCATGGAGGGCCCGGCTTAGTTGCCAACACCTACTTGGAAGGCACCTACAGTGAACTCTATCCCAACATTTCACAAACCGAAGAAGGCCTGAAGAAGCTGTTCAAGCAGTTCTCGTTCCCAGGGGGTATTCCAAGCCACGTTGCACCGGAGACGCCGGGCTCGATTCATGAAGGCGGAGAATTGGGATACTCGATTGCTCATGCATACGGAGCAGCTTTTGACAACCCAGACCTGCTGGTTTGCTGCGTGGTCGGTGACGGCGAAGCCGAGACGGGTCCGCTCGCAGCCAGTTGGCATTCGAACAAATTTCTGAACCCATCTCGCGACGGGGCCGTTCTTCCCATCCTGCACCTGAACGGCTACAAAATCGCAAATCCAACCATACTAAGCCGTCTGAGCGACGCGGACTTGACTCAACTTTTCACCGGCTACGGTTACAAGCCGTATTTTGTGGAAGGCCATGAACCGGAGACCATGCACCAACTCATGGCCCACACGCTCGATACCGTAATCGAGGAAATTCGGGCCATCCAGAATGACGCTCGCGCCGGACGATCAGCCGGGCTTCCAGCGTGGCCAATGATCATCCTGCGAACGCCAAAGGGCTGGACCGGGCCAAAAATGGTGGACGGAAAACCCGTCGAAGATACGTGGCGCGCTCACCAGGTTCCCGTAACGAGTTTCATATCGCGCCCTGACCACGTAAAGATATTGGAAGAATGGCTGAAGAGCTACAGACCAGAAGACCTGTTCGATGAAAAGGGTAAGCTCGTTCCAGAACTGACGGAACTAGCGCCAACTGGCGAACGCCGGATGGGTGCCAACCCGCACACAAATGGGGGCCTGCTGCTTAAAGACCTTGTCATGCCGGATTTCCGCGAATACGCGGTGAAAGTTACGAAGCCGGGCACTGAGACGGCGGAAGCAACTCGAGTCCTTGGAAATCTCCTGCGAGATGTCATGAAACGTAACGCGGACTCGAAGAACTTCAGGGTATTCGGCCCTGATGAGACGGCCTCGAACCGGCTCGATGCGCTGTACGAAGTCACTGACAAAGTTTTCATGGAGCAAATGCTTCCCACCGACGAGCACCTTTCCAAGGACGGCCGAGTAATGGAAGTCCTGAGCGAGCATATGTGCCAGGGCTGGCTCGAAGGCTATCTGCTTACCGGACGACACGGATTCTTCTCCTGTTACGAAGCCTTCATTCACATCGTGGACTCCATGTTCAACCAGCACGCCAAGTGGCTGAAAGTGACGAGAGACATTCCCTGGCGCCGGCCGATTGCTTCGTTGAATTACCTGCTTACCTCACACGTCTGGCGCCAAGACCATAACGGCTTCACCCACCAGGATCCCGGCTTCATCGACCACGTTGTGAACAAGAAGGCGGATATTGTACGCGTGTATCTTCCTCCGGATGCAAACACTCTCCTTTCGGTAGCTGATCATTGCCTCCGCAGCCGAAACTACGTCAACGTCATCGTTGCTGGAAAGCAGCCCGCGCTGCAGTGGCTCGACATGGAATCTGCGATCGAGCATTGCACGAATGGAATTGGAATCTGGCAGTGGGCCTCCACAGACAAGGGAAGCGAGCCGGATGTGGTAATGGCCTGTGCCGGAGATATCCCAACACTGGAGACACTCGCCGCTGTCGACCTGCTGCGCCAACATTTTCCAGATATCAAGGTCCGCGTCGTCAATGTCGTTGACTTGATGACCATCCAACCCTCAACCGAACATCCCCACGGCCTCTCCGACCGGGAGTTCGACTCTATCTTCACGACCGACAAGCCGGTCATCTTCGCCTACCACGGCTATCCTTGGCTGATTCATCGTCTGACCTATCGGCGCACGAATCATGACAATTTCCACGTCCGTGGATACAAGGAAGAGGGAACAACAACGACACCTTTCGATATGACCGTCCTTAATGATTTGGATCGCTTCCACCTGGCGGGCGACGTGGTCGACCGCGTCCCTCGATTGCAACGCGTCGGCGCGCATTTCAAACAGTTCCTGCGTAACAAGCTTGTCCAGCACAAACAATACATTTGCGAACATGGAGACGACTTGCCGGAAATTCGGGATTGGAAATGGCCTCATTAGGCTATGAAAATCCTTGTTCTCAATTCCGGCTCCAGCAGCCAGAAGAGCTGCCTCTATGACATCGCAAAGACCCTACCTCCACATCCGCCTGCCCCAACCTGGGAAGGCAAGATCGAGTGGAACGGCAATCATGCCGATATTCAGGTGCAGAATTCAGAGGGAGCGCGGCTGAAGGATCGCGTCGAGGCTGGGTCGCGCTCGGATGCCATCGAACACCTGCTGGATACGTTATGGAGTGGAAAGCTGCGTGTACTTTCTACGTCTTCCGAAATCGACGCAGTAGGTCATCGAGTTGTGCACGGCGGTGAGAGCCTGCAGGAAGCAACCGCAATCACACCGGAAGTGAAATCTGCAATCGCGCGCATGTCCATTTTTGCTCCATTGCACAATCGCGCCGAGCTGGAAGGAATCAAGATTATCGAAGAACGTATCGGCACGGTTCTCCAGGTAGCTGTGTTCGACACCGGGTTTCACAGCCGACTGCCGGAACCATCCGCCGTATACCCTGGCCCTTATGAATGGCTCGCACAGGGGATCCGTCGCTACGGATTTCACGGAATCAATCATCAGTATTGCGCCGAGCGCACCGCACAACTCCTCGGCAGGGACTTACAATCGCTAAAACTCGTAACCTGCCACTTGGGAAATGGTTGCTCCCTGGCGGCCATACGCGAAGGGCGAAGCATCGATACGACCATGGGATTTACGCCCCTGGAAGGGCTAATGATGGGAACGCGCTCAGGTTCTGTGGACCCCGGAATAATGACTTACTTGATGCGACAAGGTGGACTTACGGGACGCCAACTCGACGAGATGCTCAACACAAAATCAGGCCTGCTGGGAATCTCTGGGATTTCGGGGGACATGCGGCAGATCGTGGCGGCGATGAAAGATGGCCACCCACGGGCGAAGCTGGCTTTTGAGATGTTCGTCCATCGGCTTCAAGCTGGTATCGGCGCGATGACCGCGGCACTCGGCGGGATCGATGCGCTCGTCTTCACGGCTGGGATTGGAGAGAATTCTTCTGAGCTGCGAGCTGCAGCTTGCGCCAACTTTAGATTTCTTGGCCTTAAACTGGACGGCGCGAAGAATGCGCAGCCATCTGTGGATCAGGATATTTCTCTTCCCGATTCAACCGTTCGTGTCTTAGTCGTGCGCGCTCAAGAGGATTGGGCCATCGCCCGCGACTGTTGGCGGCTGGCGTCGGCACGAATCCCACGTCAGGCACGCGGGAACTAACAAAATGGCTTGTGGGCACTTGCCTATGAGCGGCTCTGCCGCGCGGCCTTAAATTCCTTACAACGCGCTACGGCTTGATCGCGACTTTGATCACACCCTCTCGCCGCTCGCCAAACAGTTTGTATGCTTCGGTGATCCGGTCCAGTGGGAATGTATGTGTTAGAAGCGGAGTCAGGTCAAGACGTCCGTGAC
>WNFP01002288.1_pt1 | contig 16224 bp, 20 predicted proteins | sample 5400201 | NCBI WGS metagenome assembly WNFP01 (sample SAMN13153355, study PRJNA577476) | soil metagenome | isolation source: 115 cm saprolite under Madrone tree | place: USA:California | collected 2016-06-14 | reverse complement strand
CGCCGCCTGGCAGCACCTTGCCGCGAAGCCTGTCGCCTTCGAACGATCCGCCGGTGATCGGAAACGTGACGCGCGTGCCGTGAGGTCCCGCGCCGACATTCTGCGTGGGTGCCGTCTTGAGTCGAAGTGTCATCAGGGGACGCGATCGCATGGTAGTTTTCCTTTCGGCGGGTGCTGGAGAGGAAGCCGCGAGGGGCACGTGTGCGCATCCAGCGAGCGTAGCGAACGCGGCAAGCTTGAGAACGTCTCTTCGTCGAGCATCCACGGGGGCCTCATAGGATCTCGTGGATCGTGTAGATGGGGCCCTCGGCGCGCCGATCGCCGCTCGATACGGCGAGGAGGCGATTCAAGAACGCGTACTTCGGGTGCCCGGTCTCGAACCGGGGCGTGGTCCGGAAGTAGTAGGTCGAGGGGTCGACGCTCTCGCCACGCGCGAGCGCCGCGATCACTTCCGGCGGCCCGTGACGAAGCCCGAACGACGTCATGTGGATGAGGGCGCCGTCGTCGGTCTCGAGTGTGAGGCGCAGGTCGAGCTCGAGGACGCCGTCTCCCCGGAGGAGCGTCCAATCACCGCCACCGGGCAGCACCTTTCCGCGCAGCCGCGGGCCCTCGAAGTGGCCGCTCGCTATCGGTGCGGTGACGCGGGTACCGTGAGGCACTGCGCCGATCTTCTGTGCGCCGACGACTGCGACCTGCAAGGTCATCAACAAACGGGAATCCATTCGTCCACCTCCCTTCGCTCTCTCACCCGGGCGAGCACGAAGGCGCCGGCGTGCTCGTGAGCGAGGCGCTCCAGCACCGGCCCGAGCGCGCGGCAGGGAGCGCACCACGGTGCCCAGAAGTCGACCACCACCGGCACCGTCTTCGAGCGCTCGAGGACCTCGCGCTCGAAGGCGTGGTCGCCGACGTCGAGGACGAGAGGGACGTCCGCCATGGCGCTGAGTTGCGGCATGGAAGGGCGCGAGGCAATGCGCCGTTTCCGGGCGCCTACGGCTCGCGCCACCAGCGGGATACGTCGAGCTCGACCGTCGCGAAGGGCTCCAGCCGAAGCATCCCCGCTCCGTCGTACGTGCCCGCCACGACCCAGCGCCCGCCCTCGAGCCGATAGACTTCGATCGTGCGGGCGAGCGGGTCGACGAACCAGAGGTGCGCGACCTGCTCGCGAGCGTACACGCGGAGCTTCCGCCCGCGGTCGACGCGCGCCGTCGAGGGCGAGATCACCTCGCACACCCAGTCGGGCGCAAGCGTGAACCCGACGACGTCCGGGAGCGCCGGCATCCGCTCCCGGCGCCACCCGGCGTGATCCGGGACGAGTACGTCGTCGCCGAGGTGCAGCTCCGGCTCGTCGAGGATCCACCACCCGCCTGGCGCGTCGACACCCCCAGGCGGGCCGTTGAAGCGATCGAAGAGCGCGCTCCCGATCGCCGAGGCGGCGAGCGCGTGCGGCGATGCCGGCCGCGGGCTGGTGAGCAGCTCCCCGTCGATGATCTCGGCGACCAGGTGCTCGGGCACCTCGAGCAGGTCGGCGTAGGTCGCGCGCCGGCGCGGGGCGGTCACGGAAGGGACCATACCATGCGGCTCGGAGCCGGATAAGCCGCGCCGCACCGGGCGCGTTTCGCGGGGAGACCTCATGACGGCGCAGGATCACCCGCGTTTCGAGCCGCGGCAATGCCTGGGAGCGGAATACGCGACGGCCGATCGAATTGACAGCCCCGCGCGCCCCCTCCTATAAGGAAAGCCCGTAGCCAGTCCCGGGAGCGAGGTCCGTCCGGCGACGCCGTCTGGCGTCGCAAAGGTCCGCGTGCGCCGGCGACCCGGCTGCGGTTTTTTTGTGGAATCGGCCATCGCCATCATCCCCGCGCGCTTTCATTCCACCCGGCTGCCGGGGAAGGCGCTGGCGCTGATCGGCGGGCGGCCGATGGTGTGCCACGTGGCCGAGCGCACGCGGCGCGCACGCGGGCTTGCGCGCGTCATCGTCGCGACCGACGACGCGCGCATCGCGCAGGCGATCGCCGCGACGGGCGCCGAGGCGGTGCTCACGCGCGCCGACCATCCGAGCGGGACGGACCGCCTGGCCGAGGTCGCGCGCTCGCTCGAGGCCGCGATCGTCGTCAACGTGCAGGGCGACCTGCCGCTCCTCGACCCCGGCATGGTCGAGGGCCTGGTCGCGCGCATGGCGGCCGAGCCGGCGCTGCCGATGGCGACGCTGGTTTGCGCGCTGCGCGACGAGGCCGAGTGGCGCTCGCCGCACGTGGTGAAGGCCGTGGTCGGCGCCGGCGGGCGCGCGCTCTACTTCTCGCGCAGCCCGATCCCGTTCGATCGCGACGGCCGCCGCGCGCCGGGCGAGCCCTTCGGCTGGCGGCACGTCGGCATGTACGCGTACCGGCGGGACGTGCTCCTCCGCCTGGCCGCGCTCCCGCCCTCGCCGCTCGAGCGGCGGGAGCAGCTGGAGCAGCTCCGGGCGCTCGAGAACGGGATCGCGATCGGGGTGGTCGAATGGACGGCGGCCGAGCCCTTGATCGAGGTCGACACGGAGGCCGACCTCGAGCGGGCGCGGGCGGCGCTGGATGGGAGGCGGGCATGACCAGGAACGGGAAGACGAAGTTCATCTTCGTGACCGGCGGCGTGGTGTCCTCGCTCGGCAAGGGCGTGGCCTCGGCCTCGATCGGCGCCCTCCTCGAGGCGCGCGGACTCAAGGTCACGCTGGTCAAGATGGACCCCTACATCAATGTCGACCCGGGCACGATGAGCCCCTTCCAGCACGGCGAGGTGTTCGTCACCGACGACGGCGCGGAGACCGACCTGGATCTCGGCCACTACGAGCGCTACGTCTCGACCCGGATGGCGAAGCGCAACAACTTCACCACCGGACAGGTCTACGACACGGTCATCACGAAGGAGCGGCGCGGCGACTACCTGGGCGGGACGGTGCAGGTGATCCCGCACATCACCGACGAGATCAAGCGCCGGATCAAGGAAGCCGCGGAAGGCGCGAACGTCTGCATCGGCGAGGTGGGCGGCACGGTCGGCGACATCGAGAGCCTGCCCTTCATCGAGGCGATCCGCCAGTTCGGCTGGGACCTGGGGCGGCAGAACACGCTCTACGTCCACCTGACGCTCGTGCCCTTCATCCCGACGGCGGGCGAGCTCAAGACCAAGCCCACGCAGCACAGCGTGAAGGAGCTCACGGGCCTCGGCATCCAGCCCGACGTGCTCCTCTGTCGCGCCGCCAAGCCGCTCGAGAAGAAGGTGAAGGCGAAGATCGCCCTCTTCTGCAACGTGGAGGAGGCGAGCGTCATCAGCGCGCCCGATGTCGAGACCATCTACGAGGTGCCGCTCGTGTTCCACGCCGAGGGGCTCGACGAGCGCGTCGTCGAGAAGCTCAACATCTTCACCGGCTCGCCCAACCTGACGCGCTGGCGGCGCATCGTCTCCGCCATCAAGAACCCCAAGGAGACGGTCGAGATCGCGATGGTCGGGAAGTACGTCGATCTGACCGATTCGTACAAGAGCCTCAACGAGGCGCTCACGCACGGCGGGATCGCGAACGAGTGCCGCGTGCGGGTCACCTACGTCGACTCGGAGAAGATCGAGCAGGAGGGGCTGCCCGAGAGCGTGAAGAGCGCCGACGCGATCCTGGTGCCGATGGGCTTCGGCCCGCGCGGCACCGAGGGGAAGATCCAGGCGGTGCGCCACGCGCGCGAGAGCAAGATCCCCTTCCTCGGCATCTGCTTCGGCATGCAGATGGCGGTCATCGAGTACGCGCGCCACGTGTGCGGCCTCGAGCGCGCCAACTCGACCGAGGTGGATCCCAAGACGCCGCACCCGGTGATCGACTTGATGGGCGCGCAGCGCGGCCTCACGCAGAAGGGCGGGACCATGCGCCTGGGAGCGTATCCCTGCGTGCTCGAGGAAGGCTCGCTGGCGCGCAGGGTCTACAACCGCCAGAAGGTCTCCGAGCGCCACCGCCACCGCTACGAGGTGAACAACGCCTATCGCGAGCGGCTCGAGAAGGGCGGGCTCGTGCTCTCCGGCGTCTCGCCCGACGGGACGCTGGTCGAGATGATCGAGCTCCGCGACCATCCCTGGTTCATCGCGAGTCAGTTCCACCCCGAGCTCAAGTCGCGGCCGATGGAGTGCCACCCGCTCTTCAAGGGCTTCATCAAGGCGGCCCTCCAGAGCCGCGCCCGCCGGCGCGAGGCGCCGCTGCTGGGCGGCCTCAAAGTGGTGAAGCGTTAGGAGGCCGTCCGGGTAATCATGGTGGCTGCGGCGAACGTTCCGGGGGCTGCGAGCGGCGTGCTCGCTCCTCCCTCCTGCGGCGTGCCAAAAGGCACGCCTCGTCGGTCGTCGCTGCGCTCGCCCGTCTCGGCTCCCGTCTCGTCGCTCTCGCTACGAGGCATGCCGGAGACACCACACTGATGGCGCGCGGCGTCCGCGTCGGGACGGTCACCGTCGGCGGCGGCGCGCCGCTCGCCCTGATCGCCGGGCCGTGCGTCATCGAGTCGCGCGACGCGGCCCTCCGCCACGCCGAGCGCGTGCGCGAGATCGCGGCCCGCGCGGGGCTGCCGGTCGTGTACAAGTCCTCCTTCGACAAGGCGAACCGCACCTCGCTCGACGGCTTCCGCGGCGTCGGCATGGAGGAGGGCCTCGCCATCCTCGCCGAGGTGCGACGCGAGACCGGGCTCCCCGTGCTGACCGACGTGCACGAGAAGGAGCAGGTCGCCCAGGTCGCGGCCGTCGTCGACGTGCTGCAGACCCCGGCCTTTCTCTGCCGGCAGACCGACTTCATCGTGGCGGTCGCCGCCGCGGGGAAGCCGGTGAACCTGAAGAAGGGGCAGTTCCTCTCGCCCGGCGAGATGGAGCGGGTGGTGGAGAAGGCGCGCTCGACGGGCAACCAGGATCTGCTGGTGACGGAACGGGGCTTCGCCTTCGGGTACAACAACCTGGTCGCCGACATGCGCTCGCTCCCGATCCTGGCCGCGACCGGCTGCCCGGTCGTGTTCGATGCGACGCACAGCGTGCAGCAGCCGGGCGGGCTCGGCACGGCCTCGGGCGGAGAACGGCGGTTCGTGGCGCCGCTCGCGCGCGCCGCGGTCGCGGCCGGCGCGGACGCGGTCTTCCTGGAGGTGCACGAGGATCCGAGCCGCGCGCGCTCCGACGGGGCGACCAGCGTCCCGCTCGCCGACCTGCCCGCGCTCCTCGGCGAGCTGGTCGCCATCGACCGCGCGCTGCGCGGGAGCGCGCGCGGCCGATGACCACCGAGGCGCGGCTCGCGCGCGCGCGGCGCGTGCTCGACATCGAGCGGCGGGCCCTGAGCGCGCTCGCCGACGGCCTCGACTGGCGCTTCGCGCGCGCCCTCGAGCTCCTGCTCGCCTGCCGCGGGCGGGTGATCGTCACGGGCGTCGGCAAGTCCGGCATCGTGTGCCGGAAGATCGCCGCCACGCTCACCTCGACCGGCACGCCCGCCTTCTTCCTGCACGCCGGCGAGGGCAGCCACGGCGATCTCGGCACGCTCGTGCGCGGCGACGTGCTGCTCGCGGTCTCGAACAGCGGCGAGAGCGCCGAGGTGCTGAGCCTCCTGCCGCTGGCGCGCCGCCTCGGCCTCCCGCTGATCGCCGTCTGCGGCCACCTCGAGTCGACCCTCGCGCGCAGCGCGGACGTCGTCCTCGACGTGAGCGTGCCGGAGGAGGCCTGCCCGCTCGGTCTCGCGCCCACGGCCAGCACGACCGCGACCATGGCGCTCGGCGACGCGCTCGCCATCGCGCTTCTCGAGGAGCGCGGCTTCTCGGCCGAGGACTTCGCGCTCCTCCATCCCGGCGGCGCGCTCGGGCGCCGCCTGCTGCGCGTCGAGGAGCTCATGCACCGAGGGGCTGAGGTGCCGCTCGTACCCGAGCGCGCGGCGTTCACGGACACGTTGGTGGAGATGACCTCCAAGCGGCTCGGCGTGACCGGGGTGGTGAACGGCGCCGGCGAGCTGGTCGGGGTCATCACCGACGGCGACTTGCGGCGCAAGCTCGAACGGACCGTCGATCTCCGCACGCTCAGCGCGCGCGACCTGATGACGACCGCGCCCAAGACGATCGGCGGCGGGGCGCTCGCGGCCGAGGCCGTCGCGATCATGGAGCGGCACGCGATCACGTCCCTCTTCATCCTGGCCGAGGGCAGCCGCCGGCCGGCGGGCGTGATCCACCTCCACGACCTGCTGCGCGCCGGCGTCGTCTGATCCGTCCGGCTGATGGCCCGCCGCTCGCTCTGGCGCCGGCTCCGTCGCGCGACCCGCGACCCACGCAACGCCGCGCTGGCGCGCGCGATCGGCGGCTTCAGCCGCGCGCTGGGCGCCCTCCCGATGCCGGCGGCGCTCGCCGTCGGCCGCGGTCTCGGCACGGCGGCGCACGCGCTGCTCGCCACGCCGCGCCGGCTCGCCGTCGCCCACATGGGCCTCGCCTTCCCGGAGCTCGACCTCGCGACGCGACGGCGGCTGGTGCGCGCCACCTTCCGCCACGCGGGGCAGGCGTTCGCCGAGCTGTCGCTGTTCGAGACGATCCTCCGCCGTCCCGACTACATCCGCCTCGAGGGCGTCGAGGCGCTCGACACGGCGCTGGCGCGGGGGCGGGGCGCCATCGCGGTCACGGGTCACGTCGGCAACTGGGAGCTCCTGGCGGCGTGGGCGGCGGCCATCGGCTACCCGATCACGGTGGTCGTGCGGCGCGTGAACGACCTCCGCTTCCACTCGCTCATCGTTCGCTTCCGGGCGGCGGCCGGCGTCGAGGTCCTGGTGCGCGACGACCCGCGCTTCGTTGCCGCGGTGGGCGACGCGCTCCGCCGAAACCGCGTGGTCGCCATGCTGATCGACCAGGACACGCGCGGCGCCGGGGTCTTCGTCCCGTTCTTCGGTCGCCCGGCGCACACGCCGCCTGGCGCCGCGCTGCTCGCGCTCCGCGCGCGGGTGCCGGTGGTGACCGTCTTCATCGAGCGCCGTCCCGAGGGTGGACACCTGGTGCGCGTGTCGCCCGTCCCGGCCGAGCTGCCGCGCGGGCGCGAGGGCGTGCGCGAGCTCACCGCGCGCCTCACCGCGGCGATCGAGGCGCAGATCCGCCGCAGCCCCGCCGAGTGGGTCTGGTGGCACGAGCGTTGGCGCAAGCAGCCGTCCGCGGCGGCGATGCGCCGTCCGGCCGCGACGGCAGAGCGGGCGCTCTCCTGAGCGGCGTTTGCCTTTACTCTCTCGGAGACGCGTGCTAGCTGTGCCCGAGCGAACGGGTCGCCATGCGAAGGACACGGCTGCGCACCGCGTTGCTCATCGTGGTGGGCGCCGCCCTGGGAGGCATCGGGTACCTGGTCTCCCGCAACGTGGTCGCCCATCGCGCCCACCCGCTCGAGGAGCTCGGCCGGGACTTCCTGCCCCAGGTCGCGCAGCGCATCCAGAATTTTCGTCGGATCAAGGTGGAGCACGGCCGGATGATGTGGGAGATCACGGCGCGAGATGCGCAGTTCTTCGAGCAGGAGAACCAGATCGTGGTCCTCGAGCCGCGGGTGACGTTCTTCATGAAGGAGGAGGGCCGCAAGGCGCACTTGAAGGGCGCCGAGGGCCGGATCACGCTCGACGGCCACGAGATGAAGGCGGTCACGTTGCGCGGCGGCGTGGCGGTCGAGCTCGACGACATGGAGCTCGAGACCGCGGAGGCGACCTACGACCGGGCGAAGGATCTGATCACCTCGCCGGGCGACGTGACCATCCACGGGCGCACGCTCGACGTGCGCGGCCGCGGCATGGAGATCCAGGTCGGCCCGCAGCACGTGCGGCTGCTCAAGAACGTCCACACCACGGTACATCGCAATGCCCAACCGTCGTGAGCGGGAGGGCGCGGGCGGGGGTGCCGGCGCGACCTCCGCAGGCCCGCGCGCGCCTGCAGCTTCGGGGGGACGCCCCGACCGACGCGGCGCGCGTGGCCGAGGACGCGGGAGCGCCGGCGCCCCCGCCCGCGCCCTCCCGCTCGCTGCGGCGCTCGTCTTGACCGCGCTCGCCGGTGTGGCGGCGGCGGAGCCTGCGAAGGAGCCCCCGAAGGGCGGGGCGCTCTTCGACGCGGGGTCGTTCGGGAGCAAGAAGGAGCCCATCGTCGTCACCTCCGACACGCTCGAGTACGACTACAAGACGAACGTCGTCGTCTACCGGGGCGACGTGATCGCGGTGCAGGCGGACACCAAGGTGCGGAGCGACACGCTCACCGTGACGCTCGCGGCGCAGAAGGACTCGGACCCGCCCGACACGGCGAAGAAGGGTGACCAGCGCCTGCAGGAGGTCATCGCGGTCGGCAACGTGCGCATCGACAACGGCACGCGCTGGGCGACCGGCGGCCGCGCCGTGTTCGAGCAGGCCACACGCACGCTCGTCCTGACCGAGAACCCCGTCCTGCACGACGGCGCGAACGAAGTGTCCGGCGACCGGGTCACCCTCTATCTGGACGAGAACCGGAGCGTGGTCGACGGTGGGCGGCGGCGGGTGAAGGCGACGGTGTTCCCGAACAAGGACGGCGGGCTTGCCGGGGCGAACGCGGCGCCCCCCAAGGACGCGGCGCCGTCCCCCCAGGCCGCGGCGGGCGGCGGCGAGGACGCGACGCCATGAGCGCGGAGCACAACGGTCACGGCCCCGCGCTCCTGCGTGCCGAGCGCCTCATCAAGTCGTACGCGGGGCGGCGGGTGGTGAACGAGGTGTCGATCGAGGTGCACGCCGGCGAGGTGGTCGGCCTCCTCGGCCCCAACGGCGCCGGCAAGACCACCACCTTCTACATGATCGTCGGCCTCACGCGGCCCGACACCGGCCAGGTCTACCTGAACGGCGAGGATCTGACGCGCCTCCCGATGTACGAGCGCGCGCGGCGCGGCATCTCCTATCTGCCCCAGGAGCCCTCGGTCTTCCGCAAGCTCACCGTCGAGGAGAACGTGCTCGCCATCCTGGAGACCCTCGACCTGACCCCGGCGGCGCGCGCCGAGCGCCTGCAGCAGCTCCTCGCCGAGCTCGGCATCGCGCGGCTGGCAAAGAGCAAGGCGCTCTCCCTGTCCGGCGGCGAGCGGCGGCGCGTCGAGATCACCCGAGCGCTTGTCATCTCGCCTGCCTTCATGCTCCTCGACGAGCCCTTCGCGGGCATCGATCCGCTCGCGGTGGTTGACATTCAGGGCATCGTAGACCAGTTAAAGAGACGAGGTATTGGTGTCCTCATCACGGATCACAACGTGCGCGAAACACTCGGGATCTGTGACCGCGCCTACATCCTGAACGACGGCGCCGTCCTCGAGGAGGGCGCGCCGGCGCGGATCGCCGCGAGCCCGCTCGCGCGCGAGATCTACCTAGGCGAGAAGTTCCGACTGTAGTATTCGCGAAGCAGCCAATGGCCCAAGACGCCCGCATCGTCCTCCAGCAGCGGCTCTCCCAGCAGCTGGTGATGACGCCGCAGCTCCGGCAGGCCATCAAGATCCTGCAGGTCTCACGCGCCGAGCTGGAGACGCTGATCGACCAGGAGCTCACCGAGAACCCCGTGCTGGAGGAGAACATCGACGAGAAGCTCGAGGGACCGGCCGAGGTGCCGACGGTCGACGGACAGAACGGTGCCGAGGAGTACGCGGCCGAGGCGGAGAAACCCGAGGTCGAGGCGGCTTCCACCGTCGGCGAGATCGACTGGAAGGAGTACGCCGAGAACTACAGCAACGACATCCACGGCTCGACCGGGCACGGCAGCGGCGGCGACGACGACGATCGGCGCGCCGCGCTCGAGAACGTGCTGGTCAAGCGGACGCTCCTCCCCGATCATCTGATGTGGCAGCTCCGCCTCTCCGACCTCTCCGACCAGGAGAAGGAGGTGGGCGCGCTCATCATCGGAAGCCTCGACAAGGACGGCTTCCTACCGCTCCAGCTCGAGGAGATCGCCTTCCTCGCCGACACCTGGCCCGACGTCGAGATCGTGGAGCGCGTGCTCGGCCGCCTCCAGGACTTCGACCCGCCCGGCGTGGCGGCCCGCGGCCTGGCCGAGTGTCTCCTCATCCAGCTCCGCCAGCTGGGCGCGGCCGACGACGCGCTCCCCGCGCGCATCGTCCGCGACTACCTGCCCATGCTCGAGAGCCGCCGCTTCGACCGGCTGGCGCGCGAGCTGGGCGTTCCGATCGAGCAGATCGCCGAGGCAACCAAAGTGATCTCGGTGCTCGAGCCCAAGCCGGGGCGCGACTTCGGCGACTCCGACACGCGCTACGTCACGCCGGACGTCTACGTCCAAAAGGTGGGCGACGACTACATCGTCACGTTGAACGAGGAGGGGCTGCCGCGCCTGCGCGTCTCGTCCTTCTACCGCCGCATGCTCGGGCAGAACGGCTCACCCGAAGCGCGCGGCTACATCCAGGAGAAGATGCGGGCCGCCGCCTGGCTCATCAAGTCGATCCACCAGCGGCAGCGCACGCTCTACATGGTCACCTCGAGCATCGTGAAGTTCCAGCGTGACTTCTTCGAGGGCGGCGTGGCGTTCCTGCGCCCGCTCGTGCTGAAGGACGTCGCCAACGACATCGGCATGCACGAGTCGACCGTGAGCCGCGCCACCGCGGGCAAGTACGTCCACACGCCGCAGGGGACCTTCGAGCTCAAGTACTTCTTCACCTCGAGCCTGCGCGGCGGGCAGGGCTCCGAGGTCTCGGCGGAGAGCGTCAAGGAGAAGATCCGGGAGATCATCGCCAAGGAGGACGCGAAGAAGCCGCTCAGCGACCAGTACATCGCCGAGATGCTCGGCAAGGAGCAGATCGACATCGCCCGGCGGACGGTCGCCAAGTACCGGGAGCTGATGGGCATCCTGCCCTCGTCGAAGCGGAAGCAAGTTTACTGATAGAGTCCGCCGGCGATGCCGCCCGCGCCTTCCCGGCCGAAGAGGGGCCGTCTTCGCGATCGAGGGGACGGTGCCATGCTGATCACGGTCACCTTCCGGCACGTCGATCCGACCCCGCCCCTCAAGGCCTACGCCGAGGAGAAGCTCCAGCGGGTCCGGAAGTACCTCCACCGCCCGGTCGACGCGCACGTGATCCTCTCCGTATCGAAGGAGCGGCACGTCGCCGAGATCACCCTCAAGGCCGACCACGTCACCATGTTCGCCGAGGAGGAGACCCACGACCTCTACTCGGCGATCGACCTCGCCATCGACAAGCTCGAGCACCAGGCGCAGAAGCTCCACGAGAAGCGCCGCCGCCACAAGGGCGCGGCGGCGGTGCGCGACGTGTCGGAGGTGACGACCTCGGTGCTGGCCGCGGATCGGCGGCGGCCGGGCGGCGCGCCCGAAGTGATCCGCACCCAGCGCGTGCCGGCCAAGCCGCTCGCGGTCGAGGAGGCAGTCGAGCAGCTCGCGGTCTCGGGCGACGAGTTCCTCGTCTTCACCAACGCGTCGAACCAGCGCGTGGCCGTCCTCTACCGCCGCCGGGACGGCAACTTCGGGCTGATCGAGCCGGAGCGGCGGTAGGGGCAAAGCACGGACGCATGAAGATCACCGACATCCTGAGCGAGGACCTGGTGGTCCCCGCGCTCGCCGGACGCTCGAAGGGCGAGGTCATCGAGGAGCTGGCCGGGGCGGTGGCACGCCGATACCGGGAGGAGGTCGACCGCCAGAAGCTCGTCCAGGCGCTCGAGGACCGCGAGAAGCTGAACAGCACGGCGCTCGGCGAGGGGGTCGCCATCCCGCACGGTAAGCTCCCGGGCCTGAGGCGGGTGATCGCCGCCTTCGGGCGCAGCCCGGGCGGCGTCGACTTCAGCTCGCTCGACGGCAAGCCGACGCACCTCTTCTTCCTGCTGGTGGCGCCGGAGGACTCCGCCGGGGCGCACTTGAAGGCGCTGGCGCGCATCTCGCGGCTCTTGAAGGACGAGTCCTTCCGCCAGCGGCTCATGAGCGCGACGACGGCCGCCGACCTCTATCGCACGATCCGCGAGGAGGACGACAAGTATTGACGGTGCGGGTGCGCGAGCTGCTCGGGGAGGCAGGCACGGCGCTCCGGCTGCGGCTGGTCTCCGGCGCTCGCGGCCTCGAGCGCGTGATCGCGCTGCCGCGCCTGCAGCAGCCCGGCCTGGCGCTCGCCGGCTACCTGCCCCAGCTCCATCCCGACCGCGTCCAGGTGCTCGGCAACAGCGAGGTGTCGTACCTGGCGACGCTCGAGCCCCGGCGCGCGCGCGAGGCGGTCGCCGGGGTGGCGACGACCGGGGTGGCCTGCTTCGTGGTGACCAATGACGCCGCGGCGCCCGCGGTATTGACCGAGCCGGCCGACACCGCGGGCGTGGCCGTGCTCGGCTCGGCGCTGCGCACCGCGGACTTCATCCGCAGCGCAACCGTCTGGCTCGAGGAGCGCATGGCGCCGGAGACGAATCTCCACGGCGACCTGGTGGAGATGCACGGCCTCGGCGTCCTGATCCTCGGCAAGAGCGGGATCGGCAAGAGCGAGGCGGCGCTCGACCTGGTGGCGCGCGGGCACCGGCTGGTCGCCGACGACGTGGTGCAGGTGCGCCGCCCCTCGCCGACCGTCGTGCGCGGGCGCTCCGCGCGTCTCCTCGGGCACCACATGGAGATCCGCGGCCTCGGGGTGATCGACGTCGAGGCGCTCTTCGGTACGCTCGCGACGCTGGAGGAGCGGCAGATCGACCTGGTGGTCGAGCTGGTCGAGTGGCCGGGCGGCGCCGATCGCCTCGGCCTGGTCACGGGGAGCTACCCGCTGCTCGAGGTGGAGCTGCCCCTGGTGCGCGTCCCCGTCCGGCCGGGCCGCAGCATGGCGATGCTGATCGAGACCGCGGCGCGCAACCACCTCCTCCGCGCGCGCGGTCGGCACAGCGCGCTCGCCTTCGCCGAGCGCCTCGACGACGAGATCGCCACCCGGCAGCGCCGCCGCGCCGGAGACACGGAGTGAGGCAGTGAGGCGGGTGAGCGGGTGAGAGAATGTGACCTGGCGGGAGGGCGCGCGAGTATGCCCGCCGCAAGAACGGAGGGAGGCCGAGCGCGGAAGCGCTCGTCTTGGCCGACGGGGTCTGGGGGCATCGGAGGAGCGGAGCGCGGCGGAAGCCGCGCGAGCACCGGACGGGCCCCCAGCATCGTATGAACGAGCTCCGCCTCGTGGTGGTGACCGGGCTCTCCGGCTCGGGCAAGAGCACCGCCATCAAGGTGCTCGAGGACCTGGGCTTCTACTGTATCGACAACCTGCCGGTGGCGCTCATCCCCCGCTTCGTCGAGGTGTGGGAGAGCTCGAGCGAGGAGGTGCGGCGCGTGGCGCTCGGCCTCGACGTGCGCGAGCGGCACTTCCTCGACGAGTTCCCTCGCATCTTCGAGGAGCTGCGTGCGCGGGGCGTCGCGCTCGAGGTGCTCTACCTCGAGGCGAGCGACGACGTGCTCATGCGCCGCTTCAGTGAGACGCGCCGGCCGCATCCCGCCGCCGGGGGCGGGATCCTCGCCGACGGCATCCGGCGCGAGCGCGAGAAGCTGAGACCGCTCCGCGAGGTCGCCAGCCGCATCCTCGACACGAGCGCGCTCACCGTGCACGAGCTGCGCAGCGCGCTGCGCGACCTCGTCGAGCGCCCCGAAGCGGGCACGATGACGATCGCCCTGGTCTCGTTCGGCTACAAGTACGGGCTCCCGACCGACGCGGACCTGGCGCTCGACTGCCGCTTCCTCCCCAACCCCTTCTTCGTCGAGGAGCTGCGCGCCCGGACCGGGGCCGACGCGGCGGTGGCGGACTGGGTGCTGCGCCGCGAGGAGAGCCAGGAGTTCCTCGGCCGCGTGCTCGACCTCCTCGCCTTCACCCTGCCGCTCTACCAGCGCGAGGGGAAGAGCTATCTCACCATCGCGCTCGGCTGCACGGGCGGCCGCCACCGCTCGATCGTGCTGGTCGAGGAGTTGAGCCGCCGGCTCGCGGAGCGTGGCCACCGCGTGCTCGTCCGCCACCGCGATGCCGACCGCTAGCTTCGGGTTCGGGATACTGTGACGGGGCACTTTGCTTGCCCCAGTCGGGCCGCGGGAGTAAGCATCTCGTGATGGTGGGAATCGTCGTGGTCGGACACGGACGCCTGGCGGAGGAGATGGTGAAGATTCTCGAGGGCGTCCTCGGTCCGCTCGACGGCCTGGAGAGCGTGGCGACGGCCTACAGCGACCCCCCCGACGCGATCCGCGAGCGCATCGCCAGCGCGGTGCGCCGGGTCGATCGCGGCGCCGGCGCGATCATCTTGACCGACATGCTGGGCGACACGCCGACCAACCTGAGTCTCGCGGTCGCGCGCGAGACCGGCGCCGAGGTGGTGGCCGGGGTCAACATGCCGATCCTCGTCAAGCTCAGCACGGTGCGCGGGCAGATGAACGCCCACAGCCTGGCGGGCTTCATCCTGCGCTACGGGCGGGAGCACATCTTCTGGGCGACCGCGCCGCCGTGCGCTGCCGTCGAGGGCCGCGAAGACGCCGATGGGCGCCGCGACTGACGAGCACCGCGCCAGCCTGGAGATCCGCAACCGCCTCGGGCTCCACGCACGCGCGGCGGCGCTCCTCGTGCAGACCGCGAGCCGCTTCAACGCCGAGGTGACGGTCGCCAAGGACGGGCAGGTGGTGAACGGGCGCAGCATCATGGGCGTCATGATGCTGGCCGCGGAGCAGGGGAGCCGCATCGAGGTGACGACCAGCGGACCCGAGGCCGCCGAGGCGCTGGCGGCGATCCGCGAGCTGGTCGACGCCCGCTTCCACGAGCCCGAGTAGCGCGCTTGCCATGCGGGGCTCGCTTGCCCCGGCCGACGGGCATCGGGTATACCCGCCAGCCGTGTTGAACGACTACGTCTTCACGTCGGAATCGGTCAACGAGGGCCACCCGGACAAGGTCTGCGACCAGATCTCGGACGCCATCCTCGATGCGATCCTCGCCGAAGACGCGGACAGCCGCGTCGCCTGCGAGGCGCTCATCAAGACCGGGCTCGTGGTCATCGCGGGGGAGATCACCAGCCGGGCGAGGGTCGAGTTCGGCGAGATCGCGAAGAAGGTGATCCGCGACATCGGCTACACCGCCGAGAGCGGCTTCAACTGCGACAGCTGCGCCATCGTGACGGCGATCGAGCGGCAGTCGCTCGACATCTCGCAGGGCGTCACCGAGGGCGAGGGGCTCTTCAAGGAGCGTCACCGAGGGCGAGGGGCTCTTCAAGGAGCAGGGCGCGGGCGACCAGGGCATGATGTTCGGCTACGCCTGCGACGAGACCCGCGAGTACATGCCCTTCGCCATCTACACCGCGCACCGCATCGGGCAACGGCTCGGCGAGGCGCGGCGCTCGGGCCTCCTCCCCTTCCTCCGTCCCGATGGCAAGTGCCAGGTGACGGTCGAGTACCGCGACGGGCGGGCGCTGCGCGCCGACACGGTGGTCGTCTCCACGCAGCACACCCCCGACGTCGCCTACGGCACGCTGAAGGAGGCGATCGTCGAGGAGGTCGTGAAGAAGGTCATCCCGCCCGAATTCCTCGACAAGTCGACGGTCTACTACATCAACCCCACCGGCCGCTTCGTCGAGGGCGGGCCCAAGGGCGACTGCGGCCTCACCGGGCGGAAGATCATCGTCGACACCTACGGCGGCTACGGGCGGCACGGCGGCGGCGCCTTCAGCGGCAAGGACCCCTCGAAGGTCGACCGCAGCGCCGCCTACATGGTGCGCTACATCGCCAAGAACATCGTGGCGGCCGAGCTGGCGCAGCGCTGCGAGGTGCAGGTCGCGTACGCGATCGGCGTCGCGGACCCGGTGTCCGTCCTGGTGGACACCTTCGGGACCGGCGCGCTCCCCGACGAGAAGATCGCGACCATCGTGCGCGAGGTGTTCGATTTGAAGCCCGCGGCCATCATCCACATGCTCGGGTTGAAGCGCCCCATCTACCAGCGCACCGCTTCCTACGGCCACTTCGGGCGCATCGCCGAGGGCCCGTACTTCAGCTGGGAGCGCACCGACCGCGTCGGCGACCTGCGCTCGGCGGGCGGGCTCGGGCGCGCCGCCCGGCGCTGAGGAAGGCTCGATGAGGACGACCACGAAGCTCACGTCCGTCGCGCCGGCGCGCACCGCGCGCCCGCGTTTCAAGGTGAAGGACCTGGCGCTCGCCGAGCTCGGCCGCCGGGAGATCCGCCTGGCCGAGCAGGAGATGCCCGGGCTCATGGCGCTGCGGGCGCGGTACGCCGCCGCCAAGCCGCTCGGCGGCGCGCGCATCACCGGCT
>WNFP01003064.1_pt1 | contig 16228 bp, 17 predicted proteins | sample 5400201 | NCBI WGS metagenome assembly WNFP01 (sample SAMN13153355, study PRJNA577476) | soil metagenome | isolation source: 115 cm saprolite under Madrone tree | place: USA:California | collected 2016-06-14 | reverse complement strand
ACGGGGCCGGGACCGGTGGTGGTCCAGGCGGCGGTGGTAACGGCGCGCTGCTTTGCACATGTATCCTGACACCCGTGTTTCCGTACGGGATTATTCGATTGATAGGGTGTTTGTACCTTTGTACATGCCAGAATGGCGAGCAGGCCGTAGCAGCCTTTCAATGTCCGGTGCCTTCGAAGAACGCGTTTTGGCCGTGTCCCGTCCTTGGACTCGTTGAGGTCGTGCCGGGTACAACTTTACAAAATTGGATTTACCCTGCGGATAAGTGCAATGGACCGTATTGAAATGTAGCAGATTGTTGTATTGGACTAAAGAACCCAGTCTCTTGACTGTTTTGGGAATTGGAGTGTTTAGCACATCTGGCATGAAGCGCACGGACTCGCGGTCGAGATGAACGCAAAGGTACTCATTCTCATTTCGATGGTGTGGCTTGCGTTGGTTTTTTTGTGGCTGGTAACCGGTCCGAGAAATCTGTTTTTCAGTTGGCGCCCGCAACCGGGAAGAAGGGTACTGGTGCTTATCGGCATCTGGATTGTGTCGCTGCTATACACGGTATTCCTTCTCGGATGGCTAGTCCCTCTCACAATTGGTGTATACAAGCTGTTCAAACATTAAAAAAGCACAGTAGCATGGACCACATATTTGTACAGAGTGCCCGATTCTCACCTTAAGGTCCTGACGTTGTTCGCAACAGCAGGGGCAGCTGAGTCGGTCGCTGGAAAGATGCCATACAAAGGCACACCTCCCCCCAACTGGACAAAGACGATTTTTGTGCCGGGCCTTCCGCCAATTGCGTCTCAAATCAATGACCTAAACAAACAGATTTCCGATTTGCAAGACACCCGAAATCTACTGCAACAACAACTCGAAGATCGAGCTGCGTATCGAAAACTGTTGTACGAAAAGGGAAAGATTCAACTGGAACCAATTGTCCTGCGCGCTCTAGACGATCTGGAGCTTGGTACTAGTACGAGGAGGAGACCTCCCGGCTCTGCTGGGGAGGCACCCAAAGTTTGACAGTTCCGGGAGTGCGCCGTGGCGTTGTTGTGGGACGAACGGTCGTCGCATGATGTACCTGGCGGCTTTTTGTGATCCCACAGGCCCACAAGTGCAGTTTGGGACTGGTGATTTTGACTTTAGGTCGCGATCAGCCCCCTTTGAGGGGGCCGCGACCCATAAAGCCTCCGGCTCATAATGATCTAGACACCAGAGCCACGGTTGATCTAACCCTGTCTCTGTTCAGATCGTTATCGAAAATTCGCCGTCTAATCATGCTACTGCGCGTCGTCTAGATACTACGACGGCCTTTCCCGCCAACGCAGTCCCCCGTAAGTGGATTGCGCTTGAACGGCGTATGTCAGACTGTCTTCATCCAGATCTGCGACTCCGCTGCTCGTTCTGCGGATGTACATTTCGATGCGGTGAGGCACCACACGATGAAGAGGGCTCACTCTGCCCGTCTTGTGGTCGCGGCGAAAGCATCGAGGAAGATGAATCCATCGGCGGACAACCGTAGATTCTGCGGGAAACGGTACCGGGCTGGGCGCTCTGCCTTTCTGGGCGGTGCCGGCGGGGAGGGTCAGTCTCATGCACAAAGGTGGTCGCAGGCAGAATTTCAATGTGGGACAGCGTGATTGTCATGGCAACATGATGCCGAAAATGAAGCCCCTCACGCTGAAGCAGGAAGTGAAACACATCTTCAATGTAATCAAACGACTAGCCGGCAGACCGTTTGTCCGATGCCGCATGCGAAAAAGAGTCCGAACGGGCATGATATTCCTGAACGACGTGAAGGCCGGGTGGTGGGAGAAAATTGATTTGGAACGCCTCGACATGCTGGATACGAGGCTAAATCTTTGCGGTCAGTTGTACGGGAGACACAAAAACGCCTACCGTAAATTGCATCTGACCCAAGCTGACTTCGTTATGTACGGATTCCTTCCTGCTCCAAGCGACTACTGGAGGCCCCGATTCCTGCCTCAGCGTCTGCTCACCCGCCTCTGGATCAAAGAGATCAAGAAAATTAGCGCAATCGCGATCAAAGGATTCGCACTGCTTGTGGTGCTCGGAACGATGTACCGGGCGATGGCACAGGACGCCGTGACACCATATCCTAAGATGGCCCCAATCGACCAATACCTCATGACGGATCGAAGTGCGGAGATAGCCCTGGCGCGAAGTGCGGCACCGGACTCCATTGCACGCGATGCCGAGGTGCGGGTTCTCGGAGGTCATGGTTTCGAAACAGCGGTGAAAGGCAAGAACGGTTTCGTGTGTATCGTGGGACGGGGGTGGACTTCCGCGCCCGATTCTGAGTTTTGGAATCCGAAGGTGCGCGTCCCCATGTGTGTGAATGCGGCAGCCGCGCGTTCTTACCTTCTGCGCTTCACCAAAGAGACCGAGTGGGGACTGGCGGGGCGTACGCAAGCTCAGATGACCGAGTCCATCACCGCTGCCATCGCCAAGAAAGAGCTGCCGCCGATGGAATCCGGGGCGATGTGCTACAAGTTGTCGAAGCAAGGATACGGCGGCGACAGCACTCCCCACTGGCCTCCCCACCTCATGTTTTTCTATTCGGGCACCGACCCCGCAATCTGGGGAGCGAATCTGCCGGGTTCCCCCGTCGTTGGTATGAACGACCCCGTGGAGCACCTGACGCAGTTCGTGGTTGCCGTGCAACGGTGGTCGGACGGAACGGAAGGTCGCTAAGCCGGACTGTGCAAAGGGCGCACAAGCGCTGGTACCCTAAGAGCGGGACAGGACAATCAAATGAGAAATGTAATCTTCGCAATCAACATTACCCTGGATGGCTGCTGCGACCACACCAAACAAGTTGCTGATGACGAAAGCCATGAGTATTTGGCCTGACGTCGCAAAAAATCAGTCGATGACAAAAGCATCGAACGAATTTGCTCGAACCTTTGACTCCATCGAGAAAATTGTTTTTTCACGATCATTAGACGGCGCTGAAGATAAAAATACGAGAATTGTTCGTACGAATCTTCGCGACGAAATACTTAGATTGAAACAAGAGCCAGGCGTGTGTCCTTAGTAACGAGGTGATGCGTGAAGGAGCTCGGTCCAATACTCGGAATTCTGGGGATCCTGCTGGGCCTGACGGTTTCCACACCGGCAGAGACTTTGTCAGGCACAGTCCTGGATCCCCAACAGCGTGTGATCGTGGAGGCCACGGTTGAAGTAACCTGTGGACACGAAACGACCGTTGACAAAACTGATGGCCGCGGACGTTTTACTTTGCGCCGTGAAATCGTTACTGAGGATTGCACCCTCAGGGCTGCGCATCCAGGGTTTGAGAAACTTGAGCGTGTCGTTGGTCGTGCGCGGGTTTTTGTTCTTCAACTTCGCCTGGCGGAAGTTAAGCAAACCATCCGCGTGCAAGGGGATACTTTATCTAGGACCTCGCTATTGTCTGTCTCACTATCGGAAGCGGAGTTGAAAGCCGTCTCAGACAATACCAAGGACTTGATCGAGTACGCTAAACACCTCGCCGGAGTTAGTTCGAGTTCAGATCGTATCTACTTCGATGGTTTACCTACAAATTCCCTGCCGCCTGCTGGATCCATCGAGAGAATCACCGTAAATGCAGATCCCTTTGCTCCCGAGTACTCCGACGGTAGCGATGCGCATATTGACATCTTCACGAAGAGTCGAGAACGTAAGTTTCATTTCGACTTTGGAGGTGCTTCACTGGGAGGTGGCGGGGGCAGCATATTGAATTCCCATCTCAAGTCATCCTCCAGAACCGCAAAGGCGGCATTAAGCGGCCCGATTCCCCATTTGCCGATCACCTTCACCAGCGACGCAACTGTCGCTTCTCAGAGTCGCGGTGAGCCCATCGAAGCAGTTATGCCGCTGTTTACAGATCACCAACATGCCAACGGCACGTCAGTTCCGGCTACAAGTCTAAACAGGTCACTTCTGATTGGAGCCTACTACAGCACAGACAAAAACTTACGTGCCAATATTTCCATCTTCAGCTCTGACGGTCGACAGTCAAACGTGAATGTATCTGGGGTGACATTGCCGGAGGCTGGAATGAGTCAACGTGCAACCACTCGCGAGATTCGCACCACTCTTTCAAAGACCGGAGACAACTACCTTTATCGTGGTGGCCTTGTTACCAGCTCGTCAAGAATCACCCTGAATGCGAATAGCATCGAGGTTGGTCTGCGCGTGCTGGGGAACTTTGTGGCAGGGGGAGCAGCGGTGTCCCATGAAGCTGTTCGCAGCTCAAATTGGACGGTCAAGAATGTGGTTGAGCTAAATTCCCGGGGGCACTATTGGGCTGTCGGAACCACCCTGTCGCGAGTTGGAGATTGGCAAGTATCAATCACGAATCCGTTCGGTGTCGTCGAGTTCAGTAGTTGGGAACAGTACATCAAGGCTTTCAAAGGGCAAGCACATACAGGGACTTGGTTAATTACGCGGGGATCTAGTCCGGTTGATCATCAGTCGTACACAGCCGCACCCTTCGTTCAGGGCGAACTTCACCGGTGGTCTAGTGCGGCAGTCACTGGCGGGCTGCGAATGGATTACCAAACAGGCGGGAAGGTACTTTTGTCACCTCGTGTCTCTGCAGTAGCAAGCGTCGGGAAACTCGTGTTAAGAGCCGGAATTGGTATGTTTGCCCGTGATTGGTCGAATCGCGTTCTTCTAACAGCCATTCAGAACGACGGCGCCCACCTGCGACAATTAATGTCAACCAGTATCGACCTCGCGGACCTCCAGAGAGGGGGCGCCAATACTGAAGTTCCGGTTTTATCACGTATCGATCCCAGCTTGGTTCCTGCTCACGAGTGGATGTCGAAGGTGTCCGTCGAGCGCGCATTTTGGCATTGGCTAGCTGGCATCGAATATAGCCGAACCACGGGAACGCATTTCTTAGGTTCGCGCCGTATGCGTGGGCGAGGCGAATGGATCGACATGCTGGAATCGAATCGGTCCCGTCAGCAACACCAGCTTCATGTGAGCATGCGTTATGAAAGCAGAGGTCAAAGCCTCACGACACATTATGAGTGGACTCATGCCCGCGACAATACCGATGGACCATTTTCCTTTCCTGCCATACAGGAAAATATCCGGGGCGAATGGGGTCCGGCTAGTGGAATTTCACGTCACAACGTGACCGTCGTAGCTAACCTTCAATTTGGGAAGGCTACCTCGCTGAGCCTCGTCGATGTCGCCCGAAGTGCAGTACCTTTAAACTTAGTCAGTGGCGTGGATGTCGAGAACAATGGGCTGTACACTGACCGCGCGGGTAGACCGCGAAACAGTGCTCACGGAGCTGCATACAATTGTATGGAACTTTTTGCTCATCGTAGGTTTGCGTTGCCGAGATTGTTTCCGATATCAAGACAAAAACTGCACGCTGATATCGGCCTTAACGTGGAAAATTTATTCGGCAACCGGAACTACGTGAGTTTAGGGAATGTGATTGGATCACCGCTGTTGGGAAGGCCGCTTACCGCTCTTGGGGGGCGTTCTTTGCGACTGTCGCTCGACTTCGCTCGATAAGAACCTCAGTCAACTCCGGAATCGGGTCAGAGTCCAGCATTTCGCTTCAGTGTACCGCGCAGGCGACTCGCGCAGGGGTTGTGCAACCTGAGTGAACAAACTTGGCCCTCGGTTCCGGTCGCTGTCGACACTGAGGGTCAGATTGCCCGCAGCCGAGGCCGGGCAAAGCGGCACGCGCGGTACAGTCGTTGTGCACCCCGGGCCGACATTGGCGCGTATTCCCCCCGCGAAATTCACTTCACCGCATTCGACTAATGTGGCCCCATTTTGGTCCTGTGGCATAAACGAATTCAGAGTCCATTTTCGTTTGGAGCTTCGTCACAGTTGCAGCCTTTCGCTGGGGACTCGACAACATCTGGTAACACGAAGACTCTGGCGTATTGTGTGCTTTCGGCAAGGCTGCGCGCCGGCGCGATCAGTGGGGATTTGAACTCACAGGCACGACAGTTCCGGTTAGCCTCGAGGATCGCGTGCGTATCGGCTCATTGGACACGGCGGCCGCAATTCGCCGCAAGACTGTCAGGTTTCCCGCAAACCGATTGAGGTCCACATCGCTCTTCATTCCCGGAATCGATCCTCTCCAGCTGTATTGCCAAAATGTCCATGCAGTCCAAGGCAAGGGATACTGCGGGGATGGATTCGATGCCGGATATGCGATCCACAAAGGACACTCCACGAATAATATGCCGCTTGCTGACTCCGGATTTCCTAGCGATGCCCAATGATCCGTTGTCTGTGTAAATGATCGGGAGCTTGCCATATTGGCCTTTAATGAGCGACAGTAGCTCTCCAATTACAGGCACGTCCTTCCGTTTCAGCTTGTACTTCGGTGTGTTTTCGATGTCCAGCGCGATCGGAAAATCGCCGGGATGCGTTACCGTTTGACTCAGTTGATTGAATTGTTCCTGGGCAGCGAGAAAGTTTCGAAGAAAATGATAAGCACCGGTCTTCACGCCCGCGGCTCGTGCAGCGGTCCAGTTCGTTTGAAAATTCGGATCGGCGTCAACGCCGTCGGTTGCCTTGATGATCGCGAAGTTGATGTTTGAGGCAGCCGCGCTCCAATCGATCGTACCCTGATCCTCACTGACGTCAATCCCCACAACAACGTCGGAAGTCGAGACGGCCTTTATAAGGCGCAGTGCGGGTGTCACGGTGCGTTTGCGAGCCTTCTTAGCCGTCTTTCTTTTCAGGGCCACTTCCGTCACGCTCCTTCTTTGCAACGATGGGCACGACTATCACACGTTCTGAGTCCAAACAAGGTGCGCAATGCCTCTGTTACGGTCACGGGTACATTCAGGAACCGAGAACAATTTCATCGAAATACCACAATTTCAAGGGCCAGACTTTTCAGGACATCATCAAGTTTCCGACCGACACGGAAAGACTCAAAGAAATAAGAGCAGCCGCTATTGAGTGGGGCCTTGCACAAGATGAGCGCGAAGCTTCCGTCTTCACGGAGGCCGGTACAAGCTTGCCTTCCAGTTGGTCCCCGAGAACCAGCGCTTGAGTAGCGATTTAGCGGAGATGTTGGAAACGAGGACATCCTGGATGGTTTGCTTGAAAGGCCACAATAATGTGGACTCTCTGGGATCGGATTGGTGGGAACTCAAGGTTCAGATTCGCCAGTTTTGATGAGCGACTTTAGAAAGATCTCAATCCGACTGGTCGTCCAGACCGCAACGCCAGTTCCGAAGAAATCCGCATCTTCGGTCCAAATCCCGCAGGCAAGTCCAAGAGCGGAGGCTAAAATAGGCCAATCATTCTCGTCGCGACCCCGCAAACGTTCGCGGGCCTCGCTCTCGAACTCGCCGTAGATATCCCGATCAACTGGCTCGATAAGCTGTCGCAAGTAATCCAAGGATGCCGAAACATCGGAGGTGTGCTTGCCCCATTTCTTCAATAGCCGGGGCAGGTACTTCTGAGCATCATCGAACGCAACATCAGGTGCGAGGAAGCGGACTCCCTGGAATGCGTAAGTCTCAATCAATTGTCGGACCCGCCTGCCCAGGACAGCGCGGATCAGGATGTTCGCGTCCAGAACGATCATCTCAACGCGTCGTGCCCTTCCCGCGCCGACGCATCTCTTTAAACTCGGTCACGAGCTTTTCTTCATCGACATCTGCCAGTGCCTGAGCAAGCCGATCGGCGGCAGCCTTAAGCTCAGAAAGCTCGGCTGACTTGCGTCGTTTCCGCCGTGTTGGAACATAGACACCGAGGGTCTCGCCGCGTCGAGTGACAGCGACCGGCGTGTCTGACTCCAGGAAACTGGCAATTCGCTCTCTGAATTCGCGGACACCGACTTTGAGCGCAGCCATGGTGATTCTCCTCGCGTAATAGTGTACACCATTGTGTACACTTTGCAAAATCGCCTGTGGCATAAACGTGCCATGCCCTTCGAGCCGATGTGCGCCAATTCGGGCTTTTGTCATACTTCGGCAGAGCGCTTCCGTGCGGGCTTGGTTGTGGGCAAGTTATTGATTCGAAAGTGGGACCACCGGAAGTGACCTGCTGCTGATTCACAAACTCTTAATCAGTAGGTTGAAGGTTCGATTCCTATCCGCGCTCACCATCTTTTCAATGACTTGGCGGCTTCGACCGATCCGCTTGCCACCGATTGTGTCCATTTTGTGTCCGCTATTGCACTCGCTGACTAGCAATGTGGGCAATTTCGTCAATGTCCTGATGCTGATACTTCATGGTTGTTTGCTACTGCCGCGTGGCCCATCGCCTTCATTACGGCGAAGAGATTCTTAGTTGCCCGGTACATTTCGGTTCCGAAGCCGTGACGAGCACAGTAAAGCACCAAGTCATCCGGCAGGCCGGCATCTTTCCGAGCGTCCTGGAATTGCCTGGCCACCGTAGTGAGATGGCCACACCTTGCCCGTTTTGATGGAAAGACCCAACCTTCCTTTTGATCGGAATAGCGCGCCAGCAGGGCTTGGAGGACACGCGGACTGATAGGAACGTACCTTCGTCCCTTTGGTGTCTTGCTGTCGTAGACGAAGTACCGGCTGTTCGACCAGTCCAAGTGTTCCCAGCGCATCGTGAATACTTCCTTCTGGTTTCGCATCCCCGCATCACGCATGATCATGATCACATCTCGGAGCGGCTGTTTGCAGAAAGGCAAAAGCTTGGCTTCAATGTGTTCGTCGATTATGCGCTCGCGCTCGCGTTCCTGTTGCAGCTTGATCTTTGGAGCTGCTCTAAGCACTCTCCACTCTTCGGCTTTGCCGAGCATGCGCCGAAGCGTGCGAAGTGCGTTGTTGTGGTTCGACGGCCCGCCCGGAAAACTGAGCACCCCGGTATCATCTTGGGAAATTGTGTCAAGCCGCATATCGGCTATATCCGTCTCCCCAAGCAGCCGCCATCCGTTGGTGTAGTAGTCCTTGGACTTCTGTTTCAGCGTGCTTTGGTTGTCAACCCATTCAAGAAACCGCTCGCTGAACTCGCGAAGTACCGGACTACGCCTCAATAGAAGAGCACCTCCTGGTTCTTCCGCTCGTGCCATTGCAAGTGCTTCGATTCTCCGATCAGCCGTGACCGTGGTTTTCTCCGTGGATCCCCGATAGCGTTTACCGTTGATCCGGAAGCGGTAGTGATAAGCCCGACCTCGCTTGTAATGAGCCATTGCTTACCAAGGTTTCTGAAATCAAGTTTGGCCCTTGGATGTCAGTACCCATCAGTACCCAATTAATAATAGCCGGGAATGCAGCGATGACCCGCGTCGCGGCAGACTGTCTCTATGACGTGCGGTTATTGGCCACGGGACCCGCAAGTCCCTGTGGAGGTGTGGAAGAACACGAACAGGAAGGCCACTGAACGCCTGTGGAGGTCAGCCGGTAGGCATATCGGGTGCCATCCCGCAATAATGGGCACTCCGGCATCGATCAGCAGAGTGCTGTCTTCAACGGCGATCGCCGTCACGTTTTCCTCCGTCCCCTGAAAGCATGAATATGTCTTGGGAGCGAGACCTTGGGTGACACGAACCTGTCTACCTGCCGGTTGTCTGATTGAACGGAGACCCGGCAGAGCGGCAATCAGAAAATACACAGACGATACACATTGGTTTCTTTCTAACCATTCCTTACAGTGCCTTACGGAGCGACCCGTGCCTTGTAAATACAACGTGATCCAATACGCGACGGCCCTTTTACGGCGGTAACACGGGTTCAAATCCCGTCGGGGACGCCAACACCCACTTCCGGGTGCGAAATCATTGCAAGTTGTTGGAATAGTACAGGGTTGGTGGTGTTCAAAAACTTCGATTCCTGAGTGTACGCAATTCCTCCGAAAAACAAGAAGTTTTGAACACCTAGTTTTTGCTCAGCGTTCGCACGCTGCCACGCGCCTGCGATGTCCACCAGCAGCAGCTTGGAGAATCGCACGAAGGATTCAAGCGTTGCACGTTGAGAACGCAGAGCGTGGAGGCGTTCGGTCACCGTTTCAATCTCACCGTCGAAGTCAGCATTAGCTGCCGCGTAGTCGCTCTGGTTCACTTCACCGCGCAGCTTGGCCCTTAGCAGTTCGGACTTCAACCGCTTCTGCTCAGCCAGTCGGTCACTCAGTCGCTTTGTCGCTTCACTGGCGTCACCTTGCCGTGCTGCCCACACATCAGCAGCGACGGCAGGGAACTGAGCCACGGTGGCAGGGTCAGGCTGCAAGGACTTCAGATGCGCGACCCAGTCAGAGTGCAGCTTGGTCTGTGACACCTTCACGGCTCTGCATTCTGCATTGCGGCACCAGTAATTCGCGTAGTGCTTCAGCTTCCCTTTGTTGAGTCCACCGGTCAGCGGAGTGCCACAGACACCACAGCGAACAAAGTGCTTCAACGGGAAGGATGGGTTGTGCTTCCGCTTGGGTGCGCTGCTTAGCTTCCGACCGGACAACACACGCTGCACCGTGTCAAATATTTCCTGACTGACGATGGGAGTGTGAAGGCCGCGCACTGGTTCAGCCAGACTCTTGCTGGTGACCCAGCCACAATAGACACGCTTCTTCAGCAGTTCATCGAACGTTTGCGGTGTCAGCTTCCGTCCACGCTTCGTGCGCAGTCCTTTGTCCGTCACATGCTTCAGAACTTGAATCTTGGTGTGGTTGCCGGTGGCGTACATCGTAAAGGCTTCACGGATAAGCGGTGCAGTTACCGGGTCTGGTTTGATGTTGGCACCACCGGGCTGCTTCAGGTCGTTCAGAAAGCCAATCGGTGCAGACCACGGCCAACGACCGCTGCGAACGGACGCAGCGGAACGGTCGCGCATCTTCTCAGACAGCGCATCGGAGAAGTATTGATTAAATGCTCCGTGAATGTTCGCAGCCAGTCTGCCAGCAGCGGTGTCGTCAATGTTTGGTTCCGCGACGGACAGCAAAATGATGCCGTGCTCACGCAGTTCCGCAATCGCGTTGCCTTGGTCTTTTACGTTCCGTGCAAATCGGCTGAGCGATTCCACCACCACGAAGCCAACAGAGCGACGGTTGGCTTTGCAGTAGGCGAGAAGACGAACGAAGGAAGAACGGTCAGCGGTGCGGCCACTTTCACCCGGCCCGATGATAGCTTCAGCGACGGGAAGGCCGCGCTGTTCGCACAACCGTTTGCACGTGCCTTCCTGCCGTTCAAGGTTCATCGGGTCTGCTTGGTCACTCGTACTGACGCGCAGATACAAAACCGCTGCCGACCCTTGTTTTGTGCGTGCTTTCATCATATTGATATTAGGTAATGTCTCAGTTTGTCACTAGAAACGGACAAGTCGCTGCTCAGGGGCAGAAACAGTGTGCTCGGCATCAGCGGCCAATTGCAGAGTGCGCAGAAGTGGTAGGGTCGAAGGCACGGCTCCGCTACTCGGAGACGTACCCTTGAGACCGTCAAATACCTCCCGAATAAACTGCTTCCCGGTTACGAGACGCGCACCACCAACTTCATGATTGGTGTGCGTTGCGAATTGAAGCAGCGCGACCTGATCCAGCTTCTGAGGCAAAACCAGTCCCTTGAAAACACTCTTTATGTATTTTCGGCCGCGCTCAAATTTCTTAGCGAATTTCTCGTTGCGGATTTTCCATGACAAAGCGTCAAGTGAGCATTCGACATGGATGAGATGTTCGTTGCCGGGGTTTACTCCGACTACGTCTAACTCACCCTCGAAGCCGCCCCGAGGTCGTGGTCCGACCGGGACCGACACCCTTACGAAATATTCCTTGTACTGAAGCCACTCAGATACCAGTTGTTCAAGGTGGTTCATTGTTGATTCCGTTTCAAGAACGGCCAAGTGCCAAACCGAGGGACGCCCTGATGTTAGGCTGCCTTCGCTTCCGTGGCAATGGTAGGTTCGTGTGGTAAGGCTTCAAACATCGTAGCGAATATGTGCGCCAGTGCGTGCATCGCTTCGATTCGCTGCCCTTGGGGTTCCGGTTGGGGCGCGGCAGCGTGCGCCTTTCCCGTGGTTAGGTTGGGGTTCATGCGGTCACCGGCTGCTTCTTGTTTCGCGCATCACGCGCTGCAAGTGCCAGTTCCCAACTATCTGCGACGCGGTGCCCGGTGACTACCACGTCTGTGACATCTTTTCCAGCCACGCGGTCGCGCAGTGCTTGGTTGATAATTCGTTCTGTTTCCACACTCATTGGTTTTCCTTTCAAAACAAAAAAGACCCCAGTCACCGGTGAAGGCAACTGGGGTCGATGGAATGTCGTGTTTTAGAAAAGCACGCTCACTCGCTCTGCCCGTCTGCCTTTGACGCCTTGAACAACATCAAGTTCAATCCGCTGTCCCGGTTCCAAACCGACTTCACGCACACCGGGCTCTAAGGCTGACGCATGTACGAAAACGTCACCTTGACTGTCGTCCAGCGCGACAAAACCGAAGCCGCGTGCAAAATTCCAGACCTTAATTGTTCCTTGCATTTCTCGCTCTTTCCTCTTTCGTGAATTGAAACTGTGGTGAGAGAACGGGGCCATTTATTAGGCTGACCCCGTGATACTTCTTGACCTTCCTGCAACGTCGTTTAGGTGTTGGGGCAGACTGCGTACTTTACCGGGTGCGTTCCCGCGTCCAGCAATCGTCCGTCGTAACGTGCGAACCCAAGGAACGCGACCTGACCGAAGTCAGCGAACCGTTCGTTCAGGCGCAGCACCGTCAGTTCTTTCACCGACCTGATGATGTACTTGTCCAGACCACCGAAAATAACAGGCTTTGCGTTGCTTCCCAGCGCAGGCATGTCTTGGTTAACCTGGAACTGATAACCAAGGATGGTGTCCGGGGCTTTCTCTGCCAAACCGGGAACGAACAGCGGACGGCCCAAGGTGTCCGTCAATTTCTTGATGGCCTTCAGAGTAGAATCCGCGAACATGAACTTCGCACCTTTTCTGTAAGCCGGGTCAATGCTGTGTTCGATGGAAACCAAGTCGTTGTAACCAACCGTGGCGATATCGCTGCCACTGTTCACGGTGTCACCCGTGATGGTCACGCCTTGTGTTGCGCCACCAGTCACGGCAAGGATGCCCGTGGGCTGTGCGGTGCCGGTGCCGTTCGTGAAGTGCGTGTTGGTAATACGACCCAACCTAATCACGAACTGCTCTTTCAGGTACGACTCAATGTCGAACGCCGAATCCTGCACCAGTTCCAGAGAAACCTGAACCATCTTGGTGCTGTACTTGTACGCACCCAGATTGACGTGGCCGATGCTTGCAATCGCAGAGTCAACGGCTGTGTTCTCGTTCACGATTTCACCGACAGTGCCGGTGTCGTTGGAGTTAGGCCACGACAGTGTGTTGCCTGTTGCGGTCGGCAACAGACGCGCCACTTCGCGCATTCCCCCGAACGCCTTCAGAGCCGTTTCGATTTCATACTGAAAACCCTGAGGTACGAAAAAACCACCTTCAGACCCCGTGGCCACATTCATGGGATTAGTGTCATCTCTGAACTCAGCGAGTCCCTGACGGTCGCCACGAATCAGATAAGACCTGAATGCAGCAGCGTGCTTCTTGTTGCGTGCTTCAACGGCTGCCGGGTCGGTCGCGTTCTCACGGTTACCGGGCTGCGCGTTGGGTGGAACGACGGTTCCACGAAGTTCTGCTTGGGCAGCTTCAACTGCCTCATACCGGTCAATGTCGCCCTTCATGACATTGGCGTCGGCCATCATGGTGTCAAACTTGGCACGATTTTCGGCAGTCGCGTTCCCGTTCAGCAATGCCTGCGCGTCAGCAATCAGCTTTGCGCGTGCCTCTCGTAATTCCTTGCTTCGTACACTCATTTGAAGAGTCCTGTGCTACTGGATTTCACGACTGTGCGGCACACCGTGCCTTCGTGAGTCCACCCACACGTCAACGTTTGCCAATGAAGGCTGAAAGCTAGTTCCACGTAGGTGAGCGCGTTTGAATGTTTGTGGTGTGTACTGACCTGCATCTGCTCCCGGTTGTGGGTGCAGCACCGCATGGCGGGTACGTTCAATGGCGTTGCTCAGACACCATGCCCACTCTGTGGACGCGGTTCTGTGCTCTGCCTTCATCGGTGCCACACTTGAAGTGACTGGGCCAGCCAGACCGATGAAGACAGCGAACTTGTTGTTGTGATTCTTAGGCGAAGTGCAACATCTTGACTGGCGATTCGGAAGACGGGGCAGCCAAGAACTGCATGTCGCTTCGCTGTTTCAGAATCGTTCCGACCTGACCGCTGGACGCATAGGTTTCGGTCAGCGTTTGAAGTACGGGGCCAACGACGCCACGAATGCCGACGTAAGATAAATCGCCTGCAATCACCGGGTTCTTCCCGCTGGCAATGCTGTCAACGTAGTCGCAGAAGTACACGTTCGTGCCTGCGATACGTGGGTTAGCTTGGTCGCGCAACTCTGGGAACACGTAATTTCCCGAACTGCCTTTCAGCTTGGCAAGGCTCTTGGCCGTTGCGCTGTTCATCACCACACCGAACGAAGCAGAAGCACGATAAGACGCATTGACGCTATAAATCAGTTCAAGGATGTCGTCCGATGCGATGCTTGCACCTGCTGCGTTCACAGTCGCGCTGCTATTTGCAGCAAGGGCCGTGTACAACGACGCAAGGAACGTACTGTTCTGGATGCGGGACAAGCGGCTACTCAGGGTCGTGAACAGCGCGGTTTCGATGGACTCAAAACAGTCCTGCACGAGTTCGACGGATGCCAGCACAATGCCGGAACTGAATAGCTGAGCACCGTAGAGCACGCGCGACAGCGAAGGCGATGCCTGCGTAATCTGAGTGTTATCCGCGCTCTGAAGGTTCCCTGCGTTCATCAAGTCGTCTAGTACGACCTGCGCGGTGGGTTTGCCGGTCTTCGTCGGCCCGATGTTGGTGACGACGGGGCTGCCGAAATAGAACGGCCCTGCTGCAAGCATCATCGACTTGATGCGGTTCTCAAAACCTTGGGGCACGAACGTCGCGCCAGCTTCACCGGCACCGACACCCATTGCCGATCGAACTTCACCGGTGACCAAAAAATGTTTCATTGCGGAACGGACTTCAACTTCGTCCTGTTCACCTGCACGCAATGCGCTCTGCTTTGCCAACAGAATGTCGGCCTTCTTCCTATCACTGGAAGACAAATCACGCTTGGCAAGGAGCGTGTCTAGTTCAAACTGAATTGTGTTTTTCAATTGTTTCTTTCTGTGCGGTACGATGCCCCTGCACTGGGCTGGTTGGTTCAGACACACTTCGACGTGCGCCTGCCTTACTAAGAAATTGTGTTGGGGTCTACAGCGTGGCTTGCGCGATTTTCAATTGCGCGTGACGTTTCCAATCTGCATCAGACAATTGACCGACGACGTGGTTGTGCTTAGCGGTGTGGCCTTCCGACCGCATATCGTGTGCGCGTCGCTCACAAATCCGTTGCACGACTGTGTCAGGGCAAGTCTCTGGTATAGCCAACCATCCCCTGTCGTGATTTGCGTGCCGTAATTCAAGAACGTTCATCTTGTGGTTCCTTTCTCCGCACTCTTTTGCTTCGCTGAACCTCTAAGCAGAATCAGCTTCCCCTACAAGTTCGCCGGAGCCCGTTTTAACTTCAGCACGCGTTATCCTGCAAGGACAAGTTCCTTTTCCGCAGGGATTTTCGCGAGCAGTTCCTCATCAAGATAAATATGAACATCCGCGCTTTACAGCAAGTTTTTGCGTGGTTGTGCAAGCACTCTCGGACAGCGTTGGCGTCGCCCCGGTTCCCGAAAACAAGTGCAAAACGAATGACCAATTCCCATCTGGGACTGGCTGTTATTGAATCTATGGTGCAAAGATTATGCGATCGATGGGGTCATTTAAGCAGAAAAGCTTCTCGTCGACTTAATCGATCACCGAGAAATGGAGAACCACTATGCCTACACAAGTCAGCGCTGCCATTGGCACGTATTCCGCGCGGGAGTCCGCGGTAAGGCGTATTTACGAGCAGGCGGCAAAACTCGACCGCGTTGGCATCGGCCTGATGCGGTTGGGATTGATCGTCGTGCTGTTCTGGATCGGCGGGCTGAAATTCGCTGACTATGAGGCAGATGGCATTGTGCCGCTGGTGGCTAACAGTCCGCTGATGAGCTTTTTCTATCATAGGACTAAACCGCTACGCGGTAGGAACCCGCACGACGTTCAGTTCGTGACCTCGGGGATCCATCTGGTCTCACTCCTCCGTCTTGTTCCCCAGCAAGCCCCCTTTGCGGAACCATGGAGTCGCTGCTTGCAGCTAATTCC
>WNFP01004481.1_pt1 | contig 16230 bp, 17 predicted proteins | sample 5400201 | NCBI WGS metagenome assembly WNFP01 (sample SAMN13153355, study PRJNA577476) | soil metagenome | isolation source: 115 cm saprolite under Madrone tree | place: USA:California | collected 2016-06-14 | reverse complement strand
CCGACCTTGAAGCCGTACTGGGGAAAACTCACCGTACGGAATTTTAGGGAGGGCGATGGAAACGTCGGCATCATTCGAAGCCCGCTACGCGCCATCGCTCTACCCGACCGCAGGCCCTAAATGACACTTACAAAAAACAGGGGGCGGGCCCGTTATGATTAACCAGCCATTCCGTCGGACACCTTGGCTACCCAATCCAAGGAACGTCTCTTCCATCAGTCGCAGGCCTGCCCCAACCCGGTCGGGGCCACTCTCACTGACCGATGAGGGTATCGGCCGGGTCGCTATGCTAATTCTGATTTATTTTTTCTGCGTTCAACTTTCAACTTTTAACTTTCAACCTTCCCTCCCTTGCCAGTCACTAGTCAGCGGCCTGCCCCGACTTTGTCGGGGTCACTTGCTGGTAGAATCTTTCAAGCAGCCTTTGAAGGAGTCCCCCATGTCTGAAGCCGCCAAGCCAGCAGCCTCCAACCCGACCCGCACCGAGTCCGACTCAATGGGCAAGATCGACGTCCCCGCCGACCGCTACTACGGCGCGCAAACCGCCCGCTCGCTCATCCACTTCGCCATCGGCAAGGACGTCATGCCGCCCGAGCTGATCCGCGCCTTCGGCATCCTCAAGAAAGCCGCCGCGCTCGTCAATCAAGACCTCGGCAAGCTCCCGCCGGAAAAGGCCAAGCTAATCACGCAAGCCGCCGATGAAGTCATCGCCGGAAAACTCAACGGCCACTTCCCCCTTAGCGTCTGGCAAACCGGCAGCGGCACGCAAACCAACATGAACGTCAACGAAGTCATCTCCAACCGCGCCATCGAAATCGCCGGCGGCGAAATGGGCAGCAAGAAACCGATCCACCCAAATGACGATGTAAATATGTCGCAGTCCTCCAACGACACTTTCCCCGCCGCCATGCACATCGCCGCCGCCTCGGAAACCGCGCGCCGCCTCCTCCCCGCGATCAAAACTCTCCGCGACGCCCTCGACACCAAAGCCAGGGAGTTCGCGGACATCGTAAAAATCGGCCGCACCCACTTGCAGGACGCCACGCCGCTCACGCTCGGCCAGGAATTTTCCGGATACGTGAATCTGCTCGACCGCGACGGCGGCCGCGTCGCCGTGGCTATTGACGGCCTCTACGATCTCGCCATCGGCGGCACCGCTGTCGGCACCGGCCTCAACGCACATCCCGAGTTCGCCGAGCGCGCGGCCCGCAAAATCGCCGTGCTTACCGGCCTCCCCTTCCGCTCGCATCCCAATAAGTTCGCCGCGCTCTCCGCGCACGACGAACTCGTCTTTGCCTCTGGCGCATTGAAGACGCTGGCCGCCTCACTCATGAAAATCGCCAACGACATTCGCTGGCTCGCCTCCGGCCCGCGCTGCGGCCTCGGCGAGCTCACTCTCCCCGAAAACGAGCCCGGCTCCTCCATCATGCCCGGCAAAGTAAACCCCACGCAGGCCGAAGCGGTCACCATGGTCGCCGTGCAAGTCATGGGCAATGACGCCGCCATCGGCTTCGCCGGCTCCCAAGGCAATTTCGAGCTCAACGTTTTCAAGCCCGTCATCATTTTCAATTATCTGCACTCCGTGGAACTCCTCGCCGACGCTTGCAATAGCTTCGTCGAACACTGTGTCAACGGCATCCAAGCCAACCGCGAGCAAATCGAACATTACGTCCGCAATTCCCTCATGCTCGTCACCGCCCTCGCCCCCAAAATCGGCTACGACAACGCCGCCCAAGTCGCCAAAGCCGCCCACCACGCCCGCATCAGCCTCCGCGAAGCCGCCCTCAATCTTGGCTACGTCACCCCCGAAGAATTCGACGCGCTCGTCAAGCCCGAGGACATGACTCATCCCTGATATGAACTCAAGCACGCAAAATTTCACGTCAGAAGAGACCTGGCGCGGCGGCTTCTACGAAATCGAGTTTGAACTGGGTGTTCCCTCTGAAGAGCGGCTCGCGCTGGCCTTGCAAACTGTTTGGTCCCATCCTTCTCTGGAAGGCTGCTACCTGAGTCGAGAGCAGGAGCCACACGCTCAAGTACGGGTAAATCCTCGGCAGTGTGCAATCGAAGGCCATCTTTACGGAATTGCGAATCTTCCGAACAGTGCGAGAGCCGCCTGCGGCACATCCGTGTGTAGGCTTCAAGATGAGAACGGGGCACTGTTGCGCGATTTCTTGGCGTTCTACCTACCGCATGGGGCACTCGGCCGAACATATCCGTTAGGAGGGTACCCATTCGCTGATGCTGATCAAGCTGCGACATGGAGAGTGCCGTTAGATGAATGGCTAGTGGAGTTGGGCGGCTATCTGTATGAGCGAGTCCCGTTTAGACTTGCTCTGTTAGGCTTTGAGGTGGACTTTCCCAATGTTAGTGCTGACTTTGTTCAGCGGAATGGAATTCCAGCAGAACGATTTGACGGTTATCTGTGGCAGGCAAGAGATCAACTGGAGTGGCATCCTCCGACCAATTGGAATCTCGTTCGCTTCCCTGGCGAAGATACGCCGACGGGACAAAGTTCGACGCCCTAGTCCGCCCGGAGGACATGACCAACTCCTAATAGGAGCGCGAGCGAGGATTAGAGACTATGGAGTCGATTCATTTTGGCCGTTGGCGACTAAACTTCGATCCTGAGTCCACGAGGAAAGCATATGCGGCAGTGTCTATGGGCGGTCCCGAAGAGTGTGGTTGTGAACCTTGCCTTAACTTTGCTGCCGCCCGGGACCAAATCTACGTGCCACAATTAGTCGCCCTATTGGAGAAGCTGGGTATCTCACCTCATCGCGAGGTCGAAATCTACCATATGGCTCGTTTGAAATCGGGCAGACACCTGTACGGAGGCTGGTATCATTTCGTCGCTTCGATCATTTCGGGCGCTGACGCGGCCAAGCAAGTCGCGAAGAATGTCTGGCAGCCAGATCTTGAGGAAACAAGTGAGTATTTCAGTTTGGGATTCAGCTCGTGTCTCGGACTTGTTCGAGAACCATTTGCGGGCCTTCCCCTCGTACAGCTTGAGTTCACCGCCAAAGTGCCTTGGGTTTTCGCGACAGGAGAACCTAGTTAGATGGGTGCCATGATTCTGGGAGATCGCATGACTAGCCGCGCAATCTTGTTGGGTTTTGGGACTCTACTTTCGGTGCCTTCGCTCTATGCCCAGCAAACGAGTGCATCAGCGACCCACACGCTGAAGCCGACGCCGAAGACGGTGGCTTGGGGTTACTACGATGCGAAGGCGGCGGCGGTGTTGCGTGTCAAGTCGGGCGACACGGTGGAGATTCAGACGCTGATCACGAATAGCCCGAAACGGCTGGAAGATGCGGGCCTGCCGCCGGATCAGGTCGAGCAGTCGCTGCGCGACATCACCGACGAGGTGAAGGACAAAGGGCCCGGCGGGCACATTCTCACTGGGCCGATTTACATCGAAGGCGCGGAAGCCGGCGATGTGCTCGAAGTGAAAATTCTCGCCATAAAACTTGCCATTCCTTACGCGTACAACGGGTTCGGACCGGGCCGCGGCTATCTGCCGGACGATTATCCTTACGCGAAAATGAAGATTATTCCGCTGGATGAAAAGCGCATGGTGGCGAAATTCGCGCCGGGCATCGAGATTCCGCTGCATCCCTTTTTCGGCAGCATGGGCGACGCGCCGCCGGAGAGCGCGGGCCGCTTCAACAGCGCGCCGCCGTGGATTATGGCGGGGAATCTGGATAACAAGGACCTCGTCGCTGGCACGACGCTCTACATTCCCATCCATGCGCCCGGCGCGCTCTTTGAAGTGGGCGACGGTCACGCCGGCCAGGGCGACGGCGAAGTGGACATCACCGCGCTCGAAACTTCGCTCATCGGCACGTTTCAATTTGTGGTGCGCAAGGACATGCACCTGCGCTGGCCGCGCGCCGAAACGCCCACGCACTACATCACCATGGGTCTCAACGATGACCTGAATGCCTGCGCCACGCTCGCCGTCCGCGAGATGATCGATTTCCTCGTAACGGAAAAACACCTCTCCCGCGACGATGCCTACATGCTCGCCAGCGTCGCCGCCGACCTCCACATCACCGAACTCGTCGACGGCAACAAAGGCGTCCACATGATGCTCCCCAAATCCATCTTCGTTTCCTCGGCGCCCAAATGAAGACGAGTCCGCTTCTTCTGACGCTCTCTCTGATGGCGGCTTACTATTCGTCGCCACAGTGTCTCCGTGTCCTCTGCGCTCCGCACTCTGCGCTCTCTGTGTTAAATCCTTTTCTTCCGATAGTCTCGGCTTCCCTTGTAGTGGCGCAGCATGCTGCGCCACTACAACCGGAGTTGCAAGTGGGCATGCAAATCCCGGAATGGTGCCGCGCGCTGCCACGCCCGGAATACAAATCGCTCCAGCGCGTTCTTCCGGACAATCCATGGTTCGAGGTCTACAAAGTCGTCCCCGGAGTCTTTGCCATCTACGAGCCGCATCAAGCGGAAGAAGTTATCTCCTATCTCATTGTGGGCAACAAGCAAGCGCTCCTGTTCGACACCGGCATAGGCATCGGTGACATTCGCAAAGTCACCTCCAAGTTGACGTCGCGTCCGGTCGTCGTGCTCAACTCGCACACCCACAACGATCACGTTGGAGGCAACTGGGAGTTCACTTTCGTCTACGGCATGGACACCGAGTTCACGCGGACGAATGCGAAAGGTTCGCGCGAAGATGCGCAGGCGGAAATTGCTCCCGACCAGCTCTGCGGCGATTTGCCAAAGGGGTTCAATCCAAAAACGTATGCGACAAAACCCTGGAAAATCTCCCGCGCGATTCTCGACGGCTTCAAGATCAATCTCGGCGGCCGCACTCTGGAGGTTGTATCCACGCCCGGCCACACGCCCGACGCTATCGCGCTGCTCGATCGCGGCAATGGACTGCTCTTCACGGGCGACACTTACTATCCGGGCCCGATCTGGCTGTTTCGCCCGGAAACCGATCTCGATGCTTACGTCGACTCAGTAAAACGGCTTGCGGCACTTTCACCAGAATTGAAACTCGTGCTGGGCGCGCACAACATTCCGGTTGCGCAACCGGATGTGCTTCCGAAACTCGTTGAAGCGATCCAGGCAGTTCGGTCCGGCCAGGGCGCCGTCAAGCCCGCAGGAGAAGGCAAGGCCACCCACAATCTTAACGGCTTTACTTTTCTTCTCGCCGCTCCCCGCAAGGAGTAAAATTTCCTGGGCACGGCCGCCACCCATGCGTTTCCGGGACTACAAAATCGCTGTTGTCGCATTCCTGATTTTTCTCGGTTGCGCTCCAGGCGCGTCTCTCAGCCAGGCAAGACGCAGCAAAACGGTGTGGAGCTATGACGGCGGCGTTTTTTTTGCGACCGATGGTTCGCTACCCAATGGCGTCTGCTTCCGCGTCTCCGGCGAGATGAATGCAGCGGAGTTTTTCGACCATCTGAAGCGTGTCGATGATGAGCACGGCACGGTCTTCCGCCGCGGCCCGGAAACCGTCAGTCAGTTTCCGGAAGCTCTCGCCGTATCCTTCGCCATTCGCGATCTGCCGTGCACGCCCGGCCTCAACGACATCGGACCGCGGACTTACTTAACCCGGGAAATGATGGGTCAACTGCAGCTGATGATCTATTGGAAGAACGGTGTGGAACTTCGCCCTGTGAAAGACGTAAGGGCAGTCCAGACCCGCGTCGAACGAGTTTATCCGCACGCCACGGCACTCGCGGAGGAATTGCCTCAGCGCTTCGAGTGGTCCTATCAGTTGCTCGTCCCCAGCGCCGGGGTGCCTCTCACGGACAGTCTTGTATTCGTGTTCCGGACGGTTGAAGGCCGCATCGCCGCGCGCGTCGCCGCGCGGCTGTAAGTTTTCAGTGAACAGTTTTTGGTCGTAAGTTCTCGATCAAGAAGAGCAATGCGGCAAGGCAATGGAGAATAGAAAGTGGAAAGTGGAAAATAGAAATTGGAAGATAGAAAGTGTAAATTGGAGTGCAAGTGTTCGCGATTCCACTTTCTAATTTCAATTTTCCGGCTCCTGAGTTTGTCATCCCATCGAGCTGACTTTTTGCGGCTCGATTTTGTACGTTACGCGCACTTCGCCCGGTTTCCGGAAAGGGTAAACTGGATTTCCCAGATATTTTTGTGAGAGTTTGTTGATGTGGTCGTCCGCGCCTTTTTCGATGATTTCCACGACCTTGCCGCGGATTTCCAGATAGCGATAGGCGTTTGCGGGATCCTGTATCGCAATCGAAACGCGAGGATCCCGCCGCATATTTTTATCCTTCACGCGGCCTTTCGCTGAATTGATGCGCACGAATTTCCCGTCGTAATCCAGCCACACGGGTGTTACCTGCGGGCTTCCATCCTTCATTAGCGTGCCTAGATTTCCGAACGCCGGCTTCTCCAACAAATCCGCATAGTTTTCTGGAATCATTTGGCTCATTTAGGCCTCCTCACAAAATCAAGCGAAACTCATCTCCGGAATTCGCTGCCGGACGATCAATGGTGCGCCGGTCAACCCCTGTATTTCCTCCGCCGTCCAACCGCGCGCCACTTCGCGCAAGAGCAATCCTTCCGGCTGCACGTCGATCACCGCCAGATCCGTAACGATGGTATCCACGCATGCCAAACAAGTCAGCGGATACGTGCACTTCTTCACGATTTTTGGCTCCCCGTCTTTCGTGGTGTGCTCCATGCAAACGATCAATGTCTTGGCGCCAGCGGCGATATCCATTGCGCCTCCGATACCGCCGGAGCCTTTCGCGCCGGGAATTTTCCAGTTCGAAAGATCGCCCTTCTCCGACACTTGGAACCCGCCGAGCACGGCGACGTCCAAATGCCCGCCGCGCGACATCAGGTGTGCATCCGCCTGATGAAAGAAAGAAGCTCCCGGGATCAGCGTCACGGGCACTTTCATCGCGTCCACCTGATCGAGATCTTCTTCGCCAGGTCTTGCGCGGCGTCCCATTCCTAGAATTCCATTTTCGCTGTGGAAATAAACGGTGATCTCTTTGGGCAAATAGTCCGCGATGAGATTGGGAATTCCCCAGCCGAGATTCACGTACGCGCCGTCCGGCAATTCGAGGGCGGCGCATTGCGCGATTTGTTCCCTGGTCAACCGTGACTTAGCCGGCAGTCTAACGTTAGCCAACATGACCTTTTCATGTATGCCGTTACCCGGCATAGCGGAGTCCTTTCGCTTGCACGATGCGATGAACGAAGATCGCCGGTGTCATGACATGTTCCGGATTTATCGTACCGACCGGCACGATTTCTTCCACCTCGGCGATGGTCGTCTTCGCAGCCATGGCCATGATGGGATTGAAATTTCTCGCGGCCAGCCGATAGGTCAGATTTCCCAACTCATCGGCTTGCTGAGCTTTGATCAAGGCATAGTCGGCATGAATCGGAAATTCCAGAATGCAACGCTTGCCTTCAAGGAAACGCTCTTCCTTTCCTTCGGCAACTTCGGTGCCCACGCCCACGGTGGTGTAGAAACCCTGCAGACCAGCGCCAGCGGCACGCATTCGCTCGCACAAAATTCCCTGAGGGACGAGTTCCAGAGTCACTTCCTTCGCCGCGAACCGTTCTTGAAAATAGTTGGCGTGAGGTCCGGGAAAAGAGGCAACGACATGCTTGATCTGATTGTTCTTGAACATCAGCCCAAGCTCGCCTTCGCGCGTCCCGCAATTGTTGCTGATGGCGGTGATGTTCTTCGTCCCTTTCCGCGCCAGCGCCTGAATCAGGTTATTCGGAAAGCCCGCGCCTCCGAACCCTCCGAACATAATTTGCGCGCCGTCGGGAATATCCGCCACAGCCTCGTCGAGGCTCGCATACAGTTTTTGTTTCATCGCGCGCTCATCGCTCCCGCTCGCGCGTTTGGCAGGAACTTGGCCGCGACGCCGCTCGCGCGCAGCCAACGTCCCGTTTCCGTTCCGTTCAGATCATGCTCCAAGAGGGTCCGCAGATCCCCTTCGTCGTCTACGTCCATCTCCAGCCGGGCATTGCGGCGCAACACCACCCGCGCATGGGCCTGTTCCGCTTCGGCAAGATGCTTCGCGAAACTTCCGCTCCCGAAATGTGAGGGAAACAACGTAGGCGGGGTCCGCAGCATGGCGTTCGTGCCGGTTCCGTCGCGCGACGGCACTATTACCAAAGCAGGCGCTTGGCACTCAGAGGTAAGGAGTTCATCGATGTCGCTCGATTGGATGAGCGGCAGATCGAGCGGAAGGCGCAGCAATCCGCTAACGCCCCTTTGTTCGCAGATCCTCGAAGCGGCATCCACGGAATGGCTCTCGGAAATTTGCTGCTCTTCCCGCAGAATCTCCCAGCGATTTTCCTCGGCCAACTGCATGACCGGCTCGTAATTGGTGACAACAAAAATTTTCTCAGCGCAGCGCACGCCTCGCACCGCACGAATAGTGTCCGCCAGCATAGCGCCGGCCAGGCTAAGCCTTTCCTCCGGCGTCAACACGCCTATCAACCTCTTCTTCGCATTGTTCAGGTCCTTGACCGGTAGGAGGAGTGCTCGCATGAGAATCGCTCAGTAGGCGCCTTCAGTGTATGTCACGTGGCTTTCCGTCCGCGCCATCGGGAGTTGCGACGGCACTGTGCGTGGATCATTTTCCGGCTGTTCAAATATGCGCCGAATTTTGTAGGTCGTCGTGCGTTCCGCCGGGACTCGCCCAATCGATCGAATCCTGGCGCGAAATTCTTCCGGCGGCACATATTCTCCGAACGTTGCGCCGGCGGCCTTGGAAATACTCTCTTCCATGAGCGTTCCGCTGAAATCGTTTGCACCCGCTTGCAAACACGCGAGCGAAGTTTCGAATCCCAGTTTTACCCAGGATACTTGCAAATTCTTGATCGCCCCGTGCAACAGCACTCGAGCCAATGCGTGCACTCGCAAATGCTCTTCCCGTTTTGCTCCCGGCCTCGCTCCACCATGACGGTAGAGCCGCGTATTCTCGTGGATGAATCCCAGCGGGACGAACTCGGTAAATCCACCGGTGCGTTTTTGCATCGCGCGCAAGAGGAGCATGTGCCGCACCCAATCCGCGGGCTCTTCCACGTGTCCGTACATCATGGTTGAAGTCGTCGGAATGCCCAGTTCGTGCGCTGCAGTGATGATCTCCACCCACCGCGCGGCCGGCAATTTGTTCGGGCTCAGTTCCTTCCGCACGCGATCATCCAGAATCTCCGCCGCTGTGCCGGGAATGCTGCCGAGCCCCTCGTCCTTCATCATCCGTAAGTAGTCGCGCAGTGCCATTCCTGTTTTCGTCACGCCGTAATCAATTTCCATGGGCGAGAAGGCATGCACGTGCATCCCGGGAATCGCATGCTTGATGGCGCGCAACAGGTCGCGGTAGAAAAATCCGTCGAGATCGCGCGGCAATCCGCCCTGAACGCAAACTTCCGTGGCGCCGCGTTCCCAGGCCTCGCGCGAGCGACGCACCACTTCTTCGAAAGAAAGGGAATAAGCGTCTGCCGCGCCAGGGCCGCGTCCAAAGCCGCAAAAACTGCATCCCACGAAACAAACGTTCGTGAAGTTGATGTTTCGATTCACGACGTAAGTGATGGCGTCTCCGACAGTCTGTCGCCGCAACTGGTCCGCGACGGCCACCAGCGCTTCCAGCGCTGAACCTTCCGCCGTCGCCAGGAGCAGTCCCTGTTCGAACGTCAGCTCTGCGCCGCTCGCCGTGGCGCGGAGAATCTCGCGAACTTCCGCCGGACAGGTTTCCACTGCCGTCAAAGCGGTTCCGTTTATCGTGGGAGGCGCCATTTCATGAATATCCTACCAGAGGAAACCGCTTGCGGGGCTACATCCGCGCCTTCTTCCAGTCCGCGCGCCGCTCTTCTGAAAATGCCCGATATTCGCAGACGGCTTCGATTCGAATAGCACGCACTCATTTTACATCATAGGAAAATAGACGCCTTCCCGCCATTCTCTTTCGCGCCGCGGTTGGGCACGCGACGGGATGAAGCGGTGCAGAGTTGTCACGTCAGCGCCGAATGATTCGCCGCTAGCCGCTCCGGCTATCATCCATTAACATATTCCCAGGGCCATGAAAATCAGAACCCTCGTGATCGCCATCGCTATAGCGCTCCTCGGCGTGGTTGTCGCTATGGCCGTCTCCATCCTGCATGACGGCCTCAGTGCTCGCGCCACTCCTAATCGATTCGAAATCATGCTCGCTCGCAACGCTCGTCTTCTGGCGATCCCTTGGAATGCGCGACTGGCCCAGAATCCGCTGCTCGCCTCGCCGGAGGATCTGCGCGATGCGCGGCTGCATTTCGCGGATCATTGCGCCGTCTGCCACGCCAACGACGGCAGCGGGCAGACCATGTTTGGCGGCGGCCTCTACCCCAAGCCACCGGACCTGCGCTTGCCGGAAACGCAAAATCTTACCGACGGCGAACTGTTCTGGATCATCGAGAATGGCGTGCGCTTCACGGGAATGCCGGCATTTTCCAATGGCGGCGAGCACGGAGGCATGCAAAGCAGTTGGAAGCTGGTTCACTTCATCCGCCACCTTCCCCATCTAACCACCGCGGAACGGATCGAGATGGAGCGCTATAATCCCAAAGGCCCCGACGAACGGGCAGAAGAGCAGCAGGAAAATGATTTTTTGAATGGAGCAACACCACAACGGAAACCGGAATCACAAGATCATAGGTAGGAATGAAGCCGGATCACGCCGGCCTTCCATTCCGATGGGAGACGCTCATGAAAGTTCGCTTATCATTGCTGGCTTTATTGTTCGCACTCGCTACGGGCACGGCCTTCGCTCACGGCAATAAAGTTCACGTCAGAGGCACGGTCGAAAAAATCAGCGCCGATTCCGTGGTCGTAAAAACAGCGGACGGGAAGTCCGTGGAAGTGAAAATCGCCGCTTCGACCGTATTTCTATCGAGAGCGAACAATGAAGACAAACCAGCCAAGGCTGGCGACCTCGCCGCCGGCGACCTCGTCGTTATTCACGCCACGCCCAAGGACAACATTCTTGAGGCCGACGAAATCAAATTCTCTGTGGCGGCCGCGGGCAAGCGTGCAACGCCGGCTCCAACGAAGCCGAAGCCTTGAAAACTTTTCACTTTCTAAGTTTTTCTTCTATTCCACCAGGTGGCACGAGTGCGTTTTCAAGACCATGCGTTTTCAAGACCAGCCAAACGCGATGCCCCGCCGATAGCTCCAGCGCCCGCACTGCCCCGGGCGTGACGTGCACAACGAACGCGACGCCACAATCCACGCGCGCAATGGCCATGGTCCCGCGCTGCTCCAGCGAAACGATACGACCTTCCATCACGTTTCGAGCGCTCAATCCGTGGGGCCACTTCGTCGCGAGCAAAATATCTCCCGCGCGAACTGCTACCTGCACACGGTTACCGGACGTCGCATAGCCGAGCGGCACCTCGATCTCGCATGCGCTCTCGCCCAGGCGAACGCGCATCACGCCATCGGCTTCGCGCAGATCGAGCACCGTAGCGCTCAGCAGATTCTCGAATCCCGCCGCTTGCGCCAGTTTTTTCCGGCGCGGGGCGTCCAGAACATCCATCGGCGCACCGGCACTGGCGACGCGTCCATTGTCGAGCGCGATCACGCGCTCGCCCAGCGCATCCACTTCTTCGCGGCTGTGCGTCACGTACAGAATGGGGATTCCCTTCGCCGCATTCCACGCGCTCAAGTCGTCCACAATCGCCGCTTTCAGCTCCGCGTCCAATCCGGTCAACGGCTCGTCGAGCAACAACACGCGCGGCTCGGTCACCAGTGATCTCGCAAGCGCGATTCTCTGCTTCTCGCCTCCGGAAATCTCGCCTGGTCTTTGTTTCCGCAATTTCTCGACGCGAAAGGCTTTGAGAATTGCTTCTACTCGCTCCTGCCTTTCTTCCTCGCCCAAATGCATCAAGCCGTATGAAACATTTTCTTCCCCGCTCAGATGCGGAAATAGTGCCAGGGTCTGAAAAACGTAGGCGGTTCGCCGCTTCTGCGCGGGAAGATTGATTCCGCGCGCGGAATCGAACAGTACATCGCCGCCGGCCACGATTCGTCCCTCGTCCGGCCGCGCCAGCCCCGCAACGCAATCCAGGAGCGTGGATTTGCCGGCTCCGGAAGGTCCAAAGAGAATCGTAATGCCGGGAGAAACCTCGATGCGCACATCAAGGACAAAGGAGGAAGCGCCCGCGCCGCGCCGCTCTTTGCGGATTCGCGCGATGAGCATCGTCGCGTTTACTTCGCCGGCCACGGGGTCCACACGCGGCGATTCACCGCATAGACAAGGGACAACACGGCGAAGGAAATCGCCAGAAGGAGCAGCGCCATGCGGTTGGCCTCGCCGTATTCCAGGGACTGCACGCGATCGTAAATGTCGATCGAGACTGTTCGCGTCACGCCTGCCAAATTCCCGCCTACCATCAATACCACGCCAAATTCTCCCAGAGTGTGCGCGAAACTCAGTACCGCTGCCGTCACCACTCCGGGCAGCGACAACGGCAAGATCACCCGGCAAAATGTCCTCAGGCCACCCGCGCCAAGGACGGCCGACGCGTCCAGCAGTCTTCGATCGACTCCCTCAAAGGAAGCGACCAGCGGCTGCACCGCGAACGGAAAACTGTACAGCACTGACGCCAGAATCAGTCCGCCGAACGTGAACGCCAGTCCGTGGCCGAAGAGGGCGATCCACAGTTTTCCCAGCGGCCCGCGCGGGCCCATCGCCACGAGCGCGTAAAATCCGAGCACGGTCGGAGGCAGTACAAGTGGCAGCGCCACCAGCGATTCGAGCAAGAATTTTCCGCGCCAGTTCGTATACGCCAGCCAATACGCCACCGGCATACCGATCACGAGCAATATCGCCGCCACGCACGCCGCCAACTTAATCGACAACCACAGTGCTTCCATTCGCTGTCCTTTTTTCTACTTCCCTCTGAGCTCTCGGCGTCTCCGCGTTATCCTTTTTCTTCTTTCCTCGTTTTTTCCGGAAACGCAAAACCATACTTTGCCAATATGGCGCGCCCTGCCGAACTCTTCACAAATTCCAGAAAGACTCGCGCCGCTTCCTTATTCTTCGCGTCCTTCAAAACGATCGCTCCCTGCTCGATCGCCGGATGCATCTCCGCCGGAATGTCCCAGCGTTTCCCATCCTGCATCGCGGGCGAAACCGCCAGCGACATCGCTACAATCCCCGCCTGAGCGTTTCCCGACTGCACAAACTGCGCCGCTTGCGAAATATTTTCTCCGTACACCAGCTTGGCTTTGACGGATTCGTAGATTCCCGCCTTTTGCAACGCAGCCACCGCCGCGCGTCCGTAGGGCGCATGCTCCGGATTCGCAATCGCAATCTTCTTGACGCGTGCATCCAACAGGGTCTTCCATCCGTGTTTGGTAACATCCACGTTCGCATCCGCAGGCGTCCAAATCACGATCCGCCCTACGGCGTATTCGTATAAGGTCCCCGGCTCCGCGAGTCCCGCCGCCTCCAGCTTTTTCGGATACTCAATGTCCGCGGAAAAGAACAGGTCGAAAGGAGCACCATTCTGCATTTGCGAGAAAAAATTCCCGCTCGATCCGTAAGTCACATTTACCTTCGTTCCTGACTGCTTCTCAAACGTTTCCGTTAATTCTCCCATCGCAAACTTCAGGTCGGCCGCTGCCGCTATGCGGATTTCCTTTCCCTGGGCTCGCACCTCATGATGGGCAAGGAAAACATAAAAAATGAGTCGGAGGACGCGGAACCACTTGCACGAGCTTGTTTTTCTACCAGTCATCAGTCACCAACCGGAAGTCGTTGCTTTGTCACACTCTCAGGATCATTACTTCGGTTGATTTGATCAGCGCCGCGGCCCGGTCCCCGAGCTTCAGCCGCAATCCGCAGATTTCCCCGCCGCGTCTCGATGTCCCCGCGCTCCAGCTTCTTCGGAAACAGGCGGTCGATCTCGCTCTCCGGCACGCGATGGTGCCCGCCGGGTGTTTTCACCGACTTGATCTTTCCGTGGTAGATCCATTGTTTCAAGGTGGGATAGCTGATGCCCAGAATATTCGCCGCTTCCCGTGGCGCGAGCAGCTTTTGCACGACAAGCCTCCCGAAAACGTCAGCTTATCGTATATTGAATCGTTATATCAATACGTTTTTATCCGATTAGGTAGAAAGGCGAGATGGAGATTCCGCTAGTTTTGTGTGTTGGGTGCACTGATCCTCCAGCTAATTCCGCAGCGGCTTGCCGGTTTTGAGCGTGTGCGCGATGCGCTCTTGCGTCTTTTGCTCGCCGCAGAGCGAGACGAAGGCTTCGCGCTCGAGATCCAAAACGTACTGCTCGCTGACCAATTGCGGTGACGTCAGCGGCCCTCCGGCGAGGATGTTTGCGAGCTTACGGCCCACGTGTGCGTCGTACTCGGAGGCATAGCCGCCGCGGAGCATCATGTGGATGGCGAGCTTCGCGCCGGCAAGAAACTGTTCGCCGAGCACTTTGATCTGCGTGGTTTGCGCGCCTTCCTGCCAGCTCGCCGCCAGCGGCTTGTAGCCGCCGCGCACCAGCGCCAGAGCGGCTTCCTTGGCGTCCGCGACCAACCTGTCGCGGTTCATGGAAACGCCATCTTCGCGGCGCAAATATCCCAGCTCGCGGCATTCCTCCGCGCTTGTGCCAACTTTGGCCATCGCAATGGCTTCGAAGATGGGCTTCAGGGCGTGGAAAAGATCGAGGTCGGATTCCGGAGAAGAGGACGGGCTGAAGCCTGTCCCACCAGCGTGTTCGTTCGCGCGGATCAGCATTTCCTTCGTGCCGCCGCCACCGGGAATCAACCCCACACCCGTTTCCACCAAGCCGATGTACGCCTCCGCGGCCGCTTGAATCTTTGCCGCGTGCAGGTTCACTTCGCAGCCTCCGCCCAGCGCCAAGCCCTGCGGCGCTGCCACCACCGGCTTTGGCGCGTATTTAATCGCCAGGTTGATGTTTTGGAATTGCTTCACGGCCATGTGCAATTCGTCCCACTCCTGCTCCTGGGCTCCCACCAGAACCAGCATCAGGTTCGCGCCAACGGAAAAATTCACCGCCTGGTTTGCGATGACCATGGCGTCGAAATCCGTCTCCAGCCGCTTCAAGCCCTTGTGCAGCATGGCGATCAAGTCCGCGCCGATGGCATTCATCTTGGCGTGAAATTCGCAGCACACCACGCCGTCGCCGATATCGATCAGGCTCGCGCCGGAATTACGATCCACTTCGCGGCCCGCATCTTTCAGCGACTTGAGAATGATCACGCCTTTTGGCTCTTCGATCTTCTTCGCCCCACCACTGCCAATATCGAAAACGGTCGTCGTGCCTTTCTCCGATTCGTAAAATCCCTTTCGCCCGCTCGCCAGCACTTTCTCGATGACCGCCGGCAGCGTGCGTCCCTCTTTCCGCGCTTGGCCAGCAAACGCCCTTAGGCCGATCGCATCCATGATTTCGAACGGCCCGAGTTCCCAGGCAAAGCCCCAGCGCATCGCGCGGTCAACGTCGACAACGTTGTCGGAAATCTCCGGCACGCGTCGCGCCGCGTACAAACACATTTCGCAAAGCGCGCCCCACAAAAACTGCTGCGCCTTGTCACCCTTCTGTCCCTCTAACACCGGTCCCACCAGCGCGCGCAATCGCTCCCGGGTGTCCTCAATCGCTTTTCCCATTTCGAGCGAAGCGAATTTCGCTCTCTGCCGCGCGCGATACTCCATGGTGTTCACATCGAGCGTCAGGATTTCCCTTTCGCCTTCGCCCTTCACCTTCTTATAAAAACCCTGCCCCGTCTTGTCGCCCAGCCAGCCGCGCTTGACCATCTCTTCCACCAGCGCCGGTACTTTGTACATATCCCGCGATTCATCGGTCGGCGCCGTCTCGTAAATGTTCTTCACGACGTGCACCAGAACATCGAGACCCACTATATCTGCCGTTCGAAACGTCGCCGACTTCGGCCAGCCCACTGCAGGTCCCGTGCAGGCATCCACCTCTTCCACCGTCATGGCCAGCGTGCCCATCAGGCGCAGCGCATTCAGCATTGAAAATGTTCCGATGCGGTTGGCGATGAAGTTCGGCGTATCTTTTGCCACCACCACGCCTTTGCCCAATCGCCGGTCGCAAAACTCGCTCAACGATTCGACCACGTCGTTCGAAGTCTTCGGCCCGGGGATCACTTCAACCAATTTCAGATACCGCGGCGGATTGAAGAAATGCGTCCCCGCCCAGTGCTGCTGAAATTCTTCGCTCATGCCCTCGGCGATCAAGTGCACGGGCAAG
>WNFP01001949.1_pt1 | contig 16231 bp, 11 predicted proteins | sample 5400201 | NCBI WGS metagenome assembly WNFP01 (sample SAMN13153355, study PRJNA577476) | soil metagenome | isolation source: 115 cm saprolite under Madrone tree | place: USA:California | collected 2016-06-14 | reverse complement strand
TATCGTCGCCATGGCCGGCGACGGTGTGAACGACGCTCCCGCTCTCGCTGCCGCCGATGTCGGCATCGCAATGGGCACTGGCACTGATGTCGCCATCGAAAGCGCTGGCATCACTCTACTAAAGGGCGACCTGCGCGGCATCTTGCGCGCAAGAAAACTCAGCCGCGCCACCATCCGCAACATCAAACAAAATTTGCTGTTCGCTTTTCTGTACAACGCGCTAGGCATTCCCATCGCCGCGGGTATTCTGTATCCGTTCCTCGGCTGGCTACTCAGCCCCATGCTCGCCAGCGCTGCCATGAGCTTCAGCTCCGTGTCGGTAATCGCCAACGCCCTCCGCCTCCGCTCACTCAAACTCTAATCGTCCTTCGCTTCGCTCTTGTAGTGGTCGGTCTTCAGACCGCTGTTTTTTCTTACTTCTTCCCGCTCTTCAAAAACGTCCCTTTGTCCAACTCCCGAAACGCCTGCTGCAGCTGCTCCTGCGTATTCATAACAATCGGCCCATACCACGCAACAGGTTCTTCCAGCGGTTTACCCGACACCAACAAAAATCGAACCCCCTCGTCACCCGCCTGCACCACAACTTCATCGCCGCGATCAAACAAAACCAGCGAACGGTTATCCGCTTCCAATGGCGGCGTAGTATCGAGCCATCCAACCGGTTCCGTAGGCACCGTTAGCGGATCCGACGCATTGCAAAATTTTCCGCCGCCGGCAAACACGTACGCAAATGCATGCCGCGTAGTCCCCACCGGCAGCGATTTCCTGCGCCCCGGCGCCACAGAAACATCCAGGTACACCGGATCAGCCGCAATCCCATCCACCGGCCCGCTCTTGCCCCAAAAATTTCCGCAGATCACGCGTACGTGCGTTCCGTCATCGTCCGTAACCACCGGAATTTCCAGCGCCTTCACCTCCTGATACCGCGGCTCCGTCATTTTGAGCGAAGCCGGTAGATTCGCCCACAACTGAAATCCGTGCATGCGCCCGGCCGCATCGCCCTTCGGCATCTCCTGATGAATAATGCCGCTCCCCGCCGTCATCCACTGCACATCGCCAGGCGAAATCGCGCCTTTGTTCCCGATGCTGTCAGCATGATCCACCGTTCCCGCCAACACATACGTAATCGTTTCGATCCCGCGATGCGGATGCCACGGAAATCCCGCCAGATAATCCTCTGGCACATCATTGCGAAAATCGTCCAGCAGCAAAAACGGATCAAACTCCGTCGTATTCCCAAATCCAAACGCACGCCGCAAATGTACTCCCGCGCCTTCCATCGTAGGCTTTGCCTTAATCAGTCTCTTCACCGGCCGTATCGACATAACCGCCTCCACGCCCTATGGATGCATCCGCACAACCTCAAGGTACCACCGCTTTCGACTGCAGGAAGTGATTCCTTCGAAGTTAGCCTCTCAGGAAGGAATTGCCGCCGGAACTGTGAAGTATCAAGGACTGGGCGGATCGCCCGGCGGGTGGGCCAGGCTTTTGATTTTGTTTTTGATGTGGCGCATCTTTGCGGGTTGTGCAACGGTGGGGCCGGGGCGATGCGACCGTTCAAACTCGATTTTTCCGCCGTTCACTGCTTAACGCTTTGATTATCGGTACCCCAGGCTGGCGTCGCGAATGAGCTCGCTCCGCTTTACTTGGAGCCTGTCCCGATCTGATTGCAGCGTTGAGCATTCCGATCATTTCGTGCTTCTTACCATATTCCAAATTCCAAAAAAGATCGAACCGCTAACCCCAGTGTTTTCAATAAGGTCTTCTGACTCTTTCGCGCTCCTTTTTCGCTCTTGCAGAAATAAGTCCTTTATTTGCCACTCTTGGTCGGGGCATGTCGGTGGCATCCTTTCCCCTTCCGAGACTCCGCGTTGGAAACTTTGCCACATGCCGAGCATCCGATTCTCGGACACGAGACGCGCCAGAATAATCTAGAATAAGTTAAGTAAGGATATCGAACAGGAAGGAACCGATCGCAATGACTGAACTCGCTACATTCGCCGCCGGCTGCTTTTGGGGAGTTGAGGTAAAGTTCCGCATGATTCCCGGAGTCGTGGACGCGCTGGTAGGCTACAGCAACGGCCACACCGAAAATCCCACCTATAAAGATGTTTGCACCGACGAAACCGGTCATGCCGAAGTAGTCCAGGTCGAATTCGATCCGGAAAAAGTGAAGTACGAAACTCTCATCGACGCCTTCTGGCACCTGCACGATCCGACACAGGTAAATCGTCAGGGCCCCGACTTCGGCAAACAATACCGCTCCGCGATTTTCACCCATTCGCCGGAACAGGAAACCATCGCAAAAAAATCCAAAGCAGCGTTAGAAGCCAGCAAAAAGTTTAGTCGCCCCATCGCCACGGAAATTACGCCAGCCGGAAAATTCTATCGCGCCGAGGAATATCATCAGCGCTACCTGGAAAAGCGCGGCATGGCCAGTTGCCACATTTAAATTTGCGATTATTGCGAGTGTGCGGCTTTCTGCCGAGCCACAGATTTTTTCATTTGCGGTCAACATCTCGCCAACGCTATTGATCGGCGATATCGCTAGAACCTAAAGTTACGGAGTCCAAAGCTACGGAGCTGCGTCACTGCGTTCAGCCATTGAGCTACGTTCGCGTGCGTTCGATTTACTGAGCCACGTCCCGCCCGGAGGCGTTTCAGGAGGAGGTCCCGACATGGTGCGTAGCCTCTTGCGAATTCAGGTATGGTCGCGCCCGATATAGGCCCTTTAGCTTGGCAGGTGACCTACATGGCGAATTGCTTGTTAGGGAAACTGCCTTGGCAACCAGGGCTCCCAGGAATTTGCGCGTGCATAATAGAGGAGTGCGGAACTGTTTACCGATTTTTTACTGCAAGGGGCTTCTGCGCACTGCATGGCTGACCGCAGAGCTTGCACGGTCCGGGAGATGAGATGAAGAGCAGACAGTACAAAGAAGTTACCGGAGCAAGCGGGGTTAAGCACGAGCTGCGATGGGATTTCGCCGCATTGCTTTTGGCCTTAGTCATTGCGGGCATATTGATTTTTCTCTTGGATACTGGTTCGCTCACCGAGTGGATCGCCCAGCGCAAGGAGACCAAAGTTGACGAGGTTATTGTTGCCACCGTCATACTCCTGGCTGCTTTGAGTTTTTTCTTTATTCGCCGGTGGCTGGCGCTATCCAGTCGGCTTATAAAATACGAAGAATCGAAAGATCACGAGCACCTTTCCGACATAGACCGGTTGAAGAAAGTGCAACACCGGGATCTTTTCGCGTTGTTTTGCGCGCTCGTGATTGCGGTCGTTTTGGTCTTTTTATTCGATACTGGATCGCTCGCCGAATGGATTGGCAAACACAAAGAGACCAAAGTTGACGAGGTTATCGTCGTCAGCATCATACTGTTGGTTGGTTTGTGTTTTTTTTCCGTGCGCCGGTGGCTGGAACTATCTGAGCAGGTAATAAAGTACGAAGAACTATATCGAAAGACGAGTAAGCTCAGCCGAGAATCTGCTCTACTCGGCGAATTGAGCGAATTGCTGCAATCGTGTCTCTCTTCCGATGAAGCTCATCACCTGATCACCGACAGAGCCCAAATCCTATTTCCAGGTTCATCAGGCGCACTTTGCGTGACTGCCAGCTCCAGGGATCTCGTCGAGGTTGTTGCTACGTGGGGAGAGCCGGCTCTTGCTGAACGATACTTTGCGCCGATGGATTGTTGGGCACTGCGGCGTGGGCGCGTCCACATACTCGCGGACGACCATACTGTCTTGAGTTGTGCCCATCTAGGGAAGATTCGTCCCCACCGCGCCATGTGCATGCCAATGATGGCCCATGGCGAAGCTCTTGGGCTCCTGTACCTGGACACAGGGCGGAACGAAAAAAAACAGATGGAGCAATCTCCCGCTCAGTTGTCCGAATCCGAACAGCGACTTGCCCGAACGTTTGCCGAACAGACCGCCATGGCCCTAGCGAACTTGAATATGAGGGAAATTCTAAAATTGCAGTCTGTCAGAGATCCTCTTACCGGTCTTTACAACCGGCGCTACATGGAGGAATCACTAGAACGCGAGCTCCGCCGAGCGAGCAGGAAGAATTCCACAATAGGGCTGATGATGCTGGATGTGGATCATTTTAAACGCTTTAACGATACATTCGGCCACGAGGCAGGCGACTCCGTTTTACGAATGTTGGGAAATCTCTTTAGAACGCAATTCAGGGGTGAGGACGTGGTATGCCGCTATGGCGGCGAGGAATTTACTATAATTCTTCCAGAAGCGTCTCTCGCATTAACTCACCAACGCGCAGAACTATTACGGGAAGCAGCCAAGCGAGACGTCGCCCAGCTTCGTGGTCAATCACTGGAACCCGTAAGCCTGTCGATCGGTGTATCGAGTTTCCCCGCGAACGGCGCGACGGGGGACGCGGTATTGCGGGCGGCTGATGCGGCGCTCTACCGCGCTAAAGAGGAAGGTCGAGATCGCGTCATGGTTGCATGACCGATTGGATCGAACGCAGAACATCTCTTGCCCAGCTATTCCACTCAACATACAGACGAGTTGTTTCTCCTATTTCTGTCGCATTTTCTTGGGCGCCGAAAAGCTTTTGACCGTAAGGACTGCGGGATGAATAGCGGCATTCCCTTCATTGGGCATGATTCCCTTGACCCAAAGTCACTCCTATACTTTTGTCTAGGCCTAGGCAGACACAGCCTACGCCGGGGCTTAAGCTCAAGTGAGAGGAATTATTCCGGTGATGAAACCCCGCGGACCACGAGACTCTTCGGACGCTAAAGCGACAACCTCTGCACGGCTACGCTCTTGTGCAGCACATTGAACGAACATCCAACTACTTGCTGCAGATTGAAGAAGGATCGCTTTATCGAGCGCTTCAGCGCCTCCTGAAAGAAGAGCGAGGCATGGCCCATCATGCCAGTCGCGGTGATTGTCGCTTGCGGATCAGAACAATCCGTTCCGGCTCTGTCACCCCGTAACCGCCCGAAATCCCAATGCACTCTCAATACTTCCAACCCCACTCTGCACGGTGTTGCCCAGCCGAAGCGTTGCAGGTTCGAATCCAGTTGGGGCATTAGTTTCCCACCGAATAAGTTCCGAACAGCGGCCATTAATCAGAACTTACTTCGGAACGACCCGAATCGATAGACTTTTGCCGGGCAATGGCCGAAAGGCTTACGGCGCATCGGCCTCGCCGAGGCCGATGAGCTTCCGGAATTCAGGGTCGTCATGCAGGCAATCGAGATCGGAGTCCCTAGCGGCCCAATTCAAGTTGCCATAGCCGGCAGCGATCGCCTTTTTCAGCGTCTCGAGCGCCTCGGCTTTCCTCGCGAGAACACCGTAGGTGCAAGCGGCATTGTAAAGTGTGTTGCCGTCGTTGGGACGAAGCGCGACGGCAGTTTGCAGATGTCGGTTGCTTTCCTCCGCTTCGCCGAAATAGGCCAAGTTGGTGGCCAAAAGGATGCGGGCACGTACATCTTCGGGAACCACTTCCAGCTGTTTTCGCAAGACAACGTTCATGCGCTCGCGGATTTGCTCCGATTCCTTCTTACGTCCCAGTCGCTCCAAGCACACACTGAACGGGACGTACGTGTTGTAGTCGTCGCCATTCGCCTCGAGCGCCTGTTCGGAGAACTTGGCGGCGTCCTCATACTTGCCGTTAGAGAGAAGTGCTCGGCCGAGAATATTCCAGGAACCATCGCAATCACGCTTGCGTTCGATGGCCCGGCGGGCCATCAGTTCTGATTCCAGATATTTCTTCTGTGCGTAGAAGAGCCGGGCCCGGGCGACCATCACCTCGGGCAGTTCCGGAGCCAGCGCCATGGCTCGGTCGCAGGCGGCGAGTCCCCGCGAAATCCAGTCGGGATTCTGCTCGCGTATCTCATAGATGAGTCCGCAAAGGTGTGCGATGCCAGCATAGGCCAGGGCAAAATTTCCGTCGAGTTGGATAGCCTGTTCGAACATCTGCAAGGCGTAGTCCATATTTTCCCGGCGGGTATAGCTTCGACCGCGCAGATAGAAGTCGTAGGCCTGTGTGTTTTCAGTGGGTTTAATGCCAATGATTTTTTCTTCCTGAGGAGTGAGCGTGATGCGCAGGGCCTGAGCGATGCTCCTGGCGATTTCGTCCTGGATGGCGAAGACGTCCTCGAGCTGGCGATCGTAGCGTTCGGCCCAGACGGAATGCCGGGTGGAGCTCTCGACGAGCTGAGCCGTAATGCGCAAACGGTTTCCAGAACGGCGAATGGTGCCCTCTAGGACGAAGGTCGCGCCGAGTTGCTGGCCGACCTGCGGAGCCACCGTCTGTTTGTCGCGAAACGCGAGCATCTCCGAGCGCGGAAAGACTTGGAGCTGGGCGATTTTGGAAAGCTCGGTGATGATGTCTTCGGTCATGCCGTCGCGGAAGTATTCGTCTTCCTTGCCGCCGCTCTGATTTTCGAAATAGAGAACGGCAATGGATTTCTTCGCGGACACGGCTGCGGCCGCGGACGGATGAGAATTCGAGGAGTCAGATTTATCGGCCGCATGACGCCGATTCGAATCCAAGTCTCGCTTGAGTCGCTTCAGGTCGGCGCGAAGTTCGGCGGCCGTCTGATAACGCAGGTCCGTATCTTTCTCCAGCGCCTTGCCGAGGATGTTTTCGATAGCCAGGGGCATTCTCGAATTCAAACTCGTCGCCGGAGCAGCCTCAGAATGCAGGATTCCGTCAAATATCAATGCAACGGTTGAACCGGAAAAAGGAACTACGCCGGTAGACATTTCATAGAGCACAACACCGAGCGAGAAGAGATCTGAGCGGAGGTCTAACTCTTCGCCGCGCGCCTGTTCCGGCGACATGTACGCAACCGTGCCCATTGAGCTACCCGGACTCGTCAGAAACTCGTTGCCTTCGAGCCGAGTCTGTGTTCGCATCGACGTTTCGCTAACCGCCTCCGTAGCAGAATGCCGAGCAGTTGCGAGCTTCGCCAAGCCGAAGTCGAGAATTTTCGCGGGACCGCGATTGACGAGGAAAATATTCGCGGGCTTGATGTCGCGGTGGACGATGCCTTTGGCGTGGGCAGCTTCGAGGCCCTCGGCAATCTGAATACCTGTTTCCAAGAGTTCGGAGATCGCGATCGGCTTACCAGAGATGCGATGCTTCAGTGTCTGGCCCTCGAGCAGCTCCATGGCGATGAATGGGCGACCCTCAAACTCTCCAATGTCGTGAATGGTGCAGATGTTTGGATGATTGAGGGAGGATGCCGCACGCGCTTCGCGGCGGAATCGCTCGATGGCCTGAGCGTCCTGGGAGATGTCGTCAGGAAGAAATTTCAGCGCAACGTTCCGGCCGAGACGCGTGTCCTTGGCTTTGTACACGATGCCCATTCCACCGCCGCCCAGTTTTTCCAGGACGCTATAGTGGGAAATTGCACGGCCGGCAATCGAAGAAGTGTCTGCCACTGGCCGTGAAGTGTATCCCAGCTCACCTATGCAGGCAATCATGCGACCCCTTGCAAAAGGGTGACCGTCGGAGAGTCAGGACTTAAGAACCGCCGGTCGGGATTTTCAGGCCTTGGCCTGGGTTGGAGTGATCCAAAAACTGGAACGCGACACGCGTGAAATTATGCTCAAACGCCCTCAATTGTATCAATGTACCGAAAATCGCTCTCGAAATTGAAGAGTGTAGCTGCTGTGGTCTCTCTAGAAGTGAGTTAGATACCAGCCGCGCGCCTGTGGCTCAGTTAGACGAAGCGTTTGGCCGCAGCGCTGAACGCTCGAACGCAAGAACAGTTCTTTACCAAACGATTTCGAATTAATGGGATGCGAATGCATCGACACTCGAGGTTGAAATTGAAGAAGAAGCTGCGGTAAACTATTGATAGTAAACGGTGTACGTGTGCGCCCGTAGCTCAGTTGGATAGAGCGTCTGGCTACGAACCAACTGGGTCAAAACCATAAGCCTTTTCTCCAGTGTCGCTTACGGGCAAAGCCTTGCTCCTACCAGCCTTCTGAATTGTACCGAGGATGTACCGAAATAAGTCCGACTAAGCGCGAGTGAAGACTCAAACCTGTGTACATGTCTGCTAAGCACCCTGAGGAACAATTATCAGACCACGAATGGACCAAGAAATGGACTCTGCCGTCCAACGGCAGAAGCCCTCGAATGAACAGCGGCGACTTTTGATCGCGACCTGCTGAACTCGGAGAAGGGGCTCGATTCACAGCGGATCCACTTTCGAGATTCAAGTCATTCTGCCCTATGTTCAAGCCGGAGCATTTCGCCAACTGAACTATTCCCAAAGCGGAAATGATGTGCACCGCTACCGTCCCGCGATTCGTTTTTCAGCGATCATGGATGACGGCTGGCCCAGTTCTGGAGCTTGAGGCCGGGGACGCGCTTGAATTCGCGTTCATTGTTGGTGACGAGAGTGAGCCCCGCGGATTTGGCGTGAGCTGCGATCCAGAGATCGTTGCCGCTGATCATCTCACCGCGGGCCTCTAGCGCCGCTCGAATCTCGCCGTAGGCGGCCGCCGCTTCCTCCGGCAAGGCAAGCACAGACAAAAGAGAGACTAGCCGCGCGAGAGACTCCAAGGCCCGAACGCGTTGCTGGCTTCGTTCCGCGCCATAAAGTAACTCTCCATAGGTAATCACGGATAAAACGGCATCGCCATGCTGCATTTTCCGGAATCGCGCGGTCACTTCCGGAGGCCGGTTCTGCCGCAAATAGATGCAGATATTGGTGTCGAGCATATAGCGGACGCTCATGATTGACCTTTATAGGCCTTTGCGGCGCTGTGGCTGCGGGTCCTTGCGTTTCTTTGAGAACATGTCCGCTGGCAACTCGGCCAGCAAATCCAGAACACGGACCATTCCGCCAGCTTTCTCTCGCAAAACGATTTCGTCTCCACGTCGGAAAATCTCAACTTCCGAGCTTTTGACCCTAAACTTTTTCGGCAGCCTTACAGCTTGGCTGTTCCCGGACCTAAATACGCGAGCAGTCGCCATGGTTCATCTCCTGAAGATATATATACACGATCGTATATACACGTGCAAGCCTGATTCTCGAGCCGTACCGCTGCCTTCTGCTTCTTCGTCTGCGGTGATTTCGAGACTGATCGAGGCCAGCTGGGAGAAGTCCATCACGCGCGGCGTAAATTCCTGGAACGCATGTGGCGATAAAGATCCTGCCCGCCGAGTTCTCCACTGACCCGGTTCAGAAGCTAATCACAGGACGTCGACTCTCTGCCAAGCTTCCGATGCCAAGTTCGATTCGGGCTGAATTGAGGATTGTTTACCAGCAAGGAAAAGCCGTCTTCAAAATCGAAATAAGTCTTGAAACGGTACCGTTGTCCTCATCACTACATCAATGTAACCCATTTCGGCGGGTGCCCCTTAGCCAGATGGTATCGTCCAGTAAGCCCAGCGCAGTTGAGCAGGCAAGTTAGTCCATGTGGCATTACCTGATCACGATGGGCAGAGCAGCACTAGAAAAGCAGACGATCCGGGTTCGGAGCAAATGCAGTGAATGGAGCGTAATCATGCCCCGTTTCGTACTTGTGAATCGACGAGCCGGAAGTTCACCGCCCTGCAGAAACATGCCTCGCGTGGGCGGTTGCGGCGACTATCGCTCGTTTGGCGGAGAGCAGCTGGATGTGCGAGCGATGAGATTTGTCACGACGCCTCATGGCACACGTTCCTGGGAATCGGCCTCGCAACCTCTACATTCAGTTCTGGTCACGGGTCGTCAATGTTGCGAGTGGTCATCGTACCTATTTTCGATGATGGACAGCTTGTGCGGGTCTCTCCGCGCAGGGTGACTATTTAGGTTTCGCCAGAGCGACCCCGTGAGCGCGATAAGAAACTTGTGGCCAATGCTTACGTACTATTGACATTGCAACTTACGCCATCTATGAAGCGTGAAAGCCTTTGGGGCAGCCCCGGCCGCCGACCCGAAGCGCACGGCGCGGAACCAAACAACGCGATGAGCTTGAATAGGCGACCACTTCGCTTCAGTGGTCACCGCGTGGTCTGAAGGTCAGAAGCTGCGATTGCCGCCAAGTCACAGAATGGCCTCAGCGATGAGATCCGAACCGAACCTAACCTTTCTGCACTATTAGGATCGCGCCGACTCTTCGCTAGCGAAGCGCTTAGTGAGTTGCCTGTGTGTGAGGATAACGGTCGATTACTCGTTTACTCAGCCGATTCACCACGAGGATCGACATGCCGCGGATCAGATTTAAGCTAGTCGCTTCCGAAGAGGAGGCCATATGGTGGCGGGTGCCATGCCCCGATTGGTCGTGTTCGACCCGGAGCCGCAGCAATCGGTGGGGTCCGAGCTGATCACTCTCCTTCAGCGCGGCGGAAGGTATCGCGCGGAGTTTTCCAAAGGAGAGGGGACTTGGACTGGCGACGAGACCCCACACTTGTTCCTTCCGATCCTTTCCCGGCCCAGCGGCCAGGCGCAGAGGGCAATACAGACTGCGCCGTGGAGCAAGGTTGGAGTTCCCATCCTTGCAGTGGTGAAGGAGGAAGCGCTGAATGGCCTGCTTGAATGCGGCGAGCTCGGAGTCAGGGATTTTCTGGTCGCGCCGCTTCGGGAATCCGAGGTTCTCGCCCGCGTCGAGCGCCTTCTGCGGAGAGACAGGGATCTGCCGCAGCGTCTTTCCGGAGCCTGCGGCGTTGCTCAGTTGATTGGTGAAGCACCCGCCTTTGTTGAGCTCCGGCGCAAGATTCCGCTGGTCGCGGGCTTCGGGTCTACGGTGCTTCTGACGGGCGAGACAGGAACAGGGAAGGAGCGGTGCGCGCGAGCGCTGCACTACTCAAGCAGGCGGGCCGAGGAACCGTTTCTGCCGGTGAACTGCGGCGCGATTCCGGTGGAGTTGTTTGAAAGCGAACTCTACGGGCACCAACGCGGGGCGTTCACGGGAGCGATGGTCGCGCATTCGGGCTTGATCGCGGAAGCCGATGGGGGCACGCTATTTCTGGACGAGATCGAAACCCTTACCATCGCGAGCCAGGTCAAACTACTCCGTTTCCTCCAGGATCAGACGTATTATTCGCTGGGTTCGGCCAGGCAGAAACAGGCCGACGTGTGGATCATCGCGTCTTCCAACGTAGACCTGCCGCGGAAATCGAAAGATGCATCGTTCCGCGAGGACCTGTACTACCGGCTAGCGGTGGTGAATCTGTCGCTTCCCCCCTTGCGAGAGCGAAGGAGCGATATCCGGCTCCTTGCCAATCATTTCCTTAAGCTTTACGCGGAAAAGCACTCGCTGCCGGGACGGCAGTTCTCGCCGCAGGCTCTTGAGGATCTCAGTCAATACGATTGGCCGGGCAATGTCCGTGAGCTGGAGAACATGGTCCAGCAAGTCCTGGTGCTGACCGAATCCCCTGTAATCGATTCGCGGGATCTTCCGATCGAGCGAACAGTCGTGCGGACTGCCGGAAGGACTACGTTCCAACAGAGCAAGGCAGAGGCGATCGCACAATTCGAGCGGCAGTACGTAACGGATCTGCTGCGGACTCATCAAGGAAATGTCACTCAAGCCGGCTTGGCGGCCGGCAAGGAGCGGCGGGCGCTGGGACGTCTGATCAAGAAATACCAGCTCAAGCCTAGCCTCACCAGTCGGCCGGGCCCGGGTCGTTTATGACCCGCCACGGCCACTGGCGACCCGCCCCGACAAGTTAATTCCGAACGACGAGTTACAGCCGGAATGGCGTCTCGTGCCGGGCTAGAATGCGCACGCTGCGCGCTGCGCGGTCGACAGACGCCGGACGCTTCGGCGTTTAGATTCAACGCGGGCCATCCCAGCGCGATGTGGCATTGAGCTTGCAATTCCTTCTGCTGCCCGGTGGGCAAGAGCGGATCGCCAGTGAAATGACGGGTTCCGATAGAGATCGCCAAGAAAACAAGCACAAGGAGCTGGCCCGCGACATCCTAGTTTATCTCTGTGCATACAACGGAGCCACGGACACACTGGAGGGCATCGCTCACTGGTGGCTGTTGCGAGAATGGGCCGAGCGACGGCTGCACGATGTCGAGCGCGCCATCGCTCTGCTGGTCGACGTCGGTCTGGTAGTGAAAAAAGTGCAGGTGGGACAAGAGCCGCGGTACGGAATGAATGTGGCGAAGAGAGACGAGATCAAGAGAGTCTTGCAGGAATGGCGGGAGATGAATCAAAAGCGGGAGAAGTGACTAGCACTTCGAAACGAAGCAGGCCGCATGAAAAATCATTTCGTGATCAAACTCCGTAAGCCACTTCCGGCGGATCTGGCAATTCCCAGTTGGCTGGAGTTCATCACGGACAAGTCGATGACACGAGATAGCCTCACTCCCGAAGTCGATAAGCTTCTCGCAGAAGCTGGAGCGAAGTTTTGGGTTAGCCGCGAATACGAGCCGCAGAGCGACAATTGGAATCACGATGAGATCCGCGAAGGGCTGAATCGCACCTATCGGATGATCCTCCAACAAGCCTACGAGCTCCCCGGCGACTTAGTCGCCCGTATCAAGCTGCTTCCCGAAGTGGACGATGCTCACGAACTAAACGTCGGTCATGCGAAAATGCCTGAACACCGGTTCGCAACCGAGACCTCCCTCGCGGCGTCCACTGTCTCCGACATGATCTACCTGGCTTACGCCAAGTCATTTACGCGAGGTGTACCGGGCTTGCGCATCGCGGTGCTCGATACGGGAGTGAACCTGGATCATCCGGAACTGCAAGGCAAACTGATGCCGGGCGCGGACTTCGTGAACCTGGAAGGTCTAGATACCACCGGTTTCATCGGTGACTTCCTCGGGTACGACACCGTTCCGGAAGATGAAGTGGGGCACGGAACACATGTTTCCGGCATCGTCGCTGCGAAGGGGCTGCAGATGGATGAAGGCGTTTGCCCGGAGTGTACGATCATGCCGGTGCGGGTGCTAGGTACGTTGCGTACCGGCGATCGGTTGTCCGGCGCGGGCATCGTGGACAACATCAACACCGGCATCAAGTGGGCGGTGGATAACCGCGCAGACATCATCAATATGAGTCTCGGGATCAAGAACATGGGCGGCGGACTGCCGCACGAGGACGTGATCCGCTACGCACTAAGTAAGAATGTGTCGGTGGTCGCAGCAAGTGGAAACGACGGGACGTCAGAACGGTACTATCCCGGCGCTCTGCCCGGGGTTTTCGCCGTGGGAGCGGTGGACGATTCGGGGACGGTGACCAACTTCACTTCTTACGGCGCCAATATCTTTGTGGTCGCGCCGGGGATGAACATTTACAGTTCGTTTACGCACAAGACATATGCCTTCGCTTCGGGCACCTCGCAGGCGTCTCCGTTCGTCGCCGGAACGATCGGACTGCTCCGGTCTTATGCACGGGAACGCGACCAACAACTGACGAATCACGAAATCGCATCGATTCTGAAGAACACCTCTGACAAGATCGACAGCCGTTTGCGCAACGAACACGCCGGCTACGGCCTCATCAATCTGGCAGACGCGTTTAAGCTGCTAACTCATTGGATGAATTAACGAGCACAGGAGTTAATGATATGACAAGCAATCTCAGTTTCGATGGCGGTTCACCTTTCCGGATCAAGCGGCCGCTGATAACGACCAGCGGATTCGTTTCCGATGTTGATCCGACCATCAAAGGTCATCTCGATGAACTCAACGCTCTGCTGGGCAAAAGGATTTTTGCGCAACGCCGGAGCGTCGCGTCAGGTACCAAGAAGGTGGCCTCGAAAGGCGACAAGGAAGACGGCGCCTTGGCGGCCAGTCCGGAGATCTCGGTGATCGTGCCCGACATCCCCACGTTGCTCGCCAGGCCACTCACGCCCAAGCACACGCCGGATATGGAGTGGGAAGGCAGACACATCAGTTGGGTGCCCGACAGCCTTGTGTTTGCGTTCCATGAAGCGAACGAAGCTCCAGAGAATCTTTCGCTGTCCGACTACATCGACATGACGGCCGAATTATCGTCGCTGAAATACGCCTTCCAGAGCAACCTCTCGGCAAATTGGTTCAATCTGGACTACAACATCAAGACCATCCTCGACGCTTACCCGGCGATCACCGACTATCTGGTGGCCGTTGGGTACCATCTCATGAGCTTGACGGACGTCAACGGGCTCAAAAACTTCATCTTGAGCAACCGGCTCGGCGCGAAGAATGTGGCCGATTACGCGATCGTGAGCGCTGCCCGTACCATCGTCGAAAAGGAGCAGCTCAAGGTCCCGCACTACAACACCGATAGCAGCTCCATTGTCAGCGACATCAAAAGCGCCGGGCTATCGCTCTCCTCGGCGTCGTTTCAGACTAGCGTTCAAGCGCTGATCAACGATCACATCTTCAATGCCAAGGAAGCTAAGCTGATCGACGAATCGGGCATCGGTCCGATCCCGGCCAACATCAAGCCGCTGCTGATCAAATACATCCGCGCCTCAACGGTTCCTATTACCAAGGACAATGTGAAGTTCTTCTTGCCGCTGTTCATCTCGCAGATTGGCGGCACCAATCCGGTCGAGATCCCTACCGAGGTCGACACTGAACAGTCCGACAAGGACTTTGATGTCGAGTTCCTGCAAGACGATAACTCGCTGATCCAGATCAGCAAGAGCGCCGTCAAGTGCTCGTCGCAGTTGTACTACTCGATGATCTTGGGCGACGAGCTGGATGTCTTCCACATCACCAATTATTTCACGCATAAGTATCTGATCCGCGGCGGAATCGAGATTCAGGACAGCCGGCTGCGCGACGACTTGCAAACCTACGTTTTCTCCAACCGGTTCACGGATCTGAAGACCCAGAAGCTGGTGGATCGTACCCGTCCGGCCGAGCGCCACATGTTCTACCGCCAGGTCTTCAACTACGGCAACGGCCAGGTTACCGAGGATGTGATCGTCAACCGCGAGTTCCCCAAGCTGTGGAAAGTGCTCATCCTGGAATCGGCGAAGTATCTGGAGCGAGCGCAAGCCTCCTTCAACCCGGACAGTTATGTCTCGCGGCAGAATGTTATGCAGGCGGTCGAAGACCTCCAATACAACCTCTCGACGCACTGCACCGGCATGGCCAACGTGATCACACCCATGATCTATGCCGAATTAAATTTCGTGGTTCAGCGGATTTTCATGAATCCGGAGATCCTGCGTCAGGTGGTGCCAGCGGGGGGCACGTGGTGGCGCGTGGTGGAGACTCTGTACATGGGCATGAAGAACGTCCGGCCGAAAGCCACCGTCCTCTACAATAAGGCGAAACTTGGCCACGACATCATCCGCTCCATCGCGGACTACAATCCAGCCACGTTCGAAGACGATGCAAACTTCTCCGCGTTCATCAGCAATGTCGATGCGTTCATCACCACGCAGAGCATTCTCCAAGAAGCGCTGACGGACGACCTAAAGAAAGGCGATGACGAGGAGGAAGACTATGCGTCAGCTGCGCGCCCGAGCGCGCCGGTCACGATGCCGAACATACCGAACATACCGAACATCCCCAACATGCCTCCCGCTGGCGTGCCGGTCGCGGCAGGCTCGAAGGGCGGCGACGAGTGGGACTTTTAGACGGCTGGACATGGGAAGGACTTACCGATGAATCAGAACGTCATAACCGCTCCGAATGATCAGCGGATCAAAGACCACGCACGCGCAAAGGCATGCGCCATCCTAAGCGGCAGTGGCGCGTATCAGACCATGCCGATCGAGGACCAGAAGGAGATCTACCTTTCGTTGGTCCAGGAGAACATCGACAAGGCAAAGGAGAAGCTCGGGCTTGCCAAATCCATGGCCACCGACTCCGGGGCGGACATGGGCTACAAGGGATACGATCCGGCCTTCGGCCAGGACACAAGGTCCTTCAAGGAATTGGTGGACTCGGTCGATTTCCCGAAATTTGTCGCGGACCTGCTCAAGGCGGTCTTCGATGCCAACCTTAAGGTCATGAAGCAACAGACCGACAGCTACATCAAGCTGATGAAGGAGGCTACCAAGAGTACGGCCGACTTCCTCAAGAAGGTAAAGGACGACGACGCCTTCGCCAAGCTGGCGGAATCGCGCAGTGACAAGTACAACGTCACCACCGAAAAAGCGGCGGACGGCAGCACCAAGCTGGCCCTGACGAATCCCGAAGGCGACAAGGTGGACACCGAGGATGCCGAGGTCAAGATGCACTTGCTCGAGGCCAAGATCAACATGGCCAAGGAGCACCGTGCCGCGCTGCGCGAAGTGCTACTGATGGGTGTGACCCGGCTCGTGGTGGAGAAAGGCGAGATCGA
>WNFP01008718.1_pt1 | contig 16232 bp, 13 predicted proteins | sample 5400201 | NCBI WGS metagenome assembly WNFP01 (sample SAMN13153355, study PRJNA577476) | soil metagenome | isolation source: 115 cm saprolite under Madrone tree | place: USA:California | collected 2016-06-14 | reverse complement strand
ACGCTGTAACGTTCCTGCACCTTGATGGTCTTGGAGAGGCGCAAGTCTTGCACCCAGGTATTCGGGAAGCGGAAGGAGTTGCGTCCCAGGGTATCGATACGGAATGCACCGCCGGAGCCGTTCACGCCGCCGCCGCCGGGTACGCTGCCGGGAGCATTACCAGTGGTCGTCAGCGAGAAGGGCAGACCTGTCTGGAACTGGAAAATCGGAGCCAGGGTCCAGTCATTGGTGATATAGCCGAGCCATCCCGTTTTCTTCCAGGGCGAGTTGGCGACCGCGTTTACGACGAAACGGTGACGCACGTCATAGATGGAGTTGCCATACTCAGCCTGAATATTATTTGGGGGTTTCCGCGCCAAACGCACTGGTAAGCCGTGAGGTGAATAGCGGAGTTGTATAGGTTGGTCCCTGTGCAGCCAAGGGGCCGCCATTGAGAACTGTGTAAGTAACCTGTTGGGTCGGCGCGGCTATGTTCGTGTCCACAAAGCCAGGTAATTCGCGTCCCAGGCTTCCCAGATAACTGACTGACAAGGCTGTACCCCAGCCCAGGTCCCGCTCCACCGTCAGGTCCATCTGATGGATTTGCGGATTCTGGAAGTTGGGATTAAAGAACGTGATATTCGGTGCCACGCCGGAAGTTGGGGCGCTGGGCAGAATGGTGGGGAAGAGCAGGGACGTTGCACTCGGGCTGACGCTGAAAGTTTTCTGTGCGCCGGGCATACCAGTGCTCGTGAGCGCACTGAAAATTGCGGAATTGATAATGCGGCCGTAGTAAATGCCGTAGCCTCCGCGAACCACAGTCTTGCCGTTGCCGCTGACGTCATAAGCAAAGCCCAGGCGGGGGCCAAAATTGTTCTTGTCCCGTGGCATGTTCGCTGTTTGTGGAGCGTTAGGATTGATCAGGCCGGGGAACGCATTTGGCAGTAATTCGCGCTCATAACGCAAGCCCAATGACAGGTTGAGGCGAGGGAGGATTCTCCAGTCATCGGCGGCGAAGAAGGAAACATCCGTGGTATTGAACTCGAAGCCCTGAGGCCCAAAAGCCTGGCTGAAGTTGTTGTAGCACGGCAGATTGAAGGTCGCTCCACATCCGTGGGTTACAAGTGCATCCAGAATGTAGTTATTCACGCTTCCGTAGCTGTAGCTGCCGAACTGGGTGCGCAGGTTCTGGGAGTTGTCATTCACGCGTCGGAAGTCAGCGCCGAACTTCAGGTTGTGCTTGCCGTGCGTCAAGCTAACGGTGTCAGCCACCTGATGCTGGCTTTCATCCGGGAACGCAGGCCGTTGCAGGAAGGTCGGAACGCCGAAGGTAAATCCATTGCCAATCGAAATCTGCGGAGGCAAGCCAAGAGGATTTTTGAAAGTCGGCGAGTTTACCAGGCGGCTCACTTCATAGGGCGATGGCGGCTGGGCGAATTCAAACTCAAAATCTCGTCCGTACTGGTAACGCAGCTCGTTGGCGAGGTTGGGACTAAAGAATGTGTTCAGTTTTGCGACGCCCCAGGTGTCTTTCACGAAATCATTGCCGAAGCTGTTGGTTCCAAACGTGTTGGTGGCCTGGGTCTGAATTCCTGCAGGCGACGCCCAGCGCATGCGGTTGAACGTAAACGATGCGTGGTTCTTCTGGCTAATGTTCCAATCTACTTTCGGAAAGATGATGAACTGCTCTCCCTCACGCGGGGTGGGGCCCAGCATGCTTACGAGCCCATTGAACTCGTTGGCATAAAGAGCCTGCGCTTGCGTGGTGGAAACGCCCAGCTTGGAAGCGATAATGTTAGCCGTGGCTGCTGATGCGGTGGATTGGGCGAAAAATGCCGTAGGCCCGCTGGGAATTGCAGTGCCAGGGAAGTTGCGTTTGTACCAGTCATAGGTCACGTTCCAGAATAACTTGTCCTTGATCGCGGGTCCGCCCACGCCAAAGCCTGCCATTTTGCGCCAATCGGTTGGCTTAAAAGGCACCGGGTTGAAAACGCCGCCACCCGCGGGAACATTAAGCTTGGTAAATGGATTGGTAGCTCCCCAGACGTTGTCACGGTCATAAAAAAAGGCCTCGCCGTGAATGGTGTTGGTGCCGCTCTTGGTGACAGTATTGACCACGCCACCGGCAGACCGGCCGTACTCCGCGGAATAGTTGGAGGTGTTTACCTGAAACTCTTCGATTGCCGCTTTAGGCGTTGAGTACCCGGCGCGCGTGCGGCCACGCTCTTCAGAAAAGAACGCCTGATTGTTGTCAGCGCCGTCCACGGTGTTGTTGTTCAGGAGGGTGCTGATGCCGCGGAAGCTGAGAAGTCCAAAGCCGCTTGAGTTAGCCACTACACCGGGTGTTAGCACTGCGAAGCTGGACCAACGGCCGCCATTGATCGGCAGATTCGAGATGGCTACCTGGTTCAATGTGGGAGCGAATTCCGGGGACGAGGTATTGATCTGCGGGGTTTCAGCGGTAACGTCCACTGTTTCTGTGTTGCTTCCGATCGCAAGGCGGGGCGAGAGGTCCGTTACACTCCCGACTTGCACAATCACCTGTTCCGCCTTGAATGGGGAAAAACCCTGTTCGGTCACGGCAACGGTATAAGTGCCGGGCTGAAGCTTGTTGACGCGGAAATAGCCGGAGCCATCCGTGGTGGTTGTCTGCTCAGCATTGGTGCCGTTGTTGTGAACAACAACTTTGGCATTGGCGACGACGGCGCCGTTCGTGTCATAGACAGTGCCGCCGACAGCGCCGTCGGTGGTTGACTGCGCATAAAGCAGCGCGCCAAAACTCGTGGCGAGAAGCGCTACTGTTAGTAGGCGCTGAATTGAACTCCAAACGTTTAAACTCATTTGCATTCTCTCCTGGGAACTTTCTGGCGGGATAAACGGGAAACTAGGAACTTACTGCAGGACTTTGGAAATGCTAGCCTGGGAAGTAAGTCTTGCCGCATGTTCCCTGAACGATCCTACTGACAAATTGTTACAGTTCTATGAATACGCCATAAAAAATTTGTGGAAATTCTGTGGACGAGGTGCAAAACTGCGTCACATTAGGATCGAGATATGGATTTCCATACAGCATCAGTTCCACAAGGGGAAATGGCAGGAAGTGTCGAGGCCTTCGCGTCTTTCAAAACTACAAGCGTGAGCCAGTAAAGACAGGAAGAATCTTGGCTTGGCAGCAGTATAGTGTGAAGAGTTTTACCGTTTTCTTGTTTTCCGCGAGCCTTGGTGCTCCATTTTTTGGAAAAGAAAATCCGTACGCAAGAGTGAACCAAACAGGCTGATTCAATCAATGACCGCAGTTACTGGTTGGAATTGGGATCGGTGGGCAGGCAGCTTTTGCTGCAATGCTTGTCTTTGCAGCAGACCAGTAAAGCCGAAACGGAGTGTTTGAAGATGAGCTGCTCCTGGGTGGTGGTTTCCAGAACAATGGAATATTTATCGAAGGAGCGCACATTTCCTGACACTTTTCCGCCGTTCAGAAGGTGAACGGTGATGTGCTTCCCGGCCGCGACAGCTACATTGAGAAACGATTCCTGGACGTTGATGATTGACATATGATCCGAAAAAACTCCGGAGCCCCCCCGGCCCGGTTCGGAGATGATTGAAGGTCTCAAAATAGTGGCGATTTGCCCATCTGTCCAATATGAAATTGACCTGTCTTGCATAGGGTGTTCCTATATAGAAAAGTGAAGGCGATGGAGGTCCATCAACTGCGCTTTCTTGCGTTGTCCGGCAGTTTTACCCGGCATGGACTCAAGCTGGTGGCCATCTGCCACGTTCTGTCATGCCAACTTGGTCCTGGTCTTCGCTCCATCTCCTTCGGTAAGCGAGAATTGGCGAAAGCCTTGCTGCATTAAGTAGCATTGTTGGGTGCGCAACTTTGAAATCTTCTTTGATGATGCCGAGCCGTCTTTGATTGACCACCCGGCTTATACGCCCTACGGTAAGCTGGGGCTCCCCGCGCCACAAGCTGAACGTCCATGGATCCTGGCGAACTTTGTTCAATCAATAGATGGCGTAGCTTCTTTCAAAGGACCGCACGCCGCCGGGGCGGATATATCGCAGTCGGTTGAGGACCGCTGGCTGATGGACCTTTTGCGCGCCCAGGCCGACGCGATCATTATGGGCGTCAATACGCTGGTGGAAGAGACACGCAGCTGGCCGCATCTCAATGCCGGCCGGGGCCCGGTTTATCGCATTGAAGATCCATCATTGCTGGACCTGCGGCAAAAGCTTGGGCGCGGGAGCGAGAAAGTGATTTTCGTTACTGCCAGCGCCGCCATTGATCCAAACGCTTACCGTGTCTTCGATGGCGACCAGATGGAAGCGTTTATCCTGACCACCGCGGCGGGTGCGGCCCGCCTGCAGGCCGCAGGCAGTCGCGCACAAGTGATTGTGGCTGGACTGGACAGGGACCTTGATTTGGCGGAAGCCATGCGCAAACTGCGCCTTGAGATGGGTATCGAATATCTTTTGTGCGAAGGCGGCCCAACGCTTTATGGCAGCATGGTGCGGGCCGGGTTGATCGATGAAAAATTTGTCACGGTATCTCCAGTTGAGATCGGCTTGTTCGCTCCCGCGGAGCAAGGGCTTTCTGGGGCAGGAAATAGCCTGGTGAATTTGCGTCCCACCACTTTTATGTTTCCCGGCTTCATGCCGGAAAATGTTGCGCGGTATCGCTGGCTAAGCTGCCGCCGCGTGGGGGACCACCAGTTCCATCGTTATCGCAGAAAATAGCTTTTCTTGCGCCCGATCCTGCCCTCTTTGCGCTGCTGGCGGACAATGCGATGGCCGTTGATGGCCGCAATTACTTCCTTGTGGCCGCTTCCACGGTGCGTGTGGGGTCTGCTCCCTGCCAGGTAACGTCCGCTGTCGGCCCGTAACTTGGCGGCACCGGCCGTCCAAGAATACGCAAATAGCCGCTTAATTGCGTGCGATGGTGCGCTGTATGCAGCACTCTTCTCCAAAAGACCCATAGGCGCTGCCGCTGTACGTCGAAAAACGGCACTACTTCCAGCCACCATGCCGGATCACAAGCTGCCATACGCTCCAGGCGGGGCCGGCACAGTTCTTCATTCCTCCGCCAGAAAGCTTCGGGGGTTAGTTCCCGCGGCAGAAGGGAACTGGCGTCAGGTTCTCCGCTCAGGCCGATGAATTCGGCGAAAAACCGTCGTTCAGAGAGAAGCTGGTGTTTCATGATTTCCAGCACGCTGGCTGAACGTTCCGCTGGCTTGAACGCCATGTCAGATGGAGTGAACTGCCGCCATACTGTGACCACCTTGCTGGTTTCACTGGCGTAGGTATCCAGTAAATGTTGAAATACCGGGTGCGCGGCGCGAGGCACCTGGGCTTCCGGAATCGCGGTGTATTCGTATTGCATCGGCATGGCAAATACCTCATTCGCCAAAAAAGGAAAAAGTACCAGGGACGCGAATTGCGCCCAGCTACATTCGGTTGAAGGGCTGAGCCACTCCCCGGACTCAACCCGTTCAAATCTTATGCTCTGGCCGCGTTCGTGGAGGTTGGCGGCTTCAACATAGCGGCCACCACAAGTCCGGCGACGACAAACCCCATCGCGACGGTGCAAATGTAAGCCAAAGTGTAATTCCCTGGGAAGCCATACCAGTTCCAGTAAGAGATATTGGTGCTGATGGCGGCAAGAACACCGGCGACAGTCACAAAGCGCCAGCGCTCGACGAAGCTGGTCAGCCTGGTTTGGCCAAGCAAGAAGATTGCCAGAAGAATTTGAATGATGTTGGTGCCCAATTCCGTGAGCATCTGTTTGGGCGATAGAGGTTCAGCACCGCCTGCGTTATATACCAGCAAGCCGATCGGGCCGGCTTTGATCTTCGGTGCATTGTCCTGCATGGCCGCCATCTTCTGCGCATGGGTGGCGGTCGGCGGCAAGCCCCATCCCGGAAATATAAAAAGCCCGGAGGCGGGCATATTGGCCTTCATTGAGGCCACAACCGCCTGTTCGTTGGGAATCTCCTGCAGGCCCACCTCGCCCAGTCCTAAAAACAGGTGCGCAACGGTTGACCAGGCAAAGAATGCAAGCCCGCCCAGAATTCCAGCTAACAGCTTTTTACCCATAACCCCCTCCTCGTTTGCCGCACTATGCTGCTACGGCAAGCCAGGATAGTCAAATGCTGTCGAAAACCCAGCCATTTGGGCAGGTACCAATAAAATTCCGAACCCGGAGGACAAAGCTTGTAATCTAGTTGAGATCATCCCTGCGATTGGAGTTGTCCTTTGGCCCCTGAGACTGATCCCAAGAAGAAGAAAAAATCTGCTGCTGCGCAATTGAAATCCGTATGGCCCATGATCTGGGAACTGGTGCGCCCGCGCCGTGGGCTTTTGGGCTTTAGTTTCTTTCTGTTGCTGATTGGGCGTGTTTGTGGACTGGTATTGCCGGCTTCCACCAAGTTCCTGCTTGACGATGTAATCGCAAAGCATCGCGCCGATCACTTGCTGCCCCTGGTGGCCGTGGTCACCAGCGCCACGTTGATCCAGGGTCTCACATCTTTTTCGCTCACGCAGATGCTTTCCAAGGAAGCCCAGCGTCTTATCTCCGAGCTGCGGCGCAAAGTGCAGACGCATGTGGGCCGGCTGTCACTGAACTACTATGACGCCAATAAGACCGGAGCGCTGGTTTCCCGCATCATGAGCGACGTGGAGGGCATACGCAATCTGATCGGCACCGGTCTGGTGGAGTTTTGCGGAGGGGTGCTCACGGCAGTGCTGGCGCTGGGGTTCCTCTTTAAAATCAACGCTCAGATGACCGGCATTGCGATCGGTTTTCTGGTGGTTCTCATGGCGGTCCTGGGGCGGGCATTCAAGACCATTCGCCCGATTTTTCGTGAGCGCTCCAAGATCACGGCTGAAGTTACGGGGCGTCTGACTGAGTCGCTGGGCGGGGTGCGCGTGGTGAAGGGTTATCACGCAGAAGAGCGCGAATCGAATGTCTTCAGCCGCGGCGTGCAGCGTCTGCTGGACAACGTATTGAAGACCCTCACCGCCACTTCCCTCATGGGTCTGATTTCAACCGTGATGATCGGAGTGGTCAGTTCCATCATCATGTTCACGGGCGCGCGGCAGATACTGGCGGGCCACATGACTGCCGGCGATCTTTTCAGTTACACCATGTTTATGGCTTTTCTGATTGCCCCGGTCGCGCAGATTGCCAGCATCGGCACGCAGATCACGGAGGCGCTGGCGGGTCTTGACCGCACCCGCGAGGTACTGGCCGAGCACCGCGAAGACCAGGACCCCGAACGCACGATCATGCTGGGCGAGATCAAAGGGCAAATAAGTTTTGAGCATGTGGACTTTGAATATGAGAAAGGCAAGCCGGTGCTGGAAGACGTGAGTTTTGCCGCTACCTCGGGCACCGTTACCGCGCTGGTAGGCTCGTCGGGTTCGGGGAAATCGACGATCATCGGCCTGGCTGCTGCATTTTATAAGCCGACTTCCGGACGCGTAACCGTGGATGGCGTCGATCTAAGCCATGTCCGCCTGGATTCGTACCGTAGCGCGCTCGGTGTGGTCTTGCAGGACTCATTCCTGTTTGACGGTTCCGTCCGCGAGAACATTGTGTTTTCACGCCCGGATGCGACCGAGGCAGAGGTGCTTCAAGCCTGCCGCATCGCCCACGTGGATGAGTTTGCGGAGCGCTTTGCCGACAAATACGACACGATCATCGGCGAGCGGGGAGTAAAGCTCTCTGGCGGGCAGCGCCAGCGCGTCTCCATTGCGCGGGCCGTGCTGGCTGATCCCAGAATTTTGATTCTGGATGAAGCCACTTCCAGCCTGGATTCCGAGTCAGAGGCGTACATACAGCAGGGCCTGAAATACCTGATGCAGGGCCGCACCACGTTCGTGATTGCACACCGGCTTTCCACCATCCGCCAGGCCGACCAGATTCTGGTGGTGGAGGCGGGCAAAATCGTAGAGCGCGGAAAGCATGCAGGCCTGCTGGAATTGCAGGGGCGTTACTACGATCTGTACACGCGGCAGCATGGCCTGGAGGAAAATCTGTTCCTGGCTCCCGGAGAAGGCGACAAGATGGAAGAGAAGGCCGGGAATACGCGGTCCGGCGGCGCTGCGGTTGATCCGATCAGCATCATTCGTGGCACAGGTTTTTGAGCCGCGGTCATTTCATGAATTAGGCCGGGACGTTTCCGCACAAGATGTCTGCAAAGAGCGGACCTATGGCTTTCGCCCTGTCGCTTATGCAGGGCCCTGGTTCGATAACCACTAGCTAAACACGCGGAAGAGACGCCTGGGGAGTAAAATGCTCTGCCTTGGTGAACTCTCAATGTCTTGCGTGGTGATTTCGGCGGGTGTGAGCGCCGACTGGGGTATCTACATTAAATCGCTGGATACCGGCGAAGAGGTCGCCATCAATGCCAACAACGTGATGGATACCATGTCCGCCATCAAAATACCGCTGTTGGTGGATGCTTACCGGGAGGTGGACGCCGGCAGGATCAACACGGCAGATCGCTTTGTGATGAAGACGGCGGACAAGCGCTTTGGCACCGGAGTGCTGCGCACGCTCGATGACGGACTTAGCCTGACCGTGCATGATGCCATTGAGTTAATGATTATTCAGAGCGACAATTCCGGCACGGACATGATGTTTTCCCGCGTGGGCGGCCCCGCGCACGTTACCCAGACCATGCGCGCTCTGGGCCTGAATTCCATTACCGCCACGGGCGCCAGCTTTGACTGGTTTCGCGCTTTGGCGGAGGCCGGTGATCCTGCATATGCCAAGTTCTCGCCGGAAGAGCTGTTTACCAGGGGCTTTCCGGCCAAGCTGACGGATGCCGCAGTGGAGCGCTTTCATTTTGAAGGCAAACATCCTTTCGGGCTGGCCAGCGCTCACGATATGGGCCGCCTGCTGGAGATGATCGGCGCCAACAAGGCCGCCAGCGAAAAATCCTGCCGCGAGATGCTGCGCGTAATGGGCCGGCAGCAGATGCGTACGCGCATCCCGCGCTTCATGATGGATGATGTTTCAACACCGCACAAAACGGGAGATTTCCCGCCCTATATAGCCAATGATGTTGGTTTGATCCAGACGCCCTCAGGGCGGGTGGTGGTGGTGTTCTTTTCGGCGCACCATCGCGGTTATTACAGCGAATTGGAAGACGCCATCGGGCGTATGAGCGAACAGGTGTGGGCGTATTTCAATTACCGGGAGAAGCAGAAATAACGCCCTCAATCCATAATCTGCAACATTTTGTTGCTAAAGAGTGAAATGGATTGAGCGGTATCTGTGCTGCACCTAGGGCGGTCGAAAGATCTGAAATGTTTGGAGGATTAAGCACGCTCTCTGGCACGTTCCTGCACAAGTTCGAGAGCCTCTTCTTTGTTGCTGATTGATCCATCCATCTGCGTCTTCCACGGCGGTCAACAATTCCTTGAACAACGGGCCAGGCTGATAGCCGGCCTGGATGAGATCGTCGCCGGTGATGAGTTGCGTGGGGCGGATTTGTTCTGCGGGAAGGGCGTGGAATTTTTTCCGGGTGAATTCGTAAAGGCTGAGATCACGATGGCTGCTCATGCAATCCAGACGATGAAGTTCAAGCTGTTCTTCAAATTTGGGCAGGCGGAAGAAGCGCTTGAGCGTGGATTCTTTCATCCGTGTGACGTCGGCAAAGCGCATGTGGTTGGCCACCAGAGACAGCACCTGCCCGGTGTCATCATTCGATAGGCGGAAGCGGCGGCAGATCTCCTCCGCCATTTTGGTTCCGACTTCAGCATGCTGGTCAAAGCGTATACGGTCCGGTGCAACGCGAAAGGTTGGCGGCTTGCCAACGTCATGCAACAGCGCACCCAGCGCCAGAGTTCGTGAGCAGCCGGCGGGCAGGCGCTCCAGCAACATCAGCGTGTGAACCCAGACATCGCCTTCAGGATGGTATCGCGGCGGTTGCTGCACACCCTTCATCTTTTTGATCTCGGGCAGCACTTCCTGGAGCAGCATGGTCTGGTCAAGCAGTTCAAAGGCGCGGCGGGCGCAGCCTTCCGTAAGCATTTTCAGGATTTCATCACGGATGCGTTCACGGCTTACTTGATGGATTTGTGTCGCCAGTTCGCGGATGGCGGAGAAAGTCTTATCTTCAATACTGTAGCCGAAGCGGGCGGCAAAGCGCACGGCGCGCAGCATGCGCAGCTTGTCCTCTGAGAAGCGCTGGTGTGCATTACCAATGGTGCGGACTATGCCGCGCTGCAGGTCCTCTTTGCCGCCGACATAATCCAGTACTTCAGCGGTGTCCGGATCGAGCAGCAGGCCGTTGATGGTGAAATCGCGGCGTTGCACATCCATGCGCGCGTCGTTGGAGAACTGGACGTCATCCGGGTGGCGGCCGTCAGAGTACGCGCCATCACTACGAAAGGTTGCGACCTCAATCGAGTAGTTATCGGACTCTCCGGTGGCGGTATCGCGCCGAATGGGGACCAGCACAACGCCAAACTGGGCGCCCACGGCATAGGTCTGCGGGAAAAGGCGGATGACATCACGCGGCGTAGCCGAAGTGGATACGTCATAGTCAGCGGGCTCGCGGCCCAGCAGGAGATCGCGCACGCAGCCGCCCACCAGATAGGCAGAGTAACCGTGCCGGCGCAATGTGCGTGCGATGCCGGTGGCTTCCTGCGCTTTGTCAGATGAGAAATGCAATGGTTTATCAGGACTCAAGCCCAAATTGTTTTGCCGGCCCCCAGACAGAAAGGCCGGTACTTTCTGTGCCCTCACACCAGTAAATCCAATAATATTAGATGTATGTCTGAGAATTACATCCTGGGCATTGAAACCTCATGCGATGAGACTGCGGCGGCGGTTGTTTGCGATGGAGAACGCCTGCTGGCCAACGTGGTCTCTTCGCAGATTGCCACGCACCAGCCGTACGGCGGCGTGGTGCCGGAGCTGGCTTCGCGCGAGCACTTGCGCGCGATTGTGCCGGTGGTGCGGCAAGCGTTGTCTGAGGCAGGGGAAACTTATGAGTCCATGGATGCCATTGCGGTGACCCAGGGGCCGGGGCTGGCCGGCGCTCTATTGGTAGGCATCAGTTATGCCAAGGCCCTGGCGTTTGCACTGGAGAAGCCCCTGCTCACCGTGAACCATCTGGAAGGCCACATCCATGCCGTGCTACTCGAGGAAAAGCAAAAAGGAAACTTCCAGATCGGCTTTCCTCTGTTGGCGCTGGTGGTTTCTGGCGGGCATACCCATCTGTTTCTGGCCGGGCAAAAAGAGCATGGCTGGACGTATGCGAACATCGGGCGCACCCGCGATGACGCGGCCGGAGAGGCGTATGACAAAGTGGCCAAGCTGCTGGGATTGGGTTATCCCGGCGGCCCAATCATTGATGCGCTTGCCAAACATGGAAATCCACGGGCGGTAAAATTTGTGCCCGCGCAGATCAAGCACGGCAATCGGGGCACGCCAAAAGCCGAGCAGACGCCCTATGATTTTTCTTTCAGCGGCATCAAGACGGCAGTATTGCGTTACGTGGAACTCGAAGGCATGCGGGAAGCGGTTACGGTGCGGCAGAATGCGCTGGCCGGAGTGGGAAAACCCTCGGCAGAAACCGTGCTGCCGCTGTGCGACCGCAAGACGCTGGACCTGGTGGCGTCCTTCCAGCGGGCCGTAGTGCAAGACCTGGTATTGAAAACGCTGCAAGCCGCGCGGGAGAGTGCAGCGCGTACTCTTTTTGTAACCGGTGGAGTGGCCGCGAACAGTGAACTGCGCCAGGTGTTCACCAGCGAAGCGGCAAAGGAGGGTTTGCCGGTTTATTTTCCCTCTAGAAGACTTTCTACCGACAATGCCGCAATGATTGCCGCCGCCGCCTATCCGAAGTGGCTGGCGCATGATTTTGCCGCAGCTGAGTTTTCTGTTGAAGCTTCATTGGCCCTTCGCTGATCCTTCTTCAACGGCCAACCATGGAAGGGAAGAGGCTCTCCACGGTCTGGCTTGACTGGACCGCGATGCTTGCATCTTTGTAGATCAGCGCATACGCACGGTTCAGGCCGTTCATCATCCGGGGCCTGCTTGCCAGAACAGCTGATCTTGTTTATCTCATTGGTTAAAACGCCGAAAGATTAAGGCAGGCTTAGGTGTGTGTGAAGGCGAGAAATCGCCTGCCCAAGCACAGGTGTCCTTGGACCGCCAAGGCCCAGGAGAGCTTAGGTTTCTTCCGGCTCTATAGTCTCTTCAATGGCCATATCTTTGAATTCACTGGATTCAAAGACATCGCCACATTCCTGGCATTCCACGAATTCCGCGTCTTCCTCGCGCGCTACAACGCGCACGCGCGGATGCCGGCACAGTTTCTCCATAGGTATTTGCTGGGAAGGTCGTTTTGCGAAAGGTGAATTCTGGCTTGAGTTCATATTCGGGTTTGGGGCGCACCACAGACGCTGCCTTCTCTCGAATTGCGGGTATTGTAAGCCCGTCTGGGGAGTTGTCAAGAGGGTCTGCGCTTTCGTGGGAGTGCCATAGGACACCTTGATGAGCAAAATGCCGGCAAGGTTGCTGAAAATCAGGGCATTGGGTAGATTCCGGCCGAGCGGGCCTGTTCCACCATAATCTGGGTAACAGTAGCAGGCGCGTGGAGGGTCATACCCTTTTCGGCAGAGGCAACTGCTTTTTCAAAAGTGGTGCGGCCCGTGAGCGCTGCGTCAATCATCAGGAGCCGCGGGGAATCCTGGGCAACGCGCACACCTACGTAGGCATGTCCGGGAACAATGACCAAACTGGCGTCCATGCCGAGATTCTCAAAGATTGAGGCGTACATCACAACAGCGTCAATACAGTTTGCGCTGCTTTGTCCAAGGCTTACGCGCGGCATGCGCACACGCTCGCTTACGCCTTTGTGGTCGCCCAGAGTCGTTGAACTCTTTACGTAAGAAAGCCCCATCCGCTGCAGGGCCGTGAAAATGGCTTTTGCCTGGCGGTAGGTGGATTGTTCCTGCTGGGCGGCGGATTTCCATGTTTCATAGCCCGGAAGGCGGTGGTCTGCGGTGAATTGCTTGGCGTGGACCAGGACTTTTTCCACCTGCCTGTCATGCGGGGTGACCCATGAAGCAATGAAAGGAGCGTACTTAAAACCATTGCCCCAGAACATGTCTTCTGCCGAGCGCAGGCGCACGGGAACGGTAGTTTCATACAGAACGCTGCCAGCCACAGCATCGGCGATGAGAACATGCGCCGTGGCGGCGATAATTTCCCGGTTCTGGTAGAAGCGGGGCCAGAAGGCAGGAGCAAAAACCAGAGTACGCGTGACGCCGGGCATAAGCTCGGCTACTTGAATTTCTTCGTCGCTCCAGCCCGGGATTTTAACTGAGACCCGGCGTGCGATCGTGCTTTCGCCGCCGTTGGATAGCGTCAGTGAGACCACCCCGAAGGTCCGTTCTCCCAGCTTCTGTAAAGAAGCAAAGTTGGCAAAGACAGGATAGATCTCACCATCGAGGCCAGCCTGAATCCTGTAGCCGGATTCCAGTTGACGAATTGGGGCAGGCGGACGAACGTCGATGCGGTCTGCGGCGGAGTCCCCGGCGAATGCCGACGCCGAAAGAACCATGATGAGCCAAAAACCAGATAGAAGCGTTCGTCTGCTATGAGATTGCATTGGTTTATGCAGAATAGTCCGGTGGTTTGGAAAGACAATCGAGTTAAAGCCTTAAAAGAAGGGCAGTTAGTAACTCTCGCGACAGAAAAGTAGGGGAAACAAGACGAAAATATTCCAAATTTGGAAAATCGAATTTATTAAAAATATGTAAATAAGTATTAAGTTTGATTTACTAGAGTTAAGTGTCTGATTCTAATGGTTTTTATTCTGGAACTCTGATTGCGAACAGATAAGCAATAAACAACAGTGGGGATATAGGTTCATTTGTATAGGGGATTCAAGCACAGTCCTCGCGCTGTTGTTTTCACCAACTAAAACGGAGAGAAGAAGAATGAAAACAAAACTGCGCTACATCGCGGCTTTTTTTGCGATTACGCTGGCACTGGTATGGTGCATCCCTTCTGTGGGACAGGTCGTTAAGGGCTCAATTTCTGGCTCAGTGACGGACCCACAGGGAGCGGTTGTATCGGGTGCTCAGGTAAAAGCTAAGAACGTAGAAACAGGTGTAACGTTCACCACCACCACTGACAGTGCAGGTATTTATCGCCTGAACCTGTTGCCCGTCGGAACATATGCGGTTGAAGTTACCGCCCAGGGTTTCAAAACGACCTCTGAGGTAGGCGTGGTTGTCGGCGCCGGGCGCGATACAGGCCTCGGCTCCATGCACATGTCCGTGGGTGAAACCTCAACCACAGTTGAGGTTACCGGCGACGCTCCTCTTATTGAAACCACACAGTCACAAGTGAGCAGCACATTTTCTGGTACGACGCTGAGTACCTTCGCAGGCGTTCAGGAGAACCAGGGTTTGGATCGCCTAGCATTGTTTGTTCCTGGTGTGGCTGCGACCCGGCAAAACAACTTTTCCAATGCCAATGGCGTCGGATTTTCCAGCAATGGTCTGCGTGGCCGCAATAATGACCAGGAGATTGATGGACAAAACAATAATGACAATAGCGTGGGTGGTCCCGGGCTTTTTCTGACCGACACGAACTTTGTCCAGCAATATGTGCTTATTACCAACAACTTTGGCCCGGAATACGGACGCAATGCGGGTTCAGTAGTTAATCTGATTACTAAATCAGGTACAAACGAATGGCACGGCAGCGTTTACGGCTCAGAGCGCAGTTCTTATACGGACGCCCTCAGCAATAACCAGAAGAATTTTGCCACCAATCTGGCCACGGGAAAACTGGGCTTAAGTGGTCCTCCACGCTTTAATCAGGAATTCTCAGGTGGAACCATTGGCGGACCAGTAATGAAGAACAAGATGTTCCTGTTCTTCGGGCTTGACGACCAAATTTTCTCCGGAGCAACGGTCTTCACTTCGGGGAACAGTTTTGTGACTCCCAGCGGCTTGGCGACCTTGGCAGGTTGCTCAGGGATAAATCCCAATGCCTTGGCATTCCTGTCCAAATATGGCCCTTACGCTTTTGGCGCCGGTAACCCAACTCCGACCAGTGCAACCCTAACGACTCTCGGTGGTTGCCCAAAGGTGCAAGTCGGCGGCCTCGCGCGTGTTTTGTCTACTCCTGGACACCAGTTCAACTGGGTAGAGCGCACCGATTTGCAGATTGGTGCGAACACAATTAGTGGACGATATCTTTTCAACCGTAACAACAATTTCAACGGAAATGACAACCCGGTCACCGGGTATGCTGCGAACACGACCGCGCTGAGCCAGAACGGACTTGTGAGTTGGACGCGTAACATCACGTCCCATATGGTGAATGAAGCGCGCGTTGGCTTCGGCCGTCTCAACGTAAACTTCGGGGGAAACAATTTCAATCCCAATGAACCGACGCAGGCCAATATTCTGCAAGCGTTAACGAATGTGAGCTTTCAAACGAGCGGCTTCGGAACGATTGGTCCCGCCACCAATTTTCCCCAAGGCCGCATTGTGAATACCTGGCAAGCACAGGACAATTGGAACTTCCTGCTGGGCAAGCATAATCTGAAGGCCGGCATAAACTGGACCTATCAGCGCTCTCCCAATACGTTCCTACCTAACGTCAACGGCCAGTTCCGCTTCAATAGCTTTAATAGCTTCCTGACAACGGATGCTCCGAATCGTGTGACAATAGCTGCGGGCAACCCAGGCCTTGATTTCCGCGAGTACGATAACTTCCTGTACTTCGGCGATGATTGGAAGATTGCTCAGAATCTGACGTTGAATCTGGGCCTCACCTGGACCTACTACGGCCAGCCAGCCAATCTCTTTAATTCCGTCACGCAACCCCGCGAGAGTAACGCTAGCACCGCTCTCTGGGCGAACAACATCAACGGTCAGGACATACCGCTTTCTGCACGAATCAATCCCGTCGTCCCGGCGATCAAGAGTAGCTTTGGTCCAAGCGCGGGCTTTGCCTATACACCCCAGTGGGGCGGCTTTTTAACCGGGCATGGCAAGACAGTAATTCGCGGCGGTTACCGATTGCTCTATGATCCGCCGTTTTACAATATTTTCCTCAATGTCTCCACTTCGTCTCCATTCCTGTTCCTGCAGACATTGAACGGAAGTCCTGCTAATACCGCCGCTGCTGTTCCAGGGGTCACCCTTCTGGCGAACCCACTGGGTCCGGCTGTGCGCGCGCAACTCGCCCCGCTTACGCAAACGGGCGTATTTGATCC
>WNFP01002316.1_pt1 | contig 16238 bp, 14 predicted proteins | sample 5400201 | NCBI WGS metagenome assembly WNFP01 (sample SAMN13153355, study PRJNA577476) | soil metagenome | isolation source: 115 cm saprolite under Madrone tree | place: USA:California | collected 2016-06-14 | reverse complement strand
CGACATACTGGCCATCCTCCCCACCTGGTCTTAGTTCCGCTAAGGTTGCAATTCCTTGCTGGTTCGTAGTGAGAAGCGACCACGTCTGACCGGCGGTGATAGTCCATCCTGAAGGCCTATCGAGTTGAACCCACAGTTGCCTCAGGCGGGGCGTCCAGGAATTGGATTCAACGTAATTGGCGGTCGGTGCTGCGCCGAGAAAATCGGTTTCGACATACCCTTGCAGCTTTGTGGTCCCTGCTGTGCCTTGGACCAGCATCGAGAACTCTGAGTTGCGCGCGGTTCCGCGGAACTCGCTCAGTTTTGCATTCGACGATCCATTCAGCGGAATCGCTGAATAGTTGTTTGCAATATCTGCGTTTTCATTGCGAGTACGGACCAGCATTGTTCCTTCCAGAAAACCGCCCGGAGTCAAAGTAAGCCCTTTGTAGTGGAATGACGTCGGTTCTTCGGGGCTGTTCGTCTCGTCGGGTTGTGACCGAAGGAGCTGTCCCGGAGGAGTCTGGCTATCAGGCAGGACCGGATCAGTATCGGGGGTCGTCGCTGCGTTCCCTTTGGCCGCCTCCAAATCCGCAATTCGATTCTGCATTTTGGCCATCTGTGAGCGCATCTCTTCCAGCTGCTTCTGCAACTCGCCGATAGTTGGTTCCTGTTGAGAGGATTGAGCAAGGCCTTTCGGAGTGACTACTATCGCTAAAATGCTAACTAAGATGATTTTTCGTCTCATGATACGCACCTGCAATTGTTGGATCAGGTTGTTGGAGGTGACGCTTTAGATCGGGGGCTCGTCATTCGAATTAACATTTCCTGACCACTGCCGAGCCTGCTCCTCTGAAAAGGGACAGCACAACCTGGAGTTCGAACTGAGCAGAGGCTACGTAGCTACGAACCGCGGGCCGGGTAACAGCAAGAGAGTCTAGCGCCCGCACAAGAGAAGTCAAGAAGTTATGACCAAGTGCAGTAAGGTCCCAAAGAGTCTGGAAACAAGAGAAGTTCGTACTAGAAACTAGTTACCTCTGGCTGCTGGACTGTCACGGCGGTTTTGGGGATTTTCATCGCTCCTGCGCTGAATACGAGAACGCACCTTTGTCGCCCCATTGTTTGTAGCAGGCCCAGATGTCGGCGACACGCAAATTGAGGAAGCTATTCACTCTGTTGAGATTCGACGGTGTTTCGAGAAGGACCTCTGGCTTGTCGGGAGTCGGGCCGCCGCCGGAATTGAGGATGATCCAGGTATTAGCCAGCTTGATGTAGCAGGGATTTTCCGGTTTGATCATTGTGCCGCCAAGAATTCGGACGTAGAAGTCCTTGGATTTTTCCTGATCCCTCACGGTGAAGAAGTGTGTGGCGAAGAATCCCTCGTTTGCAATCGGTGCATCAGGCAGATTCATGCGGAGCCTCCTGTTGTGAATAATAGGATGCCGCCGGAATCGCCTCGGGTCTAGAGGAAGCCGCCGAGAGTGGCCATCGGTGCCCCACGGCAGAGGCAAAAACGCCCGGTCGGGAGTAGTAGTAACGATAGACGCGCATGTGTTTAACGACACGGTTTCACTTGGACGAAAAGTCGGCTATTCGCAGAAGTGACCTCGCCAGGATCTAACTACAGTCGAAAACGGACCATTTTCATGCTGGATTCTGCCAACTTAGCCACGAAAGGCCACTCGCACGATAGTTCGCCACTGAGCTCCGGAGTGGGACGCCCATGCTCGTACTCCCCCTGCTTCGCGAAAATAAAACTCCGGGTTGTCCAATTCAGAGGGTTCTCGAAAATGAATTTGCCGTGGTTACAGGCACCGCGCGTGATTTTATCCGGCTTCTCACCGTTGAACTGCACTAAAAAGACAAAGAGAAAACCGGCTTGCCAGACTTGCCAATTAAGGGCCCCGTGAAAACAGCTAAGTGATTGTAGTGCCTTGCCTTAGCTTATTTTCCCCACTGTTCGCGACGAGGAGGCCGGGGTTCGAATCCCCTCTCGTCCACCATTCTTTTCGAGTCGATTTTCTACATCTTGCCAACTGTTCAAAGACATGCCTGGAAACAATTTTTGAAAATGATAGTATTCCAGTGGCATGCTTTCTTCCGAATCCAAATGAAAATATTTAGCTGTACACCGAAGTGGAGGCCTGACCGTTTTCGGCTCAAGCGCGGCCTCCACTCTGCGAGAAGATCTGCGGTGCTGTATGGCATGCTACTCGCAGCGGGCACTCCCGCAGCTTCCTTCTGCTCCACTGCGCGGGCACAGGAGAGTGATCCGGCCAAGCCTGTAATGGTGCAGCCGGGGGCGCCCGGAAAGCCGAGCAGGACGCTTCCGCCGTCGACAAGAGCGAAGCTTCCGCCGCGGTCGCAAGCGGACGGGGAGTTTATGCGGGACATGATTACCCATCATTCGCAAGCGGTCGAGATGACGGCACTGATTTCGTCGCATACGGAGAACAAGGATCTGCGGTCGCTCGGGGCGCGAATCAGTAGCTCGCAGTCGGACGAAATTAGGTTCATGAAGCGGTGGCTGGCGGCTCGGGGAGAATTAGTTTCCAAGGCGACGCCGGAAATGCCGGGCATGGATATGTCACGCGAAAAGATGGCTCTCATGCCCGGGATGCTTACGCCGGAGCAGATGGAAGCACTGCGGAAGGCCAAGGGCGCCGAGTTCGACCGCTTATTTTTGACAGGAATGATTCAGCACCACAATGGCGCGCTGACGATGGTGAAGGATTTGTTCGACACCGCGGGTGCGGGGCAGGACGCCGATCTGTTCAACTTCGCGACAGACGCAGACAATACCCAGCGGGCCGAGATCCAGATTATGCAGACCATGTTAGAGAAAAGATCTTTAGAGGAGAAACGATGAACCGAGTGCCCAGTCTTGCCCTGCGTGTATTGGGGGCCGCGCTTATTTTCTGTTTCGGTGTGAGCCGGATGCAGGGGCAGACGCCTGCAACGGCGCCACAAGCTGGGACCCAGAAGCCTGCAACCGCGTCACCCGCGCAGGAACCCAAGGAGACGGAAGAGGACGACAGTCCATTTGCTCCGCAGCCTGCGCCGGTGCTGCCCCCGGGCATGACGGGGTCGGATGCGAACGATCCACGCGCCAGGCTGACGCCAGGGCTGTATGACGCAGGTGAAACGTCGATGGGCATCAAGCACCTCCTGCTGCTCAAGAAGCCGGACGCGTTTCAACTCGGGGCCACTGATCCCGATGATCCGAAAGTGCAGAAAACGATTGGCCAGCTCGGCGTGGGCAACATTATAAAGATGCCGAAGCCGCTGCAGTTGGTCATCGCACAGCTTGCTTTCGCGAACTCAGACTTTGCCTTCCAGGGCACCCACTTGTTCCAGGGGAATTTTTATGGCGTGAACATCTTTGACATCTCCAATCCGGCGAACACCACGTTGCTGACGTCGCTGGTGTGCCCGGGCGGGCAGGGAGATGTGTCGGTGCACAAAAACCTGCTATTCATGTCGGTGGAGATGCCGAATGGACGTCTGGATTGCGGTACGGAGGGGTTTCCGCCGGAGCCTCCGCCTCCTGCAGGGGAAGAAAAGGGGAAAAAACGTCGAGTGCCGGCAGCACAAAAGGACCGTTTCCGCGGCGTAAGGATCTTCGACATTTCGGACCTCAAGAACCCGAAGCAAGTGGCGGCGGTGCAGACCTGTCGCGGATCGCATACACATACTCTAGTGATGGATCCGAACGATAAAGACAACGCTTATATCTACGTGTCGGGCACATCGTTTGTGCGTCAACCCGAAGAACTGGCTGGGTGTTCAGGTGAAAAGCCGGACAAAGACCCGAATACGGCGCTGTTTCGTATCGAAGTAATTAAGGTTCCGGTGGCTGCGCCGCAAGACGCGAAAGTGGTGTCCAGCCCTCGGGTATTTATCGATGCTCGGACGGGCGCTATGAACGGCCTGAATAATGGTGGCACTCATGGCAAGAAGGGCAAGGAGGAGAAGCCGGCGGACACGGACCAGTGCCACGACATCACGGTGTACTCGGCGATTGGGTTGGCGGCGGGTGCGTGCTCCGGAAATGGCATTTTGCTTGACATCAAGGACCCGGTCCATCCCAAGCGTGTGGATGCGGTGAACGATCCGAACTATTCGTACTGGCATTCGGCTTCGTTCTCTAATGATGGGACTAAAGTCGTGTTCACCGACGAGTGGGGCGGCGGCCTGGGGGCGAGGTGCCGTGCGAACGACCCGAACAAGTGGGGCGCGGATGCGATCTTCCGTCTGAAGGACGACAAGCTGAGTTTCGCGAACTATTACAAGCTGCCTGCCGCGCAGGGCGACACCGAGAACTGTGTGGCGCACAACGGCTCGCTGATTCCTGTCCCTGGCCGCGATATCGAAGCGCAGGCCTGGTACCAGGGGGGCATCTCCATTGTGGACTTCACCGACCCGGCGCAGCCGTTCGAGATTGCCTACTTCGACCGCGGGCCGATTGATCCGAAGATGCTGGTGCTGAGCGGCGAGTGGTCGGCATATTGGTACAACGGCAACATTTACGGTTCGGAGATCGCGCGCGGCCTGGACGTTTTTGAATTGACGCCGACGCAGTTTCTGACGCAGAACGAAATCGACGCGGCGAAGTCGGTTCGCGTGAGCGAGCTGAATGTGCAGAACCAGCAAAAGATTGAGTGGCCTGCACGGTTAGTGGTGGCAAAGGCGTACGTGGACCAGTTGTCGCGGTCGCAGGCTCTGCCGGCAGATCGAATCGCAGCTCTGCGGAAGGCGATCCAAAGCGCAGAGAGTTCGCACATGAGCAAGGGCAAGCTGGCTAAGTTGAAGCGCATGGCACCGTCGTTGGAAAAGAGCGCCGCCATCGCGAAGAGTCCGGCTGACTCCACACGGTTGCATGCTTTGGCAGAAGTCCTAGAGCACCTGTTAGTATAACGACATCGCGAAGTAGGTCGTCACCTTGATGCCTGACCAATATGGCGCTCCGATAAATCCGATTTTCACGGTCGCGCCTTGCTTTCTGAGAGGTCCTTCAGGGCCTTGAGCCACAGGTCATGGAAGCCATCCGGCCAATGAATGTCCGCTTACCTCTTTGCGCCATCTTTATTAGAAGTAAGTGCTTCGTTCACGGGTGTTTTCTCCTGTGCGAATGTTGCCGGCTCAACGGCCACGCTCTAGAAGCCGAGATCGCTTAGCCCCGGATGATCATCCGGACGGCGCCCTGGTGCCCAGTGGTACTTGCGCTCCGTCTCCTTGATTGGCAGGTCGTTGATGGAAGCAAGCCTCAAGCGCATCAGCCCGTTCTCATCGAACTCCCAATTCTCATTGCCATACGAGCGGAACCAATTCCCGGAGTCATCGTGCCATTCGTAGGCAAAGCGCACGGCGATACGGTTTCCTTCGAACGCCCAAAGTTCTTTGATCAGCCGATAGTCCAGCTCTTTCGTCCATTTGCGTCTGAGAAACGCGACGATTTCTTGCCTTCCGTTCACAAATTCCGAGCGGTTTCGCCAGCGTGAGTCAACTGTGTAAGCCAGGGCCACCTTTTCCGGATCACGAGAGTTCCAGGCATCTTCTGCCAGTCGGACCTTCTCAATAGCCGTTTCGCGTGAAAATGGTGGAAACGGAGGACGTTGATTTGTGGCTTTGGCGGTGGACATCGCATTTCTCCTTTTTGAAGTCTCTTTTCTAGGGACGTCCCATGATGTGCACTCGTCCGGATCCATCAAACAAACCATTGAGGTGAGAGGGGAAGCGTGAACATCAACGGAGGCACACAAGTCGTTCAGGACCTCTGAGAGGCTTGCGCCATTGGCCATCATCTCCAGCGTTCGTTCTTCCGCAGCTAATAGGGATTCCGCCTGCGATGCGGTTCTCGTATTCGACCGTTGTTTGGATTCAGATCCAGCCCGGCCACACTACGCCTGCGGCGTCACTGAGTTGTGTTTCCTGGTCCGGTCTGAGTCGCAGGTCCGTGGAACTCATAACGTTCACCATGTGGATCCGGGTTTATGACCCATTGGTCATAAGCATACGCTTCCAGAGCGGCGCATGCCGCTGAAGCGCGTAATTTCGTTGGATGATCAGACCATGGTTCTAAATACGTACAGAGTGTCCGGCACGCCAGCCCCCAGCGACCTCCTGTTACCGGAACTTTTTCACCATCATCAGCGCGTCAAAATCCGCGCCCTGAACCCGGAGGGCACGCGGCATCACGCCGTACGACTCGAAGCCGAACTTCCGGTAAAACTTGCTGCCACGTGGATTCTCGACCGCGACATATAATTCCACTTGATCAACTTTCTGGCTGGCCGCTTGGAGGACGTGCTTGAAAAGTATGTCGGCGAGCCCTGTTCCTCGTCGTTCCTCCGATACGTACATGTTCCATATCATTCCGACGTGCCGCCGCTTTGGGGAGGCTTGCTGCAAGAATGTTGCGATTGCACACAGGCGTCCGTCCACAAATGCTCCGAAGATGACCTCGCGTCGAAACCGCTCCGCGATTTGATCGGGGCTGGGCCCTGACTCTTCACCGTAGTCCGCGGCGAAGGCGGCCGGAGCCGACTGCAATGCTCCCAGAAAGACGGCTTGATATTCAGCAGCGTCTTCAGCGTTTAGTTGCCGGATTTCAGTTCTATTCATGAATGGAGGTTTCCCTTCAAACGGCCTTCAATAGTCCCGAACGGAAGACGCGCCGAACGTAGGAAGTTTGGACACGTTCCAGCCTCCTCCCAGTGCCTTGATCAGGAGCACACTCGCGTCCAACCGGCGTCGCAGGATATCAATGGCGTTTCGCTCATTGGCGAGCTCGATCGTCTGCGCGGTGATGACCTGGAGGTACGTGTCGACGCCACCTTTGTAACGATTGGTAAAAAGTTGAAGAGATTCCTGCGATGACGCGACGGCCTGCTGTTGCTGTTGCGTTTCGTTTTCGAGAATACGCAAGGCGGCGACATTGTCTTCGACTTCCTGGAACGCTGTGAGTGATGTCTGACGATAGGTCGCGACCGCGGCATCGTAGTTCGCGTGCGCCGACTCGGAAGTGGTGCGACGGCGACCAGCGTCAAACAGGGTCTGCGCGAGGGCAGGACCGACGGCCCAGAAGCCGCTCGGCCACCCGAACCAGTTGGAACCCTGCGAGCCGGAGAATCCCGCGGTTCCGCCAAGAGTCACAGTGGGAAAATACGCAGCCCGGGCGATGCCGATTTGCTGGTTCGCCTCCGCCACTCGGCGCTCCGCGGCGGCTATGTCCGGGCGTCGCTGCAATAGTTCAGAAGGGAGGCCAATCGGAGTGCTGGGAGGTTGGTAGTTGAACGGTGCTGCCGCGAGGCTGAATTCTGCAGGCGGTTTTCCGATCAGAATCGCGATGGCGTGTTCGAATTGCGCTCGTTGCACGGTGACATCCGTGTCCTGTACGCGGGTTGTGTCCAGCTGGGTTTGCGCTTGCGCTAGATCGGCCTTCGGGGCCACGCCCCCTTTGAAGCGATTGAGTGTGAGCTGGACGTTGTCGGTATAGGCTTTTACGGTGTCGTCGAGAAGCTGCTTCTGAGCGTCGGCGCTGCGCAGTTCGAAATAGTCCATGGCGAGTTCGGCCTGCAGGCTGAGCTTTGCGGTTTCATAGTCGGCAGCGGTCGCCTGCGTTTCTTCCCGCGCGGCAGCGACGCTGCGCCGCACGCGGCCCCAAAGATCCAGCTCATAGGAAAGATCAAAGGGCAGCACGAAATCGCCCTTGCTGGACTGTTGGATCTTCGACGGAAAGTTCGGCGAGAAGTCCGAACTCTTGACATAGCTGGCGCTTGGCACAGTAGAGATAGTCGGAAACTGTGAGGCCCGATTGAAGCGAATCGCTGCACGAGCTTCGCGGAAGCGCGCTTCCGCTACTTTTAGGTTCTGGTTGGAACCGGCGATCTGCTCTTCCAGGTCATTGAGTTCCGGATCGCCGAAAATCTCCCACCAGTTTCCGCGGCTTGTCTGGTCGCCCGGCCGCGCGGGCTGCCACTGGTCCGACTCCCTGAATGAACCTGGTGCTTCTTCCTTATAAGTCGGCGTCGCGGGCACGGCAGGCTTCACGTACTTGGGACCGACCGTGCAACCCGCGAGCAGCAGCACTAGTAGCACCGCTACGATACTGGTGACGATGAAACGCATAACGGCGAAGAAGTACCTCATCGCCCAGGTCCTCCCGTCGGTTTATTGCTCAGGCGCACAGGCATGCCGGCGACCAAAGAGTCCGATGGATCGACGATGACGGCGTCCGTGGGTTGTAGCCCCGAAACTATTTCTACAGAGCTGCCGTAGTCGCGGCCGATCTTGACCGGAACCAGCTCGGCCTTGTCATTGCGCACCAGTCCGACCTGCAAGCCTTCTTTGCGGAAGATGAGCGTATTCGATGGAATGGTTACCGAGCGGGTCGCGTCAGGCAGCTTGAGGTGTACAAAGACGTAAGCGCCCGGCAGGAGTTGGCCGGTCGGATTGTCAACATCCACTTCGACAAGCAGCGTACGCGAGGCGATGTCAATGGAGTTGGCGTTGCGAACGAGAGTGCCATGAAAGGTTTGGCCCGGGAATTCATCGAGGGTCAAAGTGGCTGGCGCACCAGAGCGCGCGGCGCGGGAGTACACCTCGGGAACGGCGACGTAAAGGCGCAGCGTACGAATGGCGGCGATGTGAAAGAGTTCCCTCGGCTGTGTGCTGGCCCCCGCATCGATCAGTGCTCCGATGTCCGTATGGCGGGCGGTGATGATGCCGTCGAAGGGAGCATAGACCTTCTCGAACGCTTGTAACTGCTCCAGTCGTCGCACATTCGCGGCACTGGATTCGGCCGCAGCGGTCACCGCGCTGAGATTGCTGACTGCCTGGTCGGTTTCCTGCTGGGACACGGAGCCCGTGCTCACCAGGTCTTGCCAGCGCGCCGCGGTGATCTTGGCAATGTTCAGGTTGGCCTGCGCGGTATGCAGGTCCGCTCGGGCCTGTTGCAATTGCTGGTCGACTTCGGGAGTCTCGATCTCGGCGAGCAATTGGCCTTTCTGCACATGCGCGCCAATGTCGAAATACCAATGCTTGAGATAGCCACTGGTTCGCGCGTAGATCGGTGCGTCGCTGAACGCCTGCGTGTTGCCGGGCAGGACAATTTCCTGTGTGGGGGCGCCCTCCCGAGGAAAGACTACGGTGACGGTGGGAATGGCGGCTTCTTCGGTTCGTTGCTTGAGCCGCGATTCGGCTGCTGTTCGCGAATGGATCCCGGAGTAAATCAGGAAAGCGAGAGCAGCGAACGTGGCTGCTGCGACAAGGATTCCGGTTCGGCGCCCGGGTCCCAGGTGAGGACTCGGTTGCATGGGCTGCGCTTCGATCATTTCCGGTTCGGGAGTGGTCGTCACATTTTCCTCGCTCGATGTCATTGGTATTCCTTTAACTCATGCTGAAATTGGTTCCGGGTCGCCCTTGGAGTGTTCCTGGGCGACAGAGGTATCGCGCCGCCGGTGAAGCAAACTGAAGACCGCAGGGACGAAGATCAGAGTGGCCACGGTGGCGCACAACAGGCCACCAATGACGGCGCGCCCGAGCGGCGCATTCTGCTCGCCCCCCTCGCCCAGACCGAGAGCCATGGGAATCATGCCGATGATCATGGCCAATGCGGTCATGAGAACGGGGCGAAACCGTGTGAAGCCGGCTTCGATGGCCGCTCTGACGGGATCTCCGTGCTGCTGCAGCAGCTCTTTGGCAAAAGAAACCACGAGAATACTGTTCGCCGTTCCAACGCCCATGCACATAATGGCGCCCATCAGGGCGGGAACGCTGAGTGTTGTGTGGGTTACGAACAAGAAACCGACAATGCCGGCAAGCGCGGCAGGAAGTGCCGTGATGATGACGAAGGGATCGAGCCAGGACTGAAAGTTCACTACGATCAGGAGGTAGACGAGAACGATGGAAAAGACGAGTCCGCCCAGCAACCCGAGGTAAGAGCTGCGCATGGTTTGCAGTTGGCCCCGAACGGTGATGAAGCTGCCGCGCGGCAACGACTTCCGATTGGCATCCACAATGCGCGTGACCTCGCCGCCGACGGCACCCAAGTCGCGGCCCTGGACGGCCGCGTAAATATCGACCACGCGCCGGATGTTGTAATGCGAGATTACTTCCATCTCGTTCGTTCGTTGGATGGAAGCTACATCCGCGAGAATTTCAGGGCGCGCGGCGGTCGCGGCATTGAGAGGAGTGTTCTGAAGGTCTTCCAGGGATTGGATCGAATATTGCGGAGTCTGAGTCACCAGGTTGTAGCTGACGCCGTTCTTGAAATTCAGGAAAAACATCGGGGTGATTTGGAAGCTGCCGCTGAGTGAGTTCAACAGGCTATTGGCTACATCGCGCTGAGTGTAGCCGCCCTGCGCCGCCTTGGTACGGTCCACGGCTACATCGAACTCCGGGTAATCAAACGCTTGCTGTATGCGCGCATCGGCAATACCCGGAACCCGCTCGATTTCATGCAGCATGCGGGCTGCGACTTCGCGATTGCCCTCGATGTCGGTTCCCTCGATTTGGACATCGATGGGCGCCGGCAAACCAAAGTTTAGAACTTGAGTGACGATGTCCGAGGGTAGGAAGTAAAAGGTCGTGCCAGGGTATTCCCGGGGCAGCCTTTCTCGCAGGCGTTCAACATACTCTGCAGTGGCGTGGTGGTCCTCTTTGAGAGACACCAGAATATCGGCGTCACCGGCTCCTATGAGGCCCGATGTGCTATGCATAAAATTGATGGCGCTGTAGGGCAGCCCGATGTTGTCCAGGATGTTGTCCAGCTCTCGCTCGGGTATCTCACGCCGTATCGAGCCCTCAACGAGATCGCACAACTTCGCGGTCTCTTCGATTCGCGTCCCGCTCTTGGCGCGGAGATGGAGGATGAATTGACCACTGTCCGTGTTCGGAAAGAAGTCCTGACCGAGCCACGGCACCAGGAGAAACACCACAGCGCAGGTCAGAAGAAAGATGGGGACGAAGAGTACCCGCCGATGGACGAGCTCTGCGAGTAGGGTCTGGTAGGAATTCCGAAGCCGTTCGAACCCGCGCTCGAACGCTCGCTGGAACCGCACGAGAGGATTCCTTGAACTGGCAGCGTCGCCCTGCTTTGCTTTCAGCAGGTACATCGCCAGCGTAGGCACCAGCGTCCGGGACAAGATGTACGATGCGAGCATGGCGAACACAACAGCCTCGGCCAGAGGAACAAAGAGGTAGCGGGCCACACCGCTCAGCAGGAACATCGGCAAGAACACGATGCAGATGCAGAGCGTGGATACCAGGGCGGGAACCGCGATTTGCGCCGCGCCTTCCAGGATGGCGTCGCGCTGGGCATGTCCCTCTTCGAAATACCGCTCGATATTTTCGATCGTAACCGTGGCGTCATCCACAAGGATTCCGACGGCGAGTGCCAATCCCCCGAGAGTCATGATGTTGATGGTTTCCCCGAGAAAGCTGAGGGTCATGACGGAAGTCAGGATGGATAGCGGAATGGAAATAGCGATGATTAAGGTGCTGCGCCAGCTCCCCAAGAACAACAAAATCATCAATCCCGTCAGACACGCGGCGATGATGGCCTCGCGGATGACGCCGTTCACGGAGCCTCGAACGAAGATAGACTGATCGGACAGAGGCAGAATCTTGAGTTCCGGTGGAAGCGTCTGCGCGACACGCGGTAGCAGGCCGCGAATTCCCTTTACGACGTCGAGCGTGGAAGCATTGCCAGCCTTGAGGACTGACACGAGGGCGCCGCGACGGCCATCCTGGCGCACGATGTTGGTTTGCGGCGAAAAGCCGTCGCGCACATTCGCCACATCGCGAAGATAGATCGTGGAATTCCCAACGACCTTGACCGGGAGGTCGTTCAGCTCAGGGACCGTTCTCGGACTGGCGTTCAATCGAACGTCGTACTCGAAAGGGCCCATCTTGGCCGTCCCGGATGGCAAAATCAGATTTTGCTGCTGCACGGCGGTGAGAACATCTTGGGGAGCAAGTCCTTTCGACTGCACCAAGCCGGGATTCAAATCGATCATGATTTGGCGTTGTTTGCCGCCGTACAAGAAAGGAATCACGGCCCCAGGCACGGTCACCAGTTGGGGCCTCAGGAAATTCTGTCCGAGGTCGTTCAACTGCTGCTCCGTGAGTCCGTTTCCGGACAGGCCCAACTGCAGAATGGGCACGCTCGAAGCGCTATAGTTGATGATTAGGGGAGGTAAGGTCCCCGGCGGCAATTGGCGAAGGGCGGTTTGGGATATAGCCGTCACCTGGGCATTCGCGGTGTCCAGACTCGCGCCGTGTTGCAGGAAAATCTTGACAATAGCTTGACCGTTTACCGTGGTCGATTCGATGTGTTCGATGTTGTCGACGGTGGTGGTCAATACTCGTTCAAACCCACTCGTGAGCCGGCCTTCCAATTCCTCCGGGTTCATGCCGGTGTACTGCCATGCCACCGCAATCACCGGGATGTCGATGTTTGGGAAAATATCGGTCGGCGTGCGCAAGATCATGACCGGGCTGAGAACCAAAATGAGTACGGCCAGAACGATGAAGGTGTACGGCCGGTCCAGAGCGACTCGAACAATCCACATGAGTAGAACTCCACACACTCCACTCGCGAATTGATCGCGTGAAGTGCAAGCATGAGATGAGACCGTACGGTCTCTAGATGCGACAATTCTTCGTCTTACGACGCGACGGAAAGGCCCGTTTTCGGGACTTCCAGGCGGTCGAATGACTCGTTAAAGGGCCTGGAACCAACGCTCATCGGGACATCAGGACCGGGAGTCCCGCCTCGTACAGGACCGTCCGGGTGACCCCACCGAACATCCACTCTCTCAAGTGGGAGTGGCCATATGCGCCCATGACAAGTAGGTCGGCGCCGAAAGCAATGGCCTGCGACAGCAGCAGTTGACCCACGTCTTTTCCGCCGGACGACAGTCTTCGTACCTCCACTTTCGCTCCGTGACGCGCCAAGTGGCGCGCGATGTCCGCTCCCGGCTCCGGGCCGTGACCGGCCGGGTGTCGCTGGTGGTCGACGACTAAGACTTCGACCGCCTCGGCCTTCGCAAGCAATGCCAGGGCGTCCGCTACGGCACGAATGGACTCGCGCGTGGCATTCCACGCCACCAGGATGCGGCGGACTTTGGATACCGTGCCGAGCGGCGGAAACATGATGATCGGCCGGCCGGAGCTCAAGACGAGGGACTCTGCTAGGCCAGGAGGGCCGGCCGTCTCGCTCGCAGATTCCGGGCGGGCAATCACCACCAGGTCCGCGTAGTACGCATGCACGCCGACCTCGCTGCTCAAATAGGGTAACGATCTCCACTCCGACTCCGGCCGGATTCCGTGACGGCGGACGACGTCCTCAAACTGGGCCCTGTGCTCCGCCTCAATGCGCTCGAGTTGTGCTCGGTGCGCCTCGATCGTGCTCCGCATGCCTTTGCCGCGGGCGAACGTCTCCGCCGGGGTAACAGTAGGCTCCGGCTGCATGAATACGCTGATTAGGCGCGCGCCATGCTCCTGGGCGAGCATTCCGGCGAACTCCAAGACGCCCGGAGTCTCGGTGCGTCCATCGATGAAGACTACGATTTCCCTCAGCTCAGTAGTGCCCTTGTCAATGCTCAAGGGAGCACGCTCAGGTGGCGACCACCTCGATTGCTCGTTGGCCATAGCTATTCCTCCTTTTCGTCGTGCGTTCCTTTAACAGGCCGGCCGAAGTTCGAAAATCGCCAGCGAATGATCACGAACTGCCCTCTTCGTTCGCAGCGCCTGGTTTCCGTATGTCCGGGAGGACTCGACATAACGCCTCAACGTCTGACGCAACTTCCTCCGCCCGTGGAATACTCGCGCCTTCACTGCTCCGACCGACAAACCCATGACCTGAGCGGTTTCTCCTGTGGACAGCTCGCCAAGTTCCCGGAGTTCGATTGCCTTCCGCATTCCTGGTGTTAACTCATTTACAGCCGCGGAGAGAATTCGCTCCTGCTCTCGCTGCAAGCAACTATCCTCAGGGTTCGGGCCCAAGTCCGGAATATCCAGTGGCAACGCACTTTCGTCTTCCGTGTTTGATTCCGCGATCGGCACCTCACGCGATCCACGCTTTCTGCGCAACAACATCAGCGCCTCGTTGATGGCGATCCGCGTTAACCAGGTGGAGAATAGAGATTCGCCCTCAAACTTCTCCAAGTGAACGAACGCTTTCTGGAAGCTCTGCTGCACGACGTCTTCGGCGTCCTCCCGATTACGCGTCATGCGCTGGGCCAATGAAAAAATCTTTCGCTCGTGCCGTTCGACCAGCAGCTCAAATGCGCGAGCGTCCCCGGTTTTCGCGGCGGCAACCAAAACTTTATCATCCTGTGCGACCAGGCGATCGGCGGAAGAGCTCGTTGCATTCGCTCCGTCGATGGCATCCATGAGTTCTACTGGCATAGTGCTTCTCCTTCTCTGCTCGCATTCAAACTGCTCTCGGTTGACCGGCTCCGCGGTTTGGCAAATTTGAATTGCAACCCGGAGCCCTCTTTCACTTTCGTCTACCACGCACCAGGAACTACTTTCCTAGATTGAAATGAACCGTGACTTCCATTTCGACGGCCACCGGCGTCCCATTAAGCAGCGTTGGCTCATATTTCCACTGCAACACGGCCTTTAATGCGGCGGGTATCAGCAACGGGTGGCCGCTCAAGGCACGCGCTCCCACCACGTTTCCGCGCTCATCGATTACCGCGCTGACTACCACGACGCCAGAGAGGTGCGTTTGCCTCGCGAGTACTGGATATTCGGGTTGGACCGCATAGGTCTGCCGCGGTCCTTTGAGGTTGGAGCCAACGCGAACAATTCGCTTCACTGCGGGTTGTTGCGGAGGTGGTATCGGGATGGAAGTCCCCGTTCCACCAAGAACTCCGCCCAGTGACCCGCCGAGTTGTCCCCCTGCCACGCCGCCAGGAACGCCGCCCTCGACGCCTCCCAAGTCCGGCGCGCCGGTCGCATTATCCAGAGAGACCGTCTTCGAAATCGAGGCAGGCGAAGTTAGTTTTCCTTGCGTGTAAGTGAGCTTCGGACGTTTAGATGTCACGTGCGGAGCTGCCGCCCGCCCCGCCGGTGGTGGAGGCGGGGGTGGCGCAGCAGGAGGCGCCGCCAAGGGAGTCGCATTGTAGTTGTCCAGTTGGATCGTCCCCGTTGTGTACAGCGGCACAATGATCAGCGTCGCGAGAATCACAATGTGCAGACCCGTCGCAGCGGCCCACTCGAGAGGGTTCCTTCGTGCGGTCTTTGTCGTGCCCGTCTCGAGTAACGCGTTCAGAAAGACATCGTTCTGCGTTGTTGGAGGCAGACGAACAGGCCGCGCGCGCTTCCCAGCGAGGCCTTTTAGGTCAGGATCGAAAAGATGCATAGGATGGGTGGTCATTGGTCCTCCGCTGTTGCCGTTTGATCGGCGGAAGAGCTCATCGCATTTGCTCCGTCGATCGCCTTCGCCTTTTCAAGCACATGCTTCGTGTACATACCGCTGGCTATGAGCTGCGCGCCTTTTTTGGAGATGGCCCGCAGCAGCCGTTCTCCGCTTTTGTCGATGAACGTGACGTCATTGAGGTCGATAATGCAGGCTCGCTTGTCCTGGCTCCTGTGCGCCCTCTTCCAGGTTGTTCTCAGCTCGCTGACCCACGGCCCGACTAACCGTCCCTGGACGATCCATCTCCTGTCTGTTGCCGTCTCCACCATCGTGATCTTCAGCACGTCTGCCTCTCAGGCCCGCCAAAACAAGGCGTTACACGCGGCCCCGTGCCAGCCACAGCCCATAGCGCACGGAATCAAACAGTCCAAATCCTTTGCCGTAGCGCAGGACGCCGTACCACCTGTTCCACTCACCCGTGAAAATCAGAATCATTGACATGGCGCCCTCCGCTCATCTGCGTTCCATTCGGGCGACACTGGCAAAGGCAACACGGATGCCAGACCGCAACTTTTTTAAGCGACGACGGAACTCCTTGATTTGTCTTGAGATAGGCGCAATGCGAGAGGTTTGTAGGATCAGAGTGCTGGCGTGCTACTGCCAGCCGTTTAGCAGACTGCCAATTTCCTCGCACACGAAAGCGAGGGCGTTAGAAGTGGCAGTCCTTCGGTATAACAGCTGAAGTAAGAAATGAAACCGTGAATTATGCAGAATCCCGTGAGATTCCGAGTTTGTGTATTCTCACCTGGAGGGTCGATCGATTCATTCCAAGACGCGCCGCCGCGCCATTGGGGCCTGCAACAACCCAGTTACACTGCTTGAGCGT
>WNFP01004647.1_pt1 | contig 16239 bp, 14 predicted proteins | sample 5400201 | NCBI WGS metagenome assembly WNFP01 (sample SAMN13153355, study PRJNA577476) | soil metagenome | isolation source: 115 cm saprolite under Madrone tree | place: USA:California | collected 2016-06-14 | reverse complement strand
GGTCACCCCCTCGCGGCCCCCGTCCCCGCGACATAAGGTGCCAGACTCGGACGCGGAACGCCGCAGGAGCCGATGCCGCAGCCCCTCGAAAGTGGACGCTTTTACTCGACGTCCGCAAGTGGCGGCCACGCGACTCAGAGCCTAGACGGTGGGGGTTGCGAGGAAGTGAAGGCGAGGGTAAGAGACCGTGACGGATGTCCGACGATACGCGCACGGGCCACGGCCGCGACGATCGGCGCGAAGCGCCCCTCTATCGCCTAGAGGCTATCCAACGCCCTCTAGCGCGATGCGGGCGGCTGCGGAATGTTCAGAGTGGGCGGCAGCGGCTTGGGAGCGAGTCTGAAGGACTCCTCGAGTTCGGGGGTGGTCTTCCGCATCTGGTTGGTGACGCGCGCAGCGTCGACCGCCGTGCCGACGACCCGCGGCGTGATGAGCATGAGCAGCTCGGTCTTCTCGATCTTCTCCTCGGTCGACCCGAAGAGATAGCCCAGCACGGGGATCCGGTTCATGAAGGGGATGCCGGTGCGGATCCAGGTCTTCTTGCTCTGGATGAGCCCACCCAGCACGAGCGTCTGGTTGTTCAGCAAGACCACGGAGGTCTCCGCCTCGCGCTTCCGGAAGCGCGGCGAGTTGATGGGCGGCGGCTCGTTGTCGCCGACGTCGTTGACCTCCTGCTTGACGTCGAGCGCGACCGTGCCCTGCTCGCCGATGCGCGGCGTGACGGTGAGGATGATGCCCGCGTCCTTGTACTCGACCGACTGGGTGATGGAGTTGCCCGTGATGCCGCCGGTCGCGACCGGCACCTGCTGGGAGGTGACGATGGGCACCGAGGTCGAGACGTTGATCACCGCTTTCTTGTTCTCACTGGTCATGATGGACGGGCTCGAGAGGATGTTGACCCTGTTCTCGCTGGCGAGAGCGTTCAGGGCCGCAATGAACTCGCTGGCGGCGAAGGCGAAGACGTTGAAGCCCACGGGCAGCACCGACGCAATGCCGGTGGAATTGCCCGGACCAGGGATGATGCTGGACGGCGGGCGCGTCGGTGTGTTGCTCGAGCCGGTGTTCGGAATGGAGTTCTGAGTATTGGTGATCGTGAACTTGCCGCTGCGCAGCGCCCACTCGATGCCGAGCTTGGTGTCGTCCGTCAGCACCACCTCCGCGGCCAGCACCTCGATGAGCACCTGCCGCGACATGCGGTCGAGCTTCTTGACCGTCTCCTCGATGTCCTTCCACAGGCGCGGGTAGGTCGTCACGATGACGGCGTTGGTCACCTCGTCGGCGATGAAGCGCAGGTCGGCGAGCGCTTGGGGCCCGCCTTCGCCGGCGAGCGAGGCGGCCCCTGCCGGCCGCGCTGCAGCCTGAATGGCCGGGTTGATGGCTCCGGGCGGCGGGGCTCCGGCTCCGGGTGGCACGCCCGCCCCTCGCGCCGCCGGCGTGCCGGGCCGCCCGTAGATGGCCTCGAGGGTGGCCGCCAGGTCCTTGGCCTTGCTGTTCTCGACGAAGTAGATGAAGACCCGCTGGCCGCCGTAGATGTCCACGTCGAGCTTGGCGACCAGCTGGATGATCGTGTCCATTTCCGACTTGCGCGCGTGAACGACCAGCGAGTTGGAGCGCCGCTCGGCGACGATGAGCGGGGGGTGGTCGGCGGAGCTTGCCCCTCCGTCGGCCACTTGCGGGCGCGGCGCCCCCGGAACCGGTGGTGCCGTGGGCGCGGGCGGCGGCACGGCCAAGCCTACCGCCGCCGCGGCGGTACGCAGGCGGCCCGTCGCGAAGATCTGGTTGAGCAGCTGAGACAGCTCCTGCGCGTCGGCGTTCTTGACCGGGATGATCTGGAGCTCGTCCACCGCCACCTGGACGTCGGCCAGCTTCAGGATGTCGAGCAGGCGCCGGATGTTCGACGCCGTGTCCGTGATGATGAGGAGGTTGCTCTCGCGATGGGAGACGACCGCGCCCTGCCCGGCCACGAAGGGGCGGAGGAGCGTGACCGCATCCTGCGCGCTGATGTACCTGAGGGGCACGATCTGGGTCAGGAACTCGTCGGCCGCCCGCGAGGGGTCTGCCTCGCGCCCCACGACGGTCCTGATGGGCGACTGCGGGGCGCCCTCGCGCGGGATGATGCGGTAGAGATTTCCGGAGCGCACGGCGGTGAGGCCGTTGACGTCGAGGATGGTCAGCAGGACGTTGAAGACGTCGTCGGCGGCGATGCGCCCGATCGTCTGCACCGTCACCTTGCGCCCGCGCGCCTGGGGCGCCAGCACGTAGTTGAAGCCAACGATCTCCGCCGCCGCCTGGATCACGACCTCGATGTCCGCGTTGTCGAAGTTGAAGACGATGCTGGGCGCGGAGGCGGCGCCAGGGGCGGGCGCCGGCGGGGGCGGAGGAACGCTCACAGGTATAGGCGGGGGCGTCGGCTCCGGAGGCCGCACGGGCCCGACTGAGAGCGGGGGCGTCGAAGGAGGCGAGCCGAGCGACGGGGCCGGCGGCGCCGGCTGCAGCGGCGGCACCACGGGCTCTGTCCGGACTTCCACGCGCGTCGGCGACGGCTCCGCGCCGGGTTTCGCCTCGCGGGCGCGAGGCGCGGCGCTGCACGCGGCGAGAGCGAGCGCCGCCAGCGTGAGGAGCGCCGTGAGCCGCGTGCCGCGTGCGTTAATCACGTGAGCCTTCTCCTTGGCCGCGCCCGGCTGGGGTTGCGCGAGCTGTCCGGGCGGCGCGTTCGGTGCCGGAGGCGCGAGCTGCCCGGGTGGCGCGTTCGGCGCCGGAGGCGCGGGCTGCCCCGGCGCGGCGGTCACCGTCGGGGCCGCGCGCGGCTTCGACGGGTCCTGGAGGAGGACCTCGAAGCTCCCCTCCGGGCGCGCGATCACGACACGGTCGTCGGCGATCTTCTGGATCCTGCCGCCGCCCACCGTGTCGCCCACCGAGTACCCCACGACGCGCTTGACCGCCGGATCTTCCAGGAACGCGCGGCTCTTGGCGCCGGTGATCACGACGCCGTGGAGGATGGGCTTGGCGACGGCCACGGCGGGCCCGGTCGCCATCTCGCTGCGGCCCGGGTTGAAGAGGTTGCGCGCTGGGATCACCGCGTAGCTCGTGGGCCCCGCGTCGGCCGGCTCAGCCGCGGCCGGGGGAGCGGGTGCGGTCGCGGCACGCGGCGCCGCCGGCCCCGGTACCGGCCGCCTCACGAGCAGCGTCCGCGCGATTCCGACGGAGAACGCGACGCTCACGATCCCGAGGACGACGTTGACGATGAGGAATCGCCGCGACATCTAGGTGCTCCCCCCAGCCGCCTGGGGAAGGAGATACCCCGCGACGATGAGCGTCGCCAAGATCTCCCTCGGCTGGCCGACAGCGACCACGCGCACCTTGAGGTCCTTGACCGTGAGCAGGCGGCGCGTCCGCTCGATCTGGGAGAGGAGCGCCACGATGTCGCGTATGCTTCCCGCCACAGTCAGCTCGATCGGCACCTCCACGAGCCCCTCGAGATCGGCTACCGGGAGCACGCGCTCGCTCCGGACGTCCACGTTGGCCGCCGCCGCGACTTCCTTCACCACGGTCTGGAGCTCCGAAGCGGCGAGCGGCGCCGTCGGGCCCGGCAGGAGGCGCGCCTGCTGTTCCTCGAACGTCTTCGCGGCCTCGGCGCCCTCCTCCGTCAGCCGCGTGCGCTGGGCGATGAGCCGCTGCCTCGCCTGGAGCGTCGCTTCGCGCGCGGGGATGAGCTCCGTCAAATCCGCGGCGCGGTTTATAAGCGGCTCCACCGCGAAGAGGTAGAGCGCCACGAGGGCCAAGCCACCGAGGGCCACGCCGATCACCATTCGCTCGCGCCGACTTATGGTCAACATCTCAGCGAGCCGTTCCGCCCGCAGGGTGAGGAGGCTTCTCCCACGACGCATGGAGACGGAACTGCTCCTTGCCCTGCCCCTTGGTCACGGGCGACGTGAACTCCACGCGCTCGAGCCAGGGCGAGGCCTCGAGTGTGGGGATGAGCGCCGACGCCGCGCCGGCCTGGCCGATCAGCTCGACGCCCTGGCCGTCGAGGTTGAGGGACTGCAGCCACGCGTCTTGTGGGAGCAGATCGGTCAAATCGCGCAGGAAGGGCAGGGCATGGAGCCCGCGGGCTTCGACGCCCCGGAGCGCGGCAAGGAGCCGCTTCCTCTGGCCCACCTCGGCAGACAGGCGCTCCACGGCCTTGGCCTCGGGGTCGAGGCGCGCGATCTCCTGCGAGAGCTGTCTCACGTAGCGCTCGCGCTGCCAGACCTGGGCGCCCAGAAATCCCAGGCCCAGGAGCACGGTGAGCCCGAGCATCGCCGCCGTCACGAGCTGGCCGCGGCTGGGGCGCCGTGGGCGGAGCCCCAGCGGCAGGAGATTGATGCGCGGCCGGCGCGCGCCGACGGCGATAGCAAGCGCGAGCATGGCCGCACCGCGCCGCTCATCGGGCAGGGCGTCGACGAGAGCGCGCCCCTGCTCGCCAAACGGTGGTTCCGTGGCGGGCAAGCCGAGCTCTGCGAGCGCCGGGGCAGACATGAAGCGCTCGATCTCATCGCCCGAGATCCAGAGCGCCTCGCAGTCCCGCCACTGCAGGAGCGCCAGGGTCCGCTCTATCTCGCGCACCAGCTCCTGCGGCGTCTCGGCCGGGATGGAGCGGCTCAGGCGGACGGCGCCGCGCCCGATGAAGACGAGGTCGGTACGGCCGTCGTGGCGGTGCGCCCAGACACAGCGCTTGGGCTGGATCCGGCGCGGCAGGAGCGCGCGGAGATCGTGGCAGGCGACCGAGAGCGCCAGCGGCCGCCGCCTCGCCTCTCGCGCCAGGCGGAGCGCCTGCTCGACTCGGCGCCCCTCGCACGCGGCGATCAGCACGCGGAGGGGCCCGTCCTCCCGCGAGGGGCTCGCGCTCCAGTCGCAGGCCATGTCTTCGGGCGGGAAGGGGACGTGCCGCTCCAGCTCGAAGCGCACCATTTGCCCCATGTCGCCGCCCGCGGTCCGCGGCAGCTCGAGCACCTTCACGACGGCAAGGCCGCGGTCGAGTCCGATCCGGAGCCGGCGGCGGGTATAGCCGCGGCTGTCCAGCTCGGCCGCGACGAGCGCGCCGAGATCTTCGCTCGGCTCGAAGGTCAGGCACTCGATCTCGCCGCCCGGCGAGACGACGACCAGCGTCAAGCGGCTCTCTTCCAGCAGGACTCCCGCGCGCACTTTCATCGTTCGCCGAGCCGCCCGGGCCACCGGGCACGGCCCGCCGCTGGACGATCGCGACGACACGCGCCCGCGGCTCGCCCGCCACGAGCCCTTCGGCCTCGATCCTGAAGGTCGCGGTGCCCACGGCCAGGCCCTTGCCCGCGAAGCGCGCCGGCACGCTCGTGTAGGGCGCGCGCACGCGCGTCCCCGTAATCTCGAGGATCTCGGCCTGGGACAGGCCGAGAGCCGTCAGCACCGGCACGGGGGCCGTATTCATGTTGACGGCGTCGCGCCCGGCCACGGTGACGAGGTCGCTCAGGGCGGGGCGGTGCTCCGAGCCGCGGTAGATCTCCCGCGTCACTCCGCGGATCTGGAGCAGCTCGGCTTCGTCCTGGAGAGCGCCGTTGCGTGCGCGATAGGGCACGGGGAGCTTGAGGTAATAGTCTTCGCTCTCGGCGCCATTGACGCGGTGGAGGTCGTCGGGATCCTTCCAGTCCTGGAGGGAGTCGCTGATGACGTCGCGAACCTGCTTGTCGAGCCCCACGGCCGTGAGCAGCCTGTCCACGCGGTCCGGCGCGGCCCCATTGATGTTGACCCGCGACTCCTCGTCGGAGAGGCGGTAGGTGAATTCCCCCGCGCCGAGGGCGACGTTCTTGCGCGGCAGGCGGGAGAGCTTGACGGGGGTCACGGTGTCCGTCGCGCGGTAGAAGGAGAGCGTGCCGTCGTCGTCGAGCGCCACGATCGTGCCGGGCCCCAGGATTTCCCTGATCGCCTGCTGGACGCCGGCTTCGGCCAGATGCGCCGCCAGCACGCCGTCCCTGTAGGAGCGGACCATGGCGGCCTCGAGCCGCGTCTCCACCACGAACTCGATCACGATGACCGAGAGGAGGACCAGGACCAGCATGACCGAGAGGAGGGCGAAGCCGCGCTCGTCTCTCATGGCCCTGTCACCGGGATCGAGATGACCAGAGGCGGCTGCTGGATCGCGCGCCCTGCCTGGAGCATCGTGAGCGTCACCTCGACTGCCGCCGGCAGGGCCTTCTCATGCGCGGCGTCCCAGCGGTCGGTCCACTCTCCGGACGGTCCGTTCAGGAAGCGGAAGCGCGCGCTGGTGACGGCGCCGTCCACGAGAGAGGGCGCGAGGGCCGGGTCGAAGGGCTTCTCGTTTGGCAGCGCCTTCTGAGTGACCGCCAGGCCTGGAGCAGATGCTGCCGCCTGGCTCAAGGTCACGGCGGTGAAGGCGATGGGCTCAGCGCTCGGGAGGGGAGGCGCGGCCGTGACGAAGGCCACCCGCTCGGGCTCACCCTCGAAGAGCAGACGCGCCCCCTCGCGCCCGATTCTGGACGTCTGGTACGGATACGCGGCGCCGAGCGCGCGGGTGATGACCTGCGTGATGCTCCGCGACTGCTCGAGGGCCCGAGCGCGCTCGTCTCCTTTCTGCCAGGCCGTCACGCCCACGCGGAGCGCGCCGAAGACAACGGTCAGCAGCGTGGCGACGATGGTGAGCGCGATGACGACCTCCACCAGGGTGAAGCCTCGCTGCGACCGCCTCATGGGCTGGCCGGGCTCTGGCTTTGGGCCAGCCTGAGCGTCGCCACTTCGACCTTACGCCCGCCCCCCCATCTCACCGCCACGGAGAGCGCCAGAAGTCGCGGTCCCGGGACGCCGGGAAGAGACAGGTCGTCGGGCACCGTGACGAGCCGCGTCCTGCGCTCCCATTGGTACTGGCCTTCCTCTCCGCTCTCCACTTCTTCGGATGTGATCGGGCCGGTCCGGCTGAGCCGGTCGGCCAGCATCACGGCCTCCTGGTGCTCGCCGGAGAGCCGGAGGAGTCTCAACCCCTGAGAGGCCAGCTGGATCAGCGTCACCACGGCCACGGAGAGGATGACCATGGCCACGATGACCTCGAGGAGCGTGAAGCCGGCTTCCCCGCGGCGCCTCATGTGTCGAGCCGCCGCGTGGCGACCCGGCCCGTGAGCGGGTCGACCGTGATGAGGTAGGCAGGGCGCCCCGGCATCTCCACTCGCAGGCGAGCGCCGCTCGACAGCCCTTCGGGCAGGAAGGTAATGTCGCGCGGAGTCGGCGGCTCGGCCGTTACCCGCACGCCCGCCGAGAGCCGCCGTGTTGCCGACACGCTCTGCCCGGAACGGAGCTCGATGAAGCCTTCCTCGCTCCTGACGCGGACCTCGTAGGGGCGATGCTGCGTGACGGCCTGCTCGTGCGCGGCGCGGAGGAAGGTGGCGATGCCCGCGGCTTCGGTCCTGGCCCGCACCGCGTCCACGCCTCGAGCGAGCGAGGGCGCAGCCACGGCCGTAGCCAGGGCCAGGATGAGAAGCGTCACGGCCAACTCGATCAGCGTGAAGCCGCGCGTCCTGTGGCTGGTCACTTGGCGGCCGACCACGAGGTGACGTCGGCGTTCTCGCCCTCGCCGCCCGGGGTGCCGTCGGCGCCCAGGCTCCAGATGTCGTAGTCGCCGTGATCGCCCGGGCAGCACTTGTACTGGTAGGGCTTGCCCCACGGATCCAGCGGGACGAGGTTTTTCTTGAGGTATGGGCCGTTCCAGTTGGAGACGTTCGTGTTCTTGACGAGAGCGTCGAGGCCGGCGCCCGCGGCAGGATAGGAGCCGACGTCGAGGCGGTACTGGTCCAGGGCCGCGCCGAAGAGCTCGATCTGGGCCTTGGCGGCCGCCTGCTTCGACTGGCCGACGCGGCCGAAGAGACGGGGGCCCACGAGACCGGCCAGGAGGCCCAGGATGATGATCACGACCAGCAGCTCGATGAGGGAGAAGCCGTGCGGATTACCGATAGACCCCAGAGTCATTCGCAGGGCTCTACCCATGCCGAGCGGGCGGAACATGCTCTTCGGATTATTGCCGCGATCGCGCATCACGTCAATGACGAAGCGTGTCAAATCGCGATGTCCGTGATCGAAAGGATCGCCATGAGCATGGCCACGACGATGAAAGCGACCACGAGCCCCATGACGAGGATGATGGCCGGCTCCACGAGCGCGATCAGGCGCTTGACCTGCTTCCGCGTGTCGGTTTCGAAGGTCGCGCCGACCTTGAGCAGCATGTCTTCAAGACGTCCGGTCTCCTCGCCCACCCTGACCATGTGGGTGGCGAGGGCGGGGAAGACGTGGGAGTCGTCCATCGGTCTCGAGAGGCCGGCGCCGCGCCTGACGCCGTCGGCCAGGCCGTCCACGGCGCGCGCCAGGACCAGGTTGCCCATCATTTCCTTGACCACTCCCAAGGCCGCCAGCATGGGCACTCCGCTCTTGAGGAGCGTGCCCGTGATGCGGGCGAAGCGCGCGACCTCGGTCTGGAGAACCACGGCGCCGAGGACGGGAACGCCGAGGATGAGTTCGTCGGCCCTGAGTCTGCCCGCGGCCGTCGCGACCCAGGCGCGGAGCAGGAGCGCTATCGCGAGCACCCCTCCCGCCACCGCCCACCAGTAGCGCGTCAGCCAGCCGCTCACGGCCATCAGCACCTGGGTGGGCCAGGGGATGGCGCTGCCGAGATCGCGGAAGATGTCGGCGAAGCGGGGGATGACGAAGGTCATGAGGAAAATCACAGCCGCGCCGCCGACCGTCGCCAGCAGGGTCGGGTAGATGAGGGCCGAGACGAGGGTGTCTCGGAACTCCTGGGCCTCTTCGAGAAACTCGGCAAGCCGGCGCAGGGTCTGCTCGAGGACTCCGCCACTCTCTCCGGCCCGCACCATATTGATGTAGAGGCGCGAGAAGGGGCGGGGGTGGTGCTTTGCCAGCGCCTCGCCCAGCGATGTCCCCCCGCGCACGCTCCGCAGCACGTCGGCCGTGATGGCGCGGAGCCGCAGGCTGGGCGCGAGCCCTTCCAGGATACCGAGGGCCCGGTCGAGCGGCAGGCCCGCTTCGAGCAGGGTGGCCAGCTGCTGAGTGAACGCGGCCAGATCGCGCCCTGGCACCCGCTGGCCGCGGAGGGTCGTAATCCTGAGCCCGGCGAGAGCGGGGCGCTCCTGCTGGGGGGCGACGTGGATGGGGAAGTAGGCGTCGCGCTGGAGCCGCTCGACCACGCTCTGCGCGTCGGCGGCTTCCATCACGCCGTCGATGGTCTGGCCCCTCTGGTCCGCTGCCTTGTACGCGAAAACGGGCATGCCTCGAACGCGCGGGCTAGTTGTCTTCCTGAGTGACGCGGAGGATCTCTTCGACCGTGGTGATGCCGGCGCGAATCTTCGCCCAGCCGTCGTCCCGCAGCGTCACCATGCCGCGCTCGATGGCGTGTCGGCGGATCTCGCCCGTGGGACGCTTTCCGAGGATGAGGCTGCGCGATTCGTCGGAGATGACGAACAGCTCGTAGATCCCGATGCGCCCGCGGTAGCCCGTGCCGCGGCAGTCTTCGCAACCCTTGCCGCGGTACAGCTCCGTGCCCGTCGCGTCGGCGACGCCGATGGCGAGGAGATCGCGCGCGTCGGCCTCATAAGGCGCGCGGCAGGTGCCGCAGACCCGCCGCACGAGGCGCTGGGCCAGCACGCCGTTCAGCACCGAGGCGACCAGGTAGGGCTCGGCGCCCATGTCCTGGAGCCGAGCGACCGCGCCGGGGGCGTCGTTCGTGTGAAGGGTCGAGAACACGAGGTGGCCCGTGAGGGCGGACTGGATGGAGATCTCCGCCGTCTCGAGGTCCCGGATCTCACCGACCATGATGACGTCGGGGTCCTGACGCACAATGTGACGCAGGCCCGCGGCGAAGGACAGCCCGATCTTCGGCCGTACCGGTATCTGGTTGACGCCGGCCAGCTGGTACTCGACGGGGTCCTCGATGGTGATGATCTTCTTGTCGGGCGAATTGATCTTATCGAGCGCCGCGTAGAGCGTCGTCGTCTTGCCCGAGCCCGTCGGCCCCGTAACGAGCAGGATCCCGTGTGGGCGGCGGATCAGGCCCTCGAAGCTCTCGGCTACACCTGCCGAGAAGCCCAGCCGGTTGAAGGGCAGGAAGACCGATGAGCGGTCGAGGAGGCGCATCACGAGGGACTCGCCGTGGACCGTCGGCACCGTGGAGACCCGGATGTCCACCCGGCGACCTCCCGCCGTCACGCGGATGCGCCCATCCTGGGGCAGGCGGCGCTCGGCGATGTTCATCTCCGCCATGAGCTTGATGCGCGAGGTGAGCGCGGCCTGGAGCTTGCGCGGCGGCGACTCGCGGTCGTAGAGGATGCCGTCCATGCGGTAGCGCACGCGCAGGCGCTCCTCGGAGGGCTCGATGTGGATGTCGGAAGCCTCCGAGGCGACGGCTTCATCGATCAGGAGGTTCACGAGCCGGACGACCGGCGCCTCGAAGGCCATGTCGCGGAGCTGGTTGACGTCCTCTTCGCTCTCGCCGGCCTCGCCTGAGCCGAAGCCCTCGACGATCTTCTGGAGCGGAGTAGAGGCCCCGTAGGCGCGCTCGATCGCGTCCACGACGGCGGGCGCCGGCGCAACGCAGAGCGTGACGCGGAACCCGAGCATCTGCCGGAGCTCGTCCAGCAGCAGGGGATTGGAGGGTTCCCCCGTCGCCACCGTGACCGTGGTGCCGTCGTGGGCCACGGGGCAGGCGACGTACTGGCGCAGGTACTTCGGGGAGAGGTTCTTGAGGATGGGCGGCGTGGTAGGGATCTCCTCCGCCGTCATGAAGGCCATCCCGTTCTGCTCGGCCAGCGCCTTCAGCACGTCCTCTTGCGAGGCCACGCCCATGGCGACCAGCGCCTCGCCGACCCGCTCGCGGTTCTGCTTCGCGCGCGCGAGCCCGTCCTCGAGGCTCTCCCGAGTGAGCCCGAGGGACTCCGTCAGGATCTGACCCAGTCGCCGAACCCTGGTCGCGCTTGGCGGGATAGGCACGGTGGCTGATTATGGGCTTCGTCTCCGAGTCTCGTCAATGTATCCGTATGGGCCCGTGGCTCCCTGACCTGTGCGGTGCCCTGTCCCACTATGGTGCCGATGAAATGCGCAGCCAGGGGCGCCCTGACGGCACTTCGGGCTTGTCTGCGCGGCAATCGCCCAAGAGATGCGGGTATTCCACGGCCGTATCCTCCGGATTCAGGGCACGACGATGGCCCTTGCCCCCGACAACGGAGGGTCCCTCGACGTAGACGTGTCGAGGGTCGACGAGAGCTCTTACGCGTTTCTGAGGAGCGCCGACGCCGTGACGATCGTACCGGAATGCGCCGCGGGGCTGTCAAGCCGGCTTGCGGCCCCAGGTGAAGATGTGGAGCCTGCCCGCGATGACGGGACCGCGCGCCTGCTCCGCGTGGAGCGCCTCCAGCCAGCCGCGCCGCTCCTCCTCCGTGATCGCCCCAGCGGTGAGGGCGATTTCAGAGGCCCGCTCCAGCATGCTGGCGTAGAAGCCCAGCGGATCGGTCTCGAGCGGGAAGAAGCCCCGCACCCGCACGTCCTCGAGCCCGGCCCGCGCGAAAAGCGACGGCAGCCGCCGCGAGAGCCAGCCGTCCACGGCGGAGGAGTCCGAGGAGGCGGCGACGATGCGGCGCGTGAGCGCGCGGTCCGGATGCGTCACCGTGGTCATGTCGGTGTCGAGGTCGAAGACCCCCACGCGCCCACCCGGGCGCACCACGCGCGCCATCTCGGCCACGGCGCTCTCGCCCCCCGGAGTGTGCACGAGCACCGTGACGGCGACTGCGACGTCGAACGAGCCCGTGGGAAAGGGCAGGTGGAGCGCGCTGCCCTCGCAGAATTCCAGCCCGCTTCCGAGCCCCGCCGCTTCTGCCAACTCGCGGGCCACCACGAGGAACTGCAGGCTCGGGTCGACGCCGACCGCGCGGCCTGCCGGGCCGACGCGCCGGGCAATGTCGCGCGTGACGGCGCCGCTGCCGCACCCGACGTCGAGCACGCACTCCCCAGCCTGCACGCCGAGCAGGTCGAGGTAGGCCTGCCGCGCCTCGACCTCGGCCGGGGACTTGGCGCGGAGCTCGAGGCGACCCGCAAGCTCGCGCGCTTTCACCGCGTCGAGGCCGGCCGCGTTCCGAAATTGGCTCTGCTGGCCGTACTCGGTCATCGCTAGCCGCCCGCCAGCTTCGCCGTGTACCCGAGGCCGCGGAGGCGTAGGGCGATGCGCTCGCGGTGGTCGCCCTGGACCTCGACGGCGCCGTCCTTGACCGCGCCGCCTGCGCCGCAGAGGCGCTTGAGCTCCGTCGCGCGCGCTTCGAGATCGCGTGGGGGCAGGCCTCGAATCACCGTCACCACCTTGCCGTTCCGTCCGCCGCGCTCGCGGAAGATCCGCACCACGCCGTCATCTATGGCCTGCGGGGCTGGGGAGTGCGGCGGGCTCGAATGCGCGGGCCTGCCGGCGGGCGCGGGCGGGCGGATGCGCCCGCTTTCCGTCGAATACACGCGCCTGGATTTGTCCATGGCCGGTAGTCTACCAAGTTCGGGACGGGCTATACTCCCGCGGTGAAGATCGACCTGCTCCTCATCCCGATGGGCGCGCGCTGGGCCGACCTCCGTGCTGCCGCCGTGGCGGCCGAGGAGGGTGGATTCGACGGGCTCTGGACCTGGGACCACCTGCGCGATCCGGACGGTGATCCCGCCGGCGTGCCCGAATGCATGACAACGCTCGCGGCGCTTGCCGAAGTGACGCGTCGGATGACGATCGGGCCTCTCGTTCTGAACGTCGCGAACCGACATCCGGGGCTTCTCGCGAATATGGCGGCCACGATGCAGCAGGTCTCCGGCGGCCGTTTCATCCTGGGCATAGGAGCCGGCGGAAGCAGGCGGACACCGTATGCGCGCGAGCAGGAAGCGCTCGGCCTGGCCGTCGAGCCCGATGCGGTACGCGCCCAGCGCGTGATCGAAGCCGTCCAGATTCTCCGTCGTCTCTGGTCCGGCGATTCCAGGCCTTTCACCGGCGCGCACTACCGTCTCGATCGGCCGGAGGGTTATCTGTCCGCCGACCCAGCGCCGCCCATCGTCATCGGCGGCTTCGGCCCGCGCATGGCGGCGATCGCGGGGACGCACGGCGACGGCTTCAACACCCAGGCGCACACCCCGCGACTGGCCACGCTCGCGCAGATCGCGCTGGACAGCCACAAGGCGGCGGGGCGCGACCCCGCGCGCTTCGGCGTGAGCGTCTTCGCGGGCTTCGCCCCGGCCTGGCTCCGCGCCGATTCCGAAAACCGCGCGGCTCTCTCGCGCGCAGGCGTCGGCCGGCTCATCCTCCTGGTCGAGCCCCCATACGATCCGTCGCAGATTCGCGCCGCCGCTCGCTTGCTGTCCGGCTGAGCGCCCCTTCACAGCGAAAGGACACCAATGGCGTACAAGGGATTCGATCTCAGCGGCAAGGTGGTGCTCGTCACGGGCGGCAATAGCGGCATCGGGCTCGGCATGGCCGAGGCGATGGCGCAGGCCGGCGCCGCCGTCTGCGTCTGGGGCACCAACGAGGACAAGAACGCCGCGGCGCTCGCGCGGCTCAAGGGCCACGGTGGCAAGGCCCTGGCGCTTCGCTGCGACGTCAGCGACGAGGCCGCGGTGGATCGGTGCTTCGCCGAGACCGTCAAGGCATTGGGGCGCGTGGACGCCTTCTTCGCCAATGCGGGCGTCAGCGGGCGTGGCGGGTCAACGGGCGGCTTCGCCCAAATGACCACCGCCGAGTGGCGCCGCGTCATGAGCGTGAACCTCGACGGCGCCTTCTTCAGCCTGCGCGCGGCCGCGCGGCACATGATCGAGCGCGGCGGCGGAGGCTCGCTCGTCTCGACGGCAAGTCTGGCGGCCGTCATGGGCGCGGCGCGCAGCGAGCACTACTCGGCCACCAAGGGTGCGCTGATGGCGATGACGCGGTCCATGGCGGTGGAGCTGGCGCGGCACCAGATCCGCGTCAATACGATCGTGCCGGGCTGGATCGACACGCCGATGACGGAAGTGGCGCTCCACGGAGAGGCATTCATGGGCAAGGTGCTGCCCCGCGTGCCGATGCGCCGCTGGGGTGTGGGCGACGACTTCGGCGGGATCGCGGTCTATCTCGCCAGCGACGCCAGCCGCTACCACACCGGCGATGCTTTCGTCATCGACGGCGGCTACCTCATCTTCTAGGCGGCTGAAAGGCCTACCCGATGTCGCGAACCGGAGTGTAAGCTGAGTCGACGGCTCGCGCAGGACATGAAGAGCCGCCAAGGGGTTGCAATCTGGCCTTCAGTGTAATTCCGTCGGGGACGATCACCGTGGCGCCGTGTTGTTTCTTCGCGAATTGTTTCCGCCGTCGCCGCTTGCAGGCCGAGTTCGCCGCCTTCTCCCCTGATTTGGCGGGCGCCGCGCCGGGCACGCTTTTTGCTCTCGGCGTTGAGTCATGACGTGCGACGAAGTCCGTGAAATCTTCCCGGCCCTCATCACAGGCGACCTCACTCTGACGGAGTCGGCCCAAGCCGAAGCGCATCTGAGCCGCTGTCCCGACTGTCGTCAGATGATCGAGCATCTCGACCGGGTAGCGCCTCGGGACCGGGCGACAGGACGGATTCCTGCCCACGCGGAAACCGGGCGACGGCCCGGCCTTCGGTTCCTCCTGCTGCCTCTGCTCGTGCTGGGCCTTGTCGTGGGCGCCATTGCGCTCGTACCGGGCCTTGCCCTTCACGCGTGGCAGCGGGGCACGGACATGCTGGCGGCCGCACGTCACGGGGCACCGCCCGCAGCGCCCCGGGCCGAAGCGCCGCCGATGGACTCGGCCCGAATCGAGCCTCCAGCCGATCCTCTCGCGGCGGACGAGTTCAAGACCTCGTCGCCGTCGAGCGGCTCTGCCTCCGCTCTGTCTGCGCGCGCTCCGTCGCTGAGCGGCTCGACGCTCGCTCCGCCAAGATCGAACGCCCCCACGCCGCCCGCAAGGGTGCCGCCGGCCGCCGCGCTCACTCAACCCCCCGCCACGGCGGCGGCGCCCCCGGCCGACACGCGGAGCGCGCGCATGACCGCAGAGCCGGCGCCCCGCTCACCCGCGCCGACGGTGAAGGCTGAACGGCCGCCCGAGCTCTCGCGCCGTGCTGCGGCCCACCCACCCGCGGAGACCTTCTCCGCCCCCTCGGCCAAAAAAGGGGAGCGGAGGGAAGCCCGGCGGACAGAGAAGGCGCCAGAACCCGCGGAGCCCGAGCGCGCCTCCAAGCCAGCCTCGCCATTGAAAGCATCGGACACAGACGTGGTCGTGCAGATCTCGGTCCGCGACCGCGGCCTGGCCGAGCGCGACGTCAAGACGCTGCTCACCCGGCTCGGCGGGAGCAATCTCGGCCAGGACGAGGGCTCCACCATCGCCGTGATCCCGCGCTCGAGCTACGCCGAGTTCACCCGCGGTCTCGCGCAGATCGGCGCGTGGCGGATGGAAGCGGGCCGCTCGAACCTGCCCGACCCCGTTCACGTGGCCGTCAGGCTGGCGAAGCCGGAATAGGGCGCGGATAGACGCGCAGACGCTCCCAGCACAGCCGGCCAGTTCGAGCCCATCGTAGCGTTCCAATTCTTCAGCCTTCACGGCCCTCTGGAGTATCATGCTCGACAAGACTCTAGGGGTGGCCTCCATCATGAATTGCCAGGACGCTCGCCAGTCGCTCTCCATGCTCCTCGACGGGGACCTCGGCCTCACTGAGCGAATCCCGCTGGAGCTGCACGTGAACGCGTGCGCGGAGTGCCGACAGAAGCTCGCGGATCTTCAGATCGCCAAAGAGGTCGAGGAGAAGTTCGCGTCACGGCCCGTGCACGACTGGCGGCCTTCGCTTGCCAAGTGGTGGCCTACACTCGCCCACTGGCGGCCTACTCTCAACCATTGGCCCCCTGCTCTCAACCATTGGCGCCCTGCTCTGGGCCATTGGCGCCCGATTCTCGGCCATTGGCGGCCCACTCTCTCCACCGGTCTCATCGGCAGGGCGCTCGGCGTCATTCGTACTGACCATCCTGCCGACCGCCTGCGCCGTTTCGTGGCTGAGCGATTCGGGAGAATTCCACCGAAGCATCTCGCGGCCGCCGCCGCCGTGCCGCTCGTGATCGCCGTGGCCATCTTCGCCTTCGAGCGCGGGTTCACCGTAGGCACTTCGGTGCGTCAGCGTCCCTCATCGGCGCCTCTCGCCATGAGGAACAGTCCGCCGC
>WNFP01007864.1_pt1 | contig 16255 bp, 14 predicted proteins | sample 5400201 | NCBI WGS metagenome assembly WNFP01 (sample SAMN13153355, study PRJNA577476) | soil metagenome | isolation source: 115 cm saprolite under Madrone tree | place: USA:California | collected 2016-06-14 | reverse complement strand
TAGCACCGAGAAAATCGCTGACGGGTGGCGCAGAGAATTTCTTGACGATCTCTTCCTTGCCGTGAAGCAGTTGGTCGCTACGAAAAAGGAGAGATGGGTCTGATTGGTATCGAGACGCTGGACGAAGAAAAGAGTTCGCCGAGTTCCGCGAGACAGAAGAATCAAAAACCGCACCCTTGAAAAAAAGCAAAGGGTGCGGCACCCTACGTCAACTTCCCCGCTTCATCTATGCGCCACCCGCCATGTGTGACTGAACATACCGATGTAATTCCGATGACCAAGAAGCAACTGAAGCAAATTGAGTATCTGGAAAAGACTTTTATCCTTCAGCATCTCTTCGGTGAAAGAGAAGGTCTTCAGGCGGTCGTACATCGCTTTGCGAACTTCAGCAAGAGCTAGTTGTTTTTCTTGGGTCAGTTCCATGTTTCCCTTTCCGGGCGCATCGTCTGGCGACTCCCACCGTGGCATTTTGCTCGGTTGGTGGCAGCGAAGTTTTCTGCCGTCTTGATGCGAAAAACAGTATGACACAAAATCGTTTCGAATTGTCTGATTCTTATGAACGATTACGGCGTCTTCCTTCACATGTTGTCGTGCGTGACGGCTATTACTGGAACCGAAAGAACGGCGCGAATCGGGCGAGGACAAGAGTGAGTTTCAGGCTGTGCTCAAGACCGAGATGGAAGAACTCGACAGGAGAAAGAAACTGCACGTCAGCAGGGGTACAGCAACCAAAGTTGCTGTACAGCACCCATTCTGGGGTGACGTGTCATACCCCCATCCCGGCGTCGAAGACGCCGCTCCTCCGGCACTCTGCGGTGCTCACGTCAACCGCGCCCTGGCACGCTCTCAGACCGCTTCAAAAGCGGGCCAGAGTCCATCCCCGGCCATCGCTCAATAGCCGAGTTTGTTCAGCGGTGCCTCCCGGCGAGCTTTGAATCTAAGAAGTAAAAGCTCGGCTCCGCGACTCAATAGATACCACCACAAGGTGCCGACGACTAAAATCCATGCAGCGGCAAGCGCACTGTATTTCCACGCTAACGCAAGCGCCACTAAAGAAATCGGAAAATCTACAAGCATTATGCCCGTCCACACTATGCCAAGGTACTGCAAGCTCGGAATGAGGTGACCGAGCATGCTAATGAAGCAGGCGCAAAGGTGTAGGAACGGCAAAAAATAAGTCCACGCTTTTCGGCGAGTCATTGCGCTCAAGGGTTGTCCTATTTTTTGCAATTGGGACATTTTGGATCATTCTTTCCGACATCCGGGTGCTCATTAAAAAAGTCTATCGCGGCCCCAATAATCGGCCCTGCTCCAGTGGTCGGCATGTAGTAAATCAGCCGTGCGTCACAGTTTCGCATGCAACCTCCCCGCGCACCTTGGTCGCAAGGGAAAGCGTCTCTGCAACTCCAATAGCAGATGTCGTGGTCTCTGCAGACCGCGTCCGTGGGATTTATCGGCTTCTTGTAGTATCCGTTGTTGTCGAGCTTGGGATCGTATGGTGCAAAATGCCCGCCGGTCCAGTTCGGTCCACACCACCATCCGTAGACTGGTATTTCGCCTGACGGATCTCGGTAATTAGTCGGGTTTCCTTGCACATAGTTGTAGAAATTAATTCCGCCGTTGAAGCGAATGGTATCTTCGCCAATGAACCGACCTGCTTTGGGATCGTAATACCTAGACCGGTAGAAGTAGAGATTGGTTTCGGAGTCGAACTCGCGGCCCGTGTACTGGAATCGGTTTGTGAGTGAACCCGCTGAGTTCGTCGTGTTTCCGAACGAATCGAACGTGTACGTTTGAGCCACCGCTCCGGCTGTGCTGCTCAGCGAAGTGACGGAGCCGAGGCCGTCCGCTTCGTAATAGCTGGTTGTGCCAGAGCGAAGTTGCGCGAGAGGTTCATCGGTTGGGGCCTTTGCCATCGTAGACGTAGTTGCTTGTCGTCGATGTTGAACCCTGTGTGACCACTTTCTGAATACGTCGGCCAGCAGGATCGTACTTGAAGGTAACCGTACCGCCGCTACCCGGCAGTGTGACACTCTTCAAGCGGTTCTCGTAGTCCCAGAAATACTGCGTCGTGTTTGACCCCGTCACGCTGGTTATGGTGTTGCCATTGGAGTCATCTATGTCGGGTATAGACGTGACCGGGCCCTCATCTATCGACGTGTTGGAAGAGCTCCATGTGCTCCACTTGTCCCTTCTTAACCCAGATGTCCATCACAAGCCGGTTCTCTGCGTTGAAGAAGTTGAACTCGCGGGCATCAGCACGAGGGGTCATCCTTTCTGCCTGGTGAAGGACTTCCAGAAGTGGAGGTCGAAATATTTCACTTGCAGGTCTTGCCGTGTAACCCCGCAGAGAACGCCGACCTGGAGCTGGGCTCTTATCGTCGTCCGTGGAGGACGTTCGCCGGTCAAGCCCAAGCTCAACGTAACCCAGTGGCGTAGAGTACCTGGTCCAGGTGCTGCCAAAGTCGTCAGTCCGCGTTTGTTCAGGCTTGCCGAATTTCTTCACTACTATTTCGTCAGTCATTTCGGGCTGGAAGTCCCCGAAGACCCGAAGGTCAACCAACTGCCTGACATCGGACTGTTGTTGAAGTTGGATGCGCATTTCTTGATGTGGCGTCGTGATCCATTCGAGGACAGAAAAACTATGAAACGCTACGTTCTCAAGCGGTGGTCGGAAGGAAAGCGTTTGATCGACGACGTGCTCGCAACCGTGAACAAAAAATAGGAGCACCAAGACAACCGTTGCAAGACTAACTAGAGCAATTTTCGATCTTCGAGTCATCTGTCCCTCGCTCGATTACTCTCGACACGGTGAAAAGTGCTCGGTACTAAATCTTGCTGCCAGGATACCCTGGGCCAGGACGGGGATTCCCACCGAAAACGCCCCCGAAAACACCGCGTATGACTGGCCACCAGTAATACAAGGGACTCGGATCGCCGTCCGGTTTATCGGCTAAGTCATTACATTGATCTGCGCAGGGCTTGTCTTTCGGACAACTTCTGCCTTTCTTGTTGTCTTCGAGATCGCTTGGCTGCATGGCTGTATTGCAACTGACGGCTGCCGACGTCCTAACGCAATCCAAAACATCAAGAAATTCTTTGCCGTAACCTGTGAGGAATGCAGCTGCTTTGCTGCCGCACTGTTTGACCAAATTGCAGCTGGCCATGCAGTGTGCGTATCGGGGATGGCCTTCTCGACTGAAGTGGTTGAATTCGTGTTTAATCCGATTTGCACACGCATAGTAGAGGCCAAGGTCGATAGCGATGGGCCAAAAAGCGTCCTGCGGAGCCAAACCAAATGGATCCCTTGAACCGATGACGTTGTTGTCGACATATTCATAGAAATCGTTACCGCCGTTGAAACGGATCGGATCCTCGCTCAAGAATCTGCCAGTGTTTGCATCGTAGTAGCGGGCTCTCGATAATTGGAGGTTAGTCTCAGGGTCAAAGTCGCGGGCCGTGTATTGAAACGGGTTTATAAGCGAGCCAGACGAACTCGTCTGCTTGCCAAACGAGTTGTAACCATAGGTTTGGGCTAGAGAACCAGCCGTATTCGAGAGCGAAGTAACGGAACCTAGACCGTCCGCCTGATAGAAACTTGTGGTCGAAGAGCGCAGCATGGCCAGGGGCTCATCGACTGTGAGCCCGTGCGAATAACGCGCCACGGCCGCGCCGGAGGAGCTCGTCTCCTCGATCAGGTTGTCGCCGTCGTAAGCGAAAATGCTCGTTGTGCTAGACGTGACCTTCTTGATGCGGCGGCCAAATGGATCGTACACAAACGTTACGTTACCGCCGCTCGCCGGCAGCGTCACGCTCGTCAGCCGGTTCTCGAAGTCCCAGAAGTATTGCGTCGTGCCGGTCGAATCCACCTTCGTTGAGGTGTTCCCATTGTAGTCATCTGTCGCACAGTTTTCCCCCGTGCCGTACTCGCAGATCAGCGTATCGTCCATCAAGGTTTAGCAGCTGAGGGCGGAGCTATCGTGTGGCGGCCAACGTTGAAATAAAGCTCCCACAACGCGCCCTGACGAGTAAAACGGAGCTCAACTCCATAGATATCCTTCTCACTGCCGCGAGTGCTCTCCCAGCTAAAGTTCTGTACTGCGTCGTTCCCAATGGTGGCCAGGTCAGACTCCGGAAGCCCAGACGCCTTCGCGAAGGCTCTTGCGGCAGCAACGATCTCTTCTCGATGGTGGCCCGTGTAGTTGATTATGATGTTTTGCAGCTCTTCACGCCTCGACGGGCCCTCTGAGTCGTGCTTTACGTCGAAATAGAACGTGGCACAGCACTGGCAGTGACCTTTGATGATGCGGTCTTTGCTCCAAACCGAATGGCATACCTCTGTGTCGCAATCAAGGGCATCAAGCTCCGTAGGCCATATTGATCGGAGACCCCGCAATGAGACGTTTCGCCAGTCAGTCACTCGTATCCTTTCGAGTGCCGCAGTGATGGCGTTAGGATCGAGACATCCCTCAAGCTGATTAGCCACCTGGGAACCCAACATCGGCACGAGAACTGCCAGCGCAAAGACTCGGCACAGTCTCATTGGTTGTTCTCCGCTTCTTGGGTTTGTCTCAAAGTTTGGCGGAAGAGCTTGTTGACAGCCCCCGATGTTTTGTCACATTCACCTTGACACTCCTCTTTGGACTTGAAGGTCTTCGCGTCCAGAGCATTTATCAGCGGTGTCACAGCTGCAATGGCCGGATTTATGTGACGGTTGTATTCGTGCGCAATCGCAGAAGCCGCATCATGGACACTCGGGTCCTTCGGTTTCCGCCCTTTGTACGGAAATGGACCACTATAGATGTACATATCGCCGTAGATGCGGAGCTCTGCATTCGCTTTCCACTTACCATCGCACCCGTCCGTCGTGCACGTACAAAGCACCAAAGCGGCTCTGAATAAGGTGCAAGCACCGCCCGACCTGGTGCCGCAAGACGGGTCAATGTCTACTGCTTGATGCCTCGTAATGCCATCCCTCGTTCCGAACAAGCCAACTGGATCGGCGATATCGATAGGGCTGTTCCCAACATAACTGTAGAAGTCAAAACCACCAGTGAATCGAATGGGGTCTTCGGTGAGAAAGCGCCCTACGTTCGGGTCGTAGTATCTGGCGCGGTAGTAGTACAGACCGGTTTCCACATCAGATTCGCGGCCTGTGTAGCGGAAAGGATTCGTGAGCGAACCGGAGGCAGCGGTTTGCTTGCCGAAAGAATCGTATGTATAGCTTTGCGCCAAAGCACCAGTCGAGTTGCTTAGCGACGTAACGGAACCCAATCCATCAGCATGATAGTAGTTCGTTGCACCTCCCCGGAGCATCGCCAAGGGGTCATCGATGTTCAAGCCTTGCGAATACCGCGCAAGCACGCTACCGTTTGCATCGACCTCCTCGATTCCGTTGTCTCCGTCATAGAGATAATTCGTCGTCGTCGTCGTTGGCGGATTCGCTCCCGTCGTGAATGACTTTTGGACTCGCCTCCCGAAAGGATCGTATCTGAAGCTTACCGTCCCGCCAGTGCCCGGCAGCATAACGCTGGTCAGGCGGTTTTCGAAATCCCAGGCGTAGGTCGTGGTACTTGAACCAACCACCTTCGTCTGCGTGTTGCCGTTGTTGTCAAACAAGCCCCTCCCCGCGTCGTAGCCGGATGCTAGCGCATCGTAAATCAAAGTGAAACTTTGGACCCTTCCGCGCGCTGGCGGAGCCGCCTCGCTCTAATCTGTCGGTACAGCAATGAAATCGCGAACACCACGAGGGTATAGAATACCGAATTCACCATCGTCTCGAAAAACGCCGAATGCAGCTTGACCCCAAAATACTGCACGGTCAAAGACGACGGTATCGATAGAAGCTCACAGACTTCCATGATGACAAGTCCAGGACTCGCAGCATAAAGGAGATAGCTCACGGCGATTGACAGAGAGGTCCCGACAACAAATGAACGAAACAGTGTTTTCGATATTTCGCGACTTTCGATCGTTGAGGTCATGTGTAGTTCCAGGGACGCCTCCCGAAGACGGCTAGAACAAAGCTGGCCGTGCCTACCGCTCGATGAGTTCAGGCCACCGCTTGGCGATCAGGTCGAGGACTCCTCGGTGAATTTCGCTACCGCTATGAACAACTGCCTCCCGGCACTTTGTGGCATACTGCTTGGCCAGTTCGGTTTCTCCTTGCTGAGATAGCACTTTGGCTAAGCCGTACAACGCCATTGGATTGTCGGGGCCGTAGACCAGTGCTTGTTCGTTGTATTGCTTGGCGAGCGGCAGATCGCCGATTGAATCAGAAATCAAGGCTGCATGTCGGCACAACACCTGCACCCATTGATCCTTCTTCTGTCGAATAGCTTCCGCGATCGACTGATCCAAGAGCTTCAGCGCCTTCCGTGGTTCTCCTAACTGCCAAAGCTCGTTGCTATCGCGCATGGCTCGCGTTAGCTGGTCTAGTTCACCCATGGGTCACCTCTTAGTACCGCTTCCTGTACCATCTTGGATCCGGGTTAAGTCGTGGTAGACCATCTAGGCATCGCTCGGCGTTGAGGTCTGCGATCTGCACACACGCCAAGTGCAGGGTTGGGTCATTGCCGTATACTGCATCACACCACTCGATGTCCGCTATCCATTGATCCTTGCATTTCTGCTGGTTTTCTTTGCACGTTTGATCCGCTAAGAGCGCTCCAACGAGAGCCCCTATCACGGCTCCGACGCCGGTGCCAATGCGTGAACCGGCTGCTGCGCCCTCGGCAGCACCTGCGATTCCTCCCACAATCGTTCCGCCGCCAGGCTCAACCAGCGTTCCGCCCGCCCCGCCCCCTAATGCGCCTCCGATTCCTCCCAACGCACCGCCGACCCATTTTCCCGCTTTTCCGCCAGCGACACCGCCTGCAAGTGCGCCAGCGGCTATTCTGCACGCACAGCTAAAGCTAGGTGCAAGACCCAACGGGTCGACGAAATTCCCCGGGTTGTTGGACACATATCGGTAAAGATTGATTCCGCCGAGGAACCGATTTGGGTCCTCGTTCAGGAATCTTCCCGTGGCCGGATCGTAGTACCGGTTCCGCAGGAAATACAGATTGGCTTCGGAGTCGAGTTCACGGCCCGTGTATTGGAACGGATTCACGAGCGAGCCAGACGAAGACGTCTGCTTTCCGAAAGCGTCGAATGAGTACGTCTGCGCCAGTGCCCCCGCCGCGTTACTCAGCGAAGTGATCGAGCCAAGACCGTCAGCCTGATAGAAACTTGTGGTCGAGGAGCGCAGCATGGCCAAAGGCTCATCGATGTTTAGCCCTTGCGAATAGCGCGCAACGACCGCGCCAGAGGAATTCGTCTCCTCGATGAGGTTGTCGCCGTCGTAGGCGTAGATGCTTGTCCCCGAGGATGAGGATTTGTAAATTCTCCGACCGAAGGGATCGTATTTGAAGCTGACCGTTCCGCCCGAGCCTGGCAGCGTCACGCTTGTCAGGCGGTTCTCGAAATCCCAAGCGTACGTCGTCGTGTTGGAGCCGGTCACGCTGGTGAGCGTGTTGCCGTTGTTGTCGTACGTGTAGCTCGCGCTAGGTGTTGAGGTGAGTTCGTTCGATCCGTTTACGCCGTAAGGCGACACACCGAGCGAGCTGAGCCGGTTCCCGACCGGATCGTACGTGTAGCTCTCCGTAGTGTTCGTGCCCTGCGTCACGCCTGTTAGCTCGTAAATCGCATCGTAGCCATAGTTCGACGTGACCCCTGCCCGCTGGTCCGTCTTTGCCGTGCAGTTGGTGCAGGACGCTCTGCAGCCGCGACAGATTGTCGTAGGCGTAGTTGGTCGCCACATTATTCGGGCGGGTCATCTGCGTGCGGCGGCTCAGCGCATCGTAACCGAAGCCGAAAGAACCTGTGCCGCTGAAGGCCGTTGGCGGCGTCAGGGTTTGCAGCCGGTTCAACGTGTCGTACGCGTATGCAGTGGACCCGCTCTCAGGATCGGTGAACCCCGTCCGGTTCGACGCGGCGTCGTAGGAATAACCTGTTGTGAAGTTGCGCGCCGTCAGAAATGCATAGCTGGTGCTTGCCGAAGTAAGCCGTCCCATGTTGTCGAAAGTGAATTGATAAGTGCCCGTAGGATCGGTCACCTGCGTAAGGCGGCTGTCGAGATCGTAGGTGTAATTCACCGTGGTGGTGTCAGGATAGGATTTCTGCGTCAGCCGGTTCAACTGGTCGTACGTGTAGCCAATGACCTGGTTCTTGCGGTCCGTCTTGCTTGTGAGATTTCCCACCGCATCGTAATTGTAAGTTTCTACGTACCCGGACGGGAAAGTTGTCTTCGTAATGCGGCCAAACGCGTCGGGTGTGAACGATGTTGTGTTGTTGTTCGCGTCTTTAATCGAGGTCAGGTTGTTCTCAGTGTCGTAGCCGTAGGTCGTCACGTTATTGCCGGCATCGGTGACGCTGGTCAACCGATCCGCATCATCGTAGGCGTACGTGGTTGTTTTTCCATTTTGATCGGTAACGGAAGTTCGCCGCCCGCGCGAATCGTAGATGAAAGTTGTCATGGTCGTATCTGGATACGTAATCGTTTTCAGCCGGTCGCCAGTGTCATAGGCAAGCGTCGTCTGATGGTTAAGCGCATCAGTGACAGAAGTGCGGTTGCCGTGAGTGTCGTATCCGTACGTCGTGATGTTGTTTTGCGCGTCCTTAATTGTGTAAATCAATCCCGCTGTCGTATAGGTCAGCGTCGTCACGTTGGTCAGCGGGTCCTTGATTGTCAGCAACTCCCCCTTGCTGTCATATGTGAACGTCGTGACGCTGGGATTCGTGCTGCTGTTGGGCTTGGGCGTGGTGACCGTCAGCAGGTTTCCGTTCGCATCGTAAGTATTTGTCGTCACGTTTCCGAGCGGATCGGTTACCGTTAGCACTTCATTGAAGCTGTTGTAGGTGTAAGAAGTCGTCGGAGTGTTGCCGTTACCGTCCGGCTGCGAGATCGAAAGCACGTTCCCATTGGAATCGTACGTGTACGTAATCGTATGCCCGAGTTCGTCTGTTCTTGTCAGCGCGTTTCCGCTGCTGTCGTAGGTCTCACTGATCGTTCCCCGTTGTGTGCAGCTTGAACAGCCTGAACCTTGCGAGTTTGTGACTTCCCATTGCCCGCCCGCAACCTGCGCGTTGTACGTAGTTGTGTTGCCGAGCGAGTCGGTCAAGGTCAGCGATGAGGTCAGGAAGAAAATAGGACCGTACGCGGTCTCGCCAGCCACAGTTACGCTGACGCTCCCCGTTGAGGTCCCGACGGGTACGGTCGTCACGATTGAGGTGTCGCTCCAACTAACAACGTTCGCCGCAGCGCCGTAGAAACTGGCCACGCTGTTGCTCTGTGTTGAGCCGAAGCCCGTGCCCGTGATCGTCACGGTCGTGCCAAGTGGACCTATTGCCGGGGTTAGACCGCTGAGGGAAAGGGATTCGATCACCGTGAATGATGCGCTGTTGCTGGAATAGCTGTCTTCGACCACTGACACCGAGCCGCTTGTCGCGCTGGATGGAACGGTCACAGTAATACCTGTATCCCTCCACGCGGTGGCGGTTGCGGCGGTTCCGTTGAATAGCACTTGGTTGCCGCTCGCACTTGGGCCAAAACCTGAGCCGCTCAGTGTGACCGTACCGCCGATGGGAGCAGCAGGAGGAGCCAAGCTCGTAATCACCGGCTTGATCGCGGTAAATGTGGCAATAGGCACACTCGCTATCGAGTTCACTGTCACGCTAACTGGGCCTGCGCCTGACGGCACCGCAGCGGGCACCGTCGCTACGATCTGCGAGCTAGTCCAGGTTGTGACCGTCGCCGCTGCGCCGTTGAATGTGATCGTGCTGCTTCCCTGAGTCGCACCAAAGTTGGACCCCGCAATCGTCACCGAGGTTCCTACCCCTCCCAAGCTGGGGGACATACCACTGAGATACGGCGTCGTCCCCACCGTGACCGAAACGTTGTCGAACGTGGCCGTAGTCGTGCTCGACGAAGACCCGCTGTCAACGGCTAGCCCAGCGTACACGTTTTGCGCCATGCTGATGGTCTGGTTAGTTCCAACCTGGGTCCAGTTCACTCCGTCCGCAGAACGATAGCCACTGAAGGTGCTGCCGGTGCGCACCACTTTGATCCAATAAGGAAAACTCGTCGAGCCACCTGCATAGCCAATATTAGGATTTGTCCCGACGCTCGTGCGATAGAGGAGGAAAGTATTTGGTGTGTTATCGGACATTGTGGTTGCGAAGGTCGTCGTAGGGGCGAGTGTCTCTTGAATGATCACTCCTGCCGATTTATAGCTCGCACCACCTTGTACGCTCAAGACTCGCGCCACCACCGAGCCATCACCCGGCATGGGCTGATAGGCCAGATGGAACATGCCGCTCGTGCCGCCTCCATAGAGCACACCAATTCCGTTTACCGTGAATGTTCCGTTTGCATAGGTTGCGCTGCCCCCTATGACGGCATCCCCAATATCGGTGTCGAGCCATCCAACCGGTAACGGCTGGGTCGTCACAGTGAAGTAGACAGGGTTGCTGTCATTCGCGTCGGGTCCAACAGAAACAACCAATGGACCGGAGGTCGCGCCGGTCGGAATAGTGGCGACAATCGAAGTCGAACTCCATAAATTAATCGCCAGCGGTGAACCGTGAAGCATTACAACGCTGCTGCCCTGTGAAGCACCAAAATTCGAGCCACTGATCGTGACTTGACTGCCGATTGCTCCTGTTGTTGCGGAGAGACTGGTAATGACAGGATTTGGGTCACCACCCGTGTTAATCGAAACGTTGTCGAATGTCGCGGTAACCGGCCCGGCGGATTGTCCGCTGCTCACGCACAGCCCGATATACACGTTCTGCGCCATGTTAATGGTTGCAGTGCCGTTGACGGCAGTCCAGTTCACGCCGTCGGCAGACTCGTAGCTGCTGAAAGTGCTGCCGCTTCGTACCAACTTCACCCAGTACGGAAAATACCCCGTGGCACCGTAAGCGTTACCGGCAGCTGTCCCCGTACTCGTCCGATAGAGCATGGAAACATTTGCTACCCTACCGATGAGCGCGGCTGCATACGTCGACCCAGGATTGAAACTCTCACGAATCATCACTCCTGCATTCGTGTAGCCATCGGCATTTGCCAAGCTCAGCACTCGCGCCACGATGGTACCGTCGCTGGAAAGAGGCTGATATGCGAAATTAAACCCGTCGGCGTAGTCTGTGGAATACAGTATGCCGCTTCCATTTACCGTAAAGGTCCCGTTCGAAGAAGTTGCGCTCCCAATTGTTGGAGCTTGTCCGACATCCTTATCAAGCCATTCAGTCGGTAAAGGTTGCGAGGTTACGGTGAAGTAGATCGGGTTGCTAGAATTCAACGTCGATCCAGTAAAGACAAACAAGGGACCCGAGGTAGCGCCCGCCGGAATTGTGAAAATGATTCCAGAAGCACTCCAGGACGTGATCGTCATGGGTACGCCATTAATCGTCACCACACCATTGCCTTCCGACGCGCCAAAATTTGAGCCGCTGATCCCAATTTGAGTTCCCACCGATCCGCTCGTTGCAGAGATGTTTGTGATAGAAGGCGAGGTCATTGCCGAGGAACTGATGGATACGCTGTCAAAAGTCGCAGTAACAGCACTGGTGCTCGAATAACTGGTCACTGCCAATCCGACATAAACGTTCTGCGCCATGGAAATGGAGGAGCTTGCAATCAATTCCCAATTGATGCAGTCATAGGAGGAATAACCACTGAAGGAATTTCCGGCCCGCACGAGCTTCAGGCAATATGGATAGAACTTTTGTGTGGTTGCGGACGCATAAGAGGAGTAAGCGCCTGTGGCCGGGCGGTACCTTATCTGGGCATATGGTAAATTCGGGTTATTAATATTCGACAGATCCACGTACATGTTGGTTGAATTTGTGCTGAGCGACTCGCGAATCATGACTCCCGCTTCGTCAGAAGAAGTCCCTCCCTGCTGGCCGAGTACGCGAGCTATGATCGTTCCATCGCCTGATAACGATTGATAAGTGAAATGAAAGCCGCCATCGACAAAGTCATTCGTGGGATCAATAACCGTTCCCGTACTATTAATTGTAAATGTCCCAGCGGAGTAGCTTGCGCTTCCAGCTATGCCCACACTCCCTATATCGCGGTCAGACCAACCGGAGGGCAGCGCCGTCGTGACCGTAAAAAATGAGCTGTTTGAACTCTGGCCGTTCACCGTGACCGAGAGTGGTCCCGACGTGGCGCCAGTCGGCACCATCGCCACGATATTTGTCTCCGACCAACTTGCAACCGCAGCATTCGTGCTGTTCAAAGAAATCGTGCTGCTTCCCTGAGACGTCCCAAAATTCGTCCCCGCAATTGTCACCGCTGTTCCCACGGGTCCTGATGTAGGTGCAATGCTGGTGATATTGGGCACCACTACGACAACCGTGAAGTTCACACCATTACTTGCCACCCCTGACGCATTCACCACGACGTTTCCGGTGGTCGCCCCACTCGGAACCGTCACCCCAATGCTCGTAGCACTCCAGCTACTGACCGTCGCCGTCGTGCCGTTGAAGGTCACCGAGCCACTGCCCTGACTTGCTCCAAAATTCGCTCCGGTGATGGTCACCGCTGCACCCACCGCCCCTGTGGTGATCGACAGGCTCGTGATGCTCGGCGTTGCCACCACCGTGAAGCTCGAACTGTTGCTGGCCACCCCACTCGCATTCACCACCACGTTCCCGGTGGTCGCCCCACTCGGAACCGTCACCCCAATGCTCGTAGCACTCCAGCTACTGACCGTCGCCGTCGTGCCGTTGAAGGTCACCGAGCCGCTGCCCTGACTTGCTCCAAAATTCGCTCCGGTGATGGTCACCGCTGCACCCACCGCCCCTGTGGTGATCGACAGGCTCGTGATGCTTGGCGCTGCCACCACCGTGAAGCTCGAACCGTTGCTGGCGACATTTGAAACAGTGACAACTACGTTCCCTGTCGTCGCTCCGGCGGGCACCGTCGTGCCGATGCTCGTTGCGCTCCAACTCGTTATCGTTGCGGTCGTGCCGTTGAAGGTCGCTGAGCTGCTACCCTGGCTGGCCCCAAAACTTGTTCCCGTGATGGTCACCGCCGCACCGACGGCTCCCGTTGTAACCGAAAGGCTCGTGATATTGGGCGCCACCGTGAAGCTAGATCCGTTGCTGTCGACACCACTCGCGTGAACCACCACGCTGCCGGTTGTGGCCCCACTCGGGACCGTGACCCCGATGCTTGTCGCGCTCCAACTGGTTACCGTCGCCGTCGTGCCATTGAACTTGACGGTGCTGCTCCCTTGGCTGCTCCCAAAGTTTGCTCCCGTGATCGTCACCGCTGCACTTACCGCTCCCGTTGTGATCGAAAGACTCGTGATGCTTGGGGCCGCAACTACTGTGAAGCTGACTCCGTTGCTCGCTCTATTCGAAACGGTTACTACGACGTTCCCCGTGGTCGCCCCGCTCGGGACCGTAGCGCCGATGCTCGTGCTGCTCCAACTCGTTACCGTGGCCGCTGTGCCGTTGAACTTAACCGTGCTGCTCCCCTGAGTTGACCCGAAGTTCGAGCCTGTGATTGTCACAGACGCCCCAACTGCCCCAGATGTTGGAGACAAGCTTGTGATCGTCGGCGATGCAGCCTGAGCCTGGGCAGCAGAGAGGACAAGAGCAATCGTCAGAAAAAGGAAGGTGATCAGCTTCACCCTTTGTATTCTCATAAAAAGTCGCCTCCGGATCGCTCAGTTCTGAGTAAAGAAGCGGACCTCTTTCCAGGTTTCAAATTGCGCTCAGAAAGTTTGTTTAGTGAGGATAAGTAATTGTGACGGCGTTGACGCCAGCCGCTTGTGAGGAAGTCAAACCTCGTCCATAGCTGTCGTAGGTATGTGATTCAAGGGCTTTGCCGTTTGAATCAAGAACGGCGGTGATATTCGAATTGCCGTCGTACTGAAAAGTTAGAGTGGTTTGGTCAGGTTTTGTGATTTGGCTCAATCGATTTTGACTATCGTAGCTGTACGTCAACGTCAGTCCGACATCAGAGCTAACACTCGTTATCAGGTAGCTGGAATTACTTGCGTAGGTGAAGGTCAGATGTCGTGAAGCCGGATCGGTCACAGTGGCCAGTCGATTCAAACCGTCGTAGGTAAGCTGCGTGGTGTTGCCGTTCCGGTCGATAATAGCGGTGAGTGATCCACTGTTGATGTCAAAATACCTTTGTTCTCCGTTCTTGAGGACAACGGTCCAGTAGGTACTGCCCTGAGCAAGCGTCGCGCCTGCATTTCCTGGCGCAACGGTCACCCATCCCTGTCCCCCTGCTGCAAACGACCAGAAGCTACCGTCGCCGCGAGCGTACCTCAGGTAGCCGTCGCTACCCAGGAACACCCGCTCCTCGTATGTTGAGCGCCAATTTGGTCCAAACGAACCGACCTGCGATGCCATTTGACTCGACGGCCACTGGCTGTTCCATGTCCTAACGAGCGTCAATCCGTTTGACAGTCCCGGAATCCTTACGTCGGTTTGCTCAATGTAGGTATTTCCAGTGGCAAGGCCAATCGGGCTACCAGCGTGAGGGCACGTCGGGCAGGTTTCCCCCGGCGCCGTTGCAGGAGCGCAGCGGGTGTTCGGAACAGTGCAAATCGAAAGGAAAACAAAGTAGCCCCAGCCAACACAGTTCCACCCCGTTGGGATCAACCCTGAGAACGAAACAACAAACGAACTCTGACAACTATTGCCGGACTGCGCCATTGCGGCCCCGCTCAAAGCGAATTGGACGACCAAAACGAGCAGCATTGCAACGGACTTCTTCATGACATCCTCCGACTTTGCAAAATGGAATCGTGATACCGCGACGGTGGCACCGGCACATGAATCTGGATACTCAGGAGCCATTGCCAGGGTCCACCATTTCCGCCAAGAATTTGACATAATCAACCCGAACTCCTGCGTGGGCGTGGACTCGCCATCGTTGACGATGGTTGCCGCCTGTCCACAAAATGGAGACGTGGTTATCCCAAGGCCTTCGTGGGACGAGCAGCTTCAATCACGAATCGGCCTACATGCCCATTCGAACTTATTAAATAACCTGCAAGTGTGGCACTCTTAAAGGCACCTATCTATACTGTCAATAGTACTGGCCTGTGGAAAACTCCGTTCCACAGAATTAATTCGAATCGTTCATCTTCTAGAAGTCTCGCTCTTGCTCACGTCTCGGGGTCGAATTGTCGTCACGGAAGTGAAACGCCACCTGAATCACCACGTGAAAAGGACGAGCGATAAGAGCAGGAGATACGCGAGACAGAACCCGAACACCCGCGCATGGCGGCATAGTGGTTGTCGGCAAAAGCTTAGAGCGGCACGCCGCGCTTCTGCGAGGCGAACTCTGCGCATTGCTTGTGCATCGCTGGGTCCAGAAACAGCCGGTTCTTTTTTGAGAGCGGCCCACCGATGAAATAGCAGTACTCACCAAGACGCCGACCACAAATAGCACAGAGTTTGTCCCTCAGGCATCTTGCGCAATGTTCCATGTCCGCAGCGCGGAAATCGGGCATGCCAGAGGCCCACAATTGCGTGAAGGGGACCGGGTATCCACCGGAGGTTTTCAGGTGAGCTAAGAACTCCGGGATTTTGAGTACGCGCTCCATGTTCAGTATTCGGACGATTCTATTCCTTTTTCATAAAAGATATGTCTTGACGAGTTCCGAGGAAGAGCGTACTGCTTCTACTCAGACCAGCATCATGCATCACTGGTAGCAGCCGCAAGGCTGGCCATTCCCACCTACCTCTTCCGATTTCGACTCAGGCAAGGCGGAAATCCTAGGCATCACAAGCGACCGTTTCTGGGGCTGCTGCCCGTTCGGCTTCTAGCGTCAACGGAAGTCCTGGAAGGAGACCGCCTCGTGGCCTATCAATTTGTCACCAGGTGTGCTCATTGCGCCAAGCAATTCGGGATTATCTGGGCAATGGACTCGACTCGACAAGTCCCTAAGAGTGTCGCCAGGATAGCTTGTCCGATCTGTGGAAAGAGATTCTACCAGGATGCCAAAGACCTCGCTGAAACCGGGTCTCAGATTCAGAACCTCGTCTTTGGTCGTCCCGTGCGGAGCGTGGAAGTAGACTATGATTGCCCCTCCTGTAGCAACCGTGGAATCTTGGTATCGCTTCTGCACACCGATTTGTCGTGGGGTGAGTTGTTTAAGGAAAATGTGCAGACCGCTGTCTGTCACAATGGTTTTTGCGCACAGAGGGGTTTACTTCAGCAACTGAAGCCTAGCCG
>WNFP01005352.1_pt1 | contig 16256 bp, 15 predicted proteins | sample 5400201 | NCBI WGS metagenome assembly WNFP01 (sample SAMN13153355, study PRJNA577476) | soil metagenome | isolation source: 115 cm saprolite under Madrone tree | place: USA:California | collected 2016-06-14 | reverse complement strand
CACCGAGGCGAAACGGGCTGCGGGCGTGGAACAGCAGTTCGGAAGCGTGGCTCCCGGAATTGTGCTTTACAGTACTGATGTTCTATTCCGCGACTTGTGGCTCCGTCCTGATCTCGCGCCCCGAGATAGGAGTCTGGTCACCGTCAGCGCGCTGATTGCTTCCGGTCAAGTCGCGCAAATCACTTACCACCTCAACAGGGCGATGGACAACGGGCTGACTCGGGAGCAGGCAGGAGAGGTCGTCACCCACTTGGCCTTCTACGCCGGGTGGCCGAATGCCTTTTCCGCACTACCCGTCATGAAGGATGTCTTCGAGAAGCGCCCTCATTAGGGCTGCCTTGAAAGTAGTCCGAGACTGCGCGATACACATCGCGATACACAATAGCGTTGCCGATCTAGACTGGCGCCCGAGTCTGCCGTAACGTCGGCTAAGCCCAAGTCGATGCGTAGGTTACGCTACGGGTACACGGACTCTGGAGAGTCCAGCGCCGCATTCCGTGCGAGGCCGAAAGTCCGCTACGAAGCAGGATCGAAAATCATAGTGCGGTCGCCTTCATAGAGCGGCAGCCTCACGAGTGGTCGAGGCCCATCTATTGAGCGCAATTGGCCTTGCGCCTACGAAGGCATCGTCGCCATTTATTCCATGCCAGGCGTCACGAGCCCTTACTGGTAGCGACTAGGCTCGCCTCAGGTTTGCACCTGTGCGCATTGAACTGCTGCTGGATTACCGCCTGTGCCCGCGCCTGCTGCCCCGCCGGTTGATGCTCTGCCTGGAACTGTACCTTGCAGTTCTCGCAGATTCCGATAACCGGAACATTCTTGACGCGTTTCACGATGCGAAGATTGCGCTTGGGCATGACTACAGTCTCCCACAGTTTGGTTGGTGTGGGGCGGACACTCTCGTCCGCCGCCTTCGACTCTGCAGGTTAAAACCGTCCGCTATCCCGGACCCCAGGAGACCGGTACCTGAGTTCGGAGATCAACTTCAAAGGCGGCGGACAGGAGTGTCCGCCCCATCCAAGCCCCGCCCCTTGCACGCAAAATGCCGTTATGGTAACTTTTAGAATTGTCCCGGACATCAGGAAGGGATCAGAGGGTGTCTTGTCCCCGATAAGGGAGAGGCCCGATCTAAGACCTGCTGGCGTAGCTCAGTTGGTAGAGCATCTGATTTGTAATCAGAGGGTCAGGGGTTCAAATCCCTTCGCCAGCTCCAGCATTGGTTCCGGAAGGCAGGATATTCGGCGCGGCGGTGGCTTAACAGAGTTTTCCAACAGCACTCCATAAGGAATTTTCCAAGATTTGTGTTTGCGTGCGAGGTCATATTCGCGCGCGCTTTTCTGTTCTTCACTTTTCGAAGAATCCGTCTGAAAGATCTTCCGTAGCGTGGATGTCTGCGAGAAATGCCGGATCAGCAGGTAAGGCCGAACTGTTCTGCAGTTCTGCACAGGTGGGTGAGTGGTTAAAGCCAGCAGACTGTAAATCTGCCCCTCCTCGGAGGTACGAAGGTTCGAATCCTTCCCTGTGCACCAGAGACTTGAATGAACCGTCTCTACATGGCGCTGGCCGCGTTCGTCGTCCTGGGAGCGTTGTCGTGGACGACGCTGAGCGATCCGCGAATGCGCTTCGCCACGCTGGCGGTTCTGGCGATGTTCGCGTTAAAGACCTGGCTGCGGCGCAACGATGTGATGCATCCGGACGTGATTGATCCGGAAGACGAGCGGCAGCAGTAGGCCGATGTAGCTCAGTTGGTAGAGCACTCCCTTGGTAAGGGAGAGGTCACCAGTTCAATCCTGGTCATCGGCTCCACGAAATTTGTTGCGCGAATGGAAATCGGCGGCCGGACCAGGATTTTTAGCTGAGGGCTGACGGCTGATAGCTGATGGCTGGTTTAAGCGGGAGTAACTCAGTGGTAGAGTCACAGCCTTCCAAGCTGTTGGTCGCGGGTTCGATTCCCGTCTCCCGCTCCAGAGTTTTGTGATGCAGGGTGCGCATTGATGGTGAGCTTCCAGCAAACTGTCATACGAGTAGAGAAGGAAAAAGAGTTCGAGGAACTGAGGGGCGCAATCGATCGCGCACTGGACCTGGAAAAGGTCGAGAAGTTCCTCAAGCGGGTGCGCCGGAGCGGTGCCCGGATACGCGAACTGGAGGTAATTTTGGCCAGAGGCGTATTCGAGAAAGTTGACACCACGGTGGCGAAACTGGGAGCGCAGAAGTTGTACCAGGCGCTGACCGTTTCCGACCAGGCGCAGATGCGGGAGTTCTACTTGTCCAAAGTAGAAGAAGTAGAGCCCGGACTGCGGACAAAGTTTCAGCAGCTGTATCGCTATTACTGAAGGAAGGAAACAGCGAGCGAGATATGGCGAAAGAGAAATTCGAGCGTAATAAGCCGCACTGCAACGTAGGGACGATTGGTCACATTGACCATGGCAAGACGACGTTGACGGCGGCCATCACCAAGGTGTTGTCCAAGCACAACCCGAAGATCCAGTTCCGGTCGTTTGATTCGATTGACAATGCGCCGGAAGAAAAGGCTCGCGGCATAACGATTGCCACAGCGCACGTGGAGTACGAGACGGCGAACCGGCACTATGCGCACGTTGACTGCCCCGGCCACGCCGACTACATCAAGAACATGATCACGGGCGCGGCCCAGATGGATGGCGCGATTTTAGTCGTAGCCGCAACCGATGGTCCGATGCCGCAGACGCGGGAGCACGTGCTGTTGGCCCGGCAGGTAGGCGTGCCCTACATCGTAGTGGCGCTCAACAAGTGCGATGCGGTCGATGATCCCGAACTGCTCGACCTGGTGGAACTCGAAGTACGCGAGTTGCTGAAGACCTATCAGTTTCCGGGCGACGATGTGCCAGTGGTGCGGCTGTCGGCGCTGGGCGCGCTGAATGGGGAAGCCAAGTGGGAAAAGCAGATTGACGAGCTGATGGCGGCAGTAGACAAGAGCGTGCCGCAGCCGGCGCGCGAACTGGATAAGCCGTTCCTGATGCCGATTGAAGATATCTTCTCGATCTCGGGGCGGGGCACGGTTGTGACCGGACGAATCGAGCGCGGCAAGGTGAAGGTGGGCGAAGAAGTAGAAATCGTCGGCTTCCGCGAGACCCGCAAGACGGTTGTGACCGGCGTCGAAATGTTCAAGAAGCAGCTGGACGAAGGTCTGGCGGGCGACAATGCCGGACTGCTGCTGCGCGGCATTGCGAAAGAAGATGTGGAGCGTGGCATGGTGCTGGCCAAAGGCGGATCGATCACGCCACACACCAAGTTCAAGGCCGAGGTCTACATTCTGACCAAGGAAGAAGGCGGGCGGCATACGCCGTTCTTCAAGGGCTACCGGCCGCAGTTCTACTTGCGGACGACGGATGTGACGGGAGTAGCGGAGTTGCCGGCGGCGACCGAGATGGTGATGCCGGGCGACAACGTGCAGCTGGTGATTGAGCTGATCACGCCGGTGGCGATGGAGAAGGGCTTGCGTTTTGCCATCCGCGAAGGCGGGCACACGGTGGGCGCGGGCACGATCAGCGAGATTATTCAGTAGCGTGGTGAGTGGAAAAACGAACTGAGGATCAGAAACTCAGTGATCCGTTACCGGTTCTCAGTTCTCAGATGGATTGAGCTAGAAGCTTAAGAGCTAGGAGCTGTTTTTATGCCCCGAGAGATCATTACCTTGCAGTGCGGCGATTGCAAAGAGCGGAATTATTCGACCACCAAAAACCGGAAGACCATGACGGAGCGCCTGGAGCTGAAAAAGTTCTGCCGCATCTGCCGCAAGCACACGCCGCATAAGGAAGTGAAATAATTGAGTAATTGGGAAATTTGAAATTGTGTAATTGAAAAGCCGCGATCTTGGTTTTCGATTACAAAATTACTCAATTGCTCAATCAACACAGGGGCGTAAGCTCAACGGTTAAACTGTCGGTCTCCAAAACCGAACTTGGGGGTTCGAATCCCTCCGCCCCTGCCAGAATTTGAGGGAAGACAAGGTCAGGCCGTGATGGGAGTCGAGACGAAGAAGATGGGAAACTTGATCGCAGCAGCGGGTGGCAGTTTCGGCGATCGCCTCAAGTCATGGCCGGAGCGGGTCAAGACCTTTTACAACGACGTGCGCACCGAAATGAAGAAGGTGACGGCGCCCTCGTTCAAGGAAGTGCGGGCCACGACCGCCGTGGTGATCGTCACGGTGTTCCTGTTCGCGGCTTATTTCTGGGTGGTGGACCTGGTAATCGGGCACGGGATTGACTCGGTGTTTCGCTATTTCGGGCATCACTGAGTTCGGGAAGGAACCGAAGTGTTGGAAACGACGAGTACAGAGCCATCTATGCAGGACGAAGAAAAAAACGAGGCCGGGGTGGGCGGAGAAAATGTTTCGCCGGACGCTGCCGGCGCCCTCGAACCGCCGCGCAATCCCAACATGAAGTGGTACATCATCCACTCCTATTCGGGATTTGAGCGCAAGGTGAAGGAATCTCTGGAATCGCGGGTCCAGGCCTTCGGACTGCAGGAGCGGATCGGCAAGGTGCTGATCCCGACCGAAGCGGTCACGGAGGTACGCAACGGCAAGAAGTATACCGTCGAGCGCATGTTCTATCCCGGCTACGTGCTGGTCGAAATGGACATGGATGACCACGTCTGGCACGTGGTGAAATCCACGCCGCGCGTCACGGGATTTGTGGGTACCGGACAGCAACCAACGCCACTTTCCGAGGAAGAAGTTCAGCACATCGTGTATCGCGTGGGCGAGGCCAAGGACAAACCCAAACTGAAAGTCAAGTTCGAAAAGGGCGAGACGGTGCGGGTCACTGAGGGTCCGTTTGCCAGCTTTGCCGGCATTGTGGATGACGTCAACGAGGACCGCGAGACGCTGAAAGTGATGGTCACGATATTCGGGCGGTCGACTCCGGTGGAATTGGAATTTAATCAGGTGGAGAAAGTGGCTTAGAAAGCAGTTTCCGGTCTCTAGTTTCTGGTTTCTGGAAAGCGAAGAGAGATTATGGCGAAGAAGGCGACAGGTTCGGTAAAGCTTCAGATTGCGGCGGGCAAGGCCACGCCGGCGCCCCCGGTGGGACCGGCTCTGGGGCAGGCGCAGATCAACATCATGGAGTTCTGCAAGCAGTTCAACGCGCGCACTGGCGCCAAGGAACTGGAAGGGCTGATCATTCCGGTGGTGGTGACGGTTTACAGCGATCGTTCGTTCACCTTTATCACCAAGACGCCGCCGGCATCGATTTTGCTCAAACGCGCGGCCGGAATCGCCAAGGGATCAGGCGCGCCCAACAAAGACAAAGTTGGGAAAGTCACCGCCAAGCAAGTGGAAGATATCGCGCGGCAGAAGATGCCGGATTTGAATGCGGCGTCGGTGGAATCAGCGATGAAGAGCGTGCGGGGGACAGCGCGCTCGATGGGAATCGAAGTCGTCGGGTAATTGAAAAGTCCGGTTGGTATGGCTTCTTAATTACCAAATTACTTAACTCCGCAATTACCACATTCGTTTGTCGTTCACCACGGCTGGTCGGAACAAGGTTCAGCGGTGGGAGACAGGAAGATCGCATGAGAAAAGCAGGCAAGAACATCACTAAGGCACGGCAGGCGGTGGAAGCGCGTCCATACCAACTTAAAGACGCCGTACCGTTGCTGCAGAAGGTCAAATACACAAAATTTGACGAGACCGTAGAGATCACCATGCGCCTGGGGGTGGATCCCAAGCACGCCGACCAGATGGTGCGCGGCACAGTCGTCCTGCCCCACGGCCTGGGAAAATCCAAGAAGGTCCTGGTGATCGCCAGTGGCGACAAGATCAAAGAGGCGGAGCAGGCCGGCGCGGATTACGTGGGCGGCGAAGAGATGGTCGAGAAGATCAACAAAGAGAACTGGACCGACTTCGATGCCCTGATCGCAACTCCCGACGTGATGAAGTCAGTCGGACGGCTGGGTAAAGTCCTTGGGCCCAAGGGCCTGATGCCGAATCCGAAGACAGGCACGGTCACTTTTGATGTAGCCAGGGCGGTGCAGGAAGTTAAGGCTGGTAAAGTCGAGTTCCGTACTGACAAGACGGCCCTGGTGCATGTACCGGTAGGCAAGATTTCGTTTACGCCCGACAAGCTGGTCGAGAACGCGACCGTCGTGATCAGCAGCGTGATCAAGGCCAAGCCGACGGTGGCGAAGGGCAAGTACATCAAGGGCTGCTACCTGAGTTCCACCATGGGGCCGGGGATTTCGATTGATACCGCTCAGGTAGAAGCGGCGGCAAAGGCCTAATTGCCGACCTTGCCGGTCGGCCTGACCGGGTCAAAGACCCGGTCCCACACGGACATCGAAGAGGGATTGAATCATGGCGGTTAGCCGAGCAAAAAAGATCGAGCAGGTGGAGAAGCTGGGAGCGGAGTTGAAAAACGTTTCCAGCCTGATTATTGCTACCTACAGCAAGTTGACGGTGGCGCAGGATTACGAACTACGCAAGACTTTGCGCAGCTCCGGGGCCAAGTACCGGGTGGTGAAGAACACTTTGGCCAAGCTCGCGGCCAAGGGCACGGTGGCGGAGGGTGCACTGGGCGAGCTGTCTGGCGTGACGTCGCTGGCCTACACCTCGGGCGATCCGGTGGCGCTGGCCAAGGCGATCTCGAAATACGCCAAGGACAATCCGGAATTTACCTTCAAGGCAGGCGTGGTTGAAGGCCGCGTGATCTCAATTAAAGAGATCCAGGCGCTGGCTACCATGCCGTCCAAGGAAGAGATCTACTCCAAGTTGCTGTTCCTGATCAGCGCCCCGGCGCAGCGGCTAGTCACGGTAATGAACGCCGTAGGCAAAGACCTGGCGGTGGTCATCAACCAGGGCGTGGAGAAGAACAAGTTCAAGGAAGCCTAAGGCTGTGTGGCCGCGGGCGGCCCGAGCGGCGCTTCTTTGGGTTCAATAAGTTCTGCTGGCACTTGGAAGACGCGGGCGAGTTGCCCGCGACCACACTTGCCCGGATAGAGATCAAGAACGGGGGTTGCGCGGTTCTGACGGTCGTGTTGTCTGGCACGGCGAAAAGAGCTTGAACGCACTGGAAACCCGGCTTGCGATTGACGGAAGAGATAGACCAAAAATTCGAGGAGACTAGACAAATGGCGGATCTGCAGCAGTTAGAAGAACAAATCGTAGGCCTGTCGCTGCTGGACGCGGCAGCTTTGGTGAAGAAGCTCGAAGAGCGGCTTGGCGTGTCAGCAGCAGCAGCGGCCCCAATGATGGTGGCAGGCGGCGGAGCTGCGGCGGGCGCAGCTCCGGCCGAGGAGAAGACCGAGTTTGCCGTCGTTCTGACCGCGGTCGGAGCGAATAAGATCAATGTAATCAAGGCCGTCCGCGAAGTCACCAGTTTGGGGCTGAAGGAAGCCAAGGACCTGGTGGATGGCGCTCCCAAGACCATTAAAGAGGGCGTCAACAAGGACGAGGCGGAGACCATCAAGAAGAAGTTCGCGGATGCCGGCGCTACTGTCGAAGTGAAGTAATTGCGGTGAGACCGGTGGTGCTCTGCAGGGTACAGCAGGTCTTTCGACTGCGGGGCTGCTTCGCTTTGCGAAGCAGCCACTCCGCTCAGGATGAATAGGACGGCGGTCTGGGACAATTCTTCCCCAAACGTCCCTTGCGGCGACAATTTTAAGTGGTGAACCGTGGGCAGCAGTGGTAGCATCTATATATCGTCTGCTTCCCACTTCACGGTTAGGCGACTCTCCACTCCAACGATCCGGGGAAGCGGAGCTGAGTCGCACACGAGTTGGCAAACTGTTTCGTGAATAGCGGAACGGAAACAGGCCTGAGAACTGGCGCGGAAAGAAAAAATTCAACTGACGCTAAGCGCCGCTGCTGGCGCCCACGGGGACTTATGTCCTCGAGGGCGTATTCGTGTCTGCGGCGTCCGAGCCCGGTGACCGTACATTAGCGGGTCGCTTGACGGCTGACCTGCCCGGACGGGACCCAGTCCCGTCGCCATGCAACGTGCCTTTCGCAGCTCGCGGCTGCGCGGAAAGTTTGGGAGCCTCTGAATGTCGAAGAATAACGCCTACCGTACACGATTTGATTTTTCAAAAATTCCAGCCACCATCCAGATTCCGAACCTGATCGAGGTTCAGAAGCGCTCCTACGAACGCTTTCTGCAGATGGACCGGCTGCCCAGCGAGCGCGATGATGCCGGCCTGCAGGCCGTATTTCAGTCGGTATTCCCCATCAGCGATTTCCGCAACGTTTCACAGTTGGAGTTTGTGGACTTCGCCATTGGTAACTGGGAGTGCAAGTGCGGACACCTCAAGGGACTGCATCACCTGCGCACCACTTGCAAGAACTGCGGCTCGACGGTCATTACCGATCCGTTTCATCCCGGCGACGTGCTGTGCACGAAGTGCGGCACCTACAACGCGAACACCCCCGACTTCTGCAACAAGTGCGGTGACCCGGTTGGACTGCAACTGAAGTATGACGTGAGCGAGTGCGAGGAGCGCGGCATGACCTACTCCGCCCCGCTCAAGGTCACCATGCGCCTCACCATCTTTGAGAAGGATGCCGAGACCGGCAACCGCTCGATCCGCGACATCAAGGAACAGGAAGTGTTCTTCGGCGACGTTCCGCTGATGACCGAGAATGGCACCTTCATCGTCAACGGCACCGAGCGCGTGATTGTCAGCCAGTTGCACCGCTCGCCCGGCGTGTTCTTTGAGACCGCCAACAACCGCACCTACTTCCTGGGCAAGATCATTCCCTACCGCGGATCGTGGGTGGAATTCGAATACGACCAGAAGAACGTTCTGTATGTTCGTATCGACCGCAAGCGCAAATTCCTGGGAACAATCTTTTTGCGCGCGCTTGGTTTGCGTTCTGGCGAAGACATTCTGCGGACGTTCTATACCGTCGACCGATTGGTCGTCCGCGACAACAAACTTTACTGGACGCTTGATCCCGCCAGCGAGAAGCCGACCAATCTGCTGGGCACGAAGCTGGCGCACAGCGTCAAGTCGAAGTCGGGTGAGGAAATCGCGCACTCGGGACGCAAGATCAATGCCGTCACGTTGAAAGAAATTCAAAAAGCAAAGATCAGCGAGATTGAGATTGACGTTTCGGACCTCGAAGGCGCTTGGGTGGCGAGCGATGTGGTCGACACCACCACCGGCGAAGTTCTGCTCGAAGCCAACTCCGAGCTGACCGCCGACAAGGTCTCGAAGATTCTCGAGTCCGGCGTGGTCGAGCTCAATCTGTTCTTCCCCGAGCGCGACGACGTAGGCACGGTGATCTGCCAGACCTTGAAGCGTGATGCGGTCAAGACGCCGCAAGAGGCACTGATCGAAATCTACCGCAAGCTGCGGCCTGGCGATCCGCCGACGCTGGACACGGCGACTGCGCTGTTCCACGGAATGTTCTTCGATCCACGCAAGTACGATTTCTCCCGGGTAGGGCGCCTGAAATTCAATATCAAGCTGTTCGAGAACCAGGACGCCAGTAAGCTGGATAACCGCACGCTCGAGCCGGAAGACTTCTACGGCACGATTCGCTACCTGCTGAAACTGCGCAAGAACATCGGCACCGTCGACGATATCGATCACCTGGGCAACCGCCGAGTGCGCGCCGTGGGCGAACTGCTGGAAAACCAGTTCCGCATCGGACTGGTCCGCATGGAACGGGCGATCAAAGAAAAAATGTCCGTGTACCAGGAAATGTCGACAGCCATGCCCCACGACCTGGTCAACGCCAAGCCGGTGATGGCTGCGATCCGCGAATTTTTCGGGTCGTCGCAGCTGTCGCAGTTCATGGACCAGACCAATCCGCTGTCGGAGATCACGCACAAGCGGCGTCTCTCGGCTCTTGGGCCGGGCGGTTTGTCACGGGAGCGCGCGGGATTCGAAGTCCGCGACGTGCACCCCACGCATTACGGACGTATTTGCCCGATTGAGACGCCCGAAGGTCCGAACATCGGTCTGATTTCGTCGCTGAGCTGCTATGCCCGGATCAACGACTACGGGTTTATCGAATCGCCGTACCGCCGGGTCAAGGGTGGACGCGTGCTCGACTACGTGAGCATCGTCAATGCCGGCGACAGCGATCACAAGGTCGGCGATCACATGGAGAAGCATGAAGCCGAAAAGCTGAATGCCGAGCTGAAAGACAAAAAGAAGCGGGCGGCTGAACTCGAACCGTTCTCCTTCTACCTTTCGGCTTGGGAAGAAGACCGCCACACCATCGCCCAGGCGAACGTCGAACTGGACGACAAGGGCAGCCAACCGGGCTCTGATGGGCGCCAACATGCAGCGCCAGTCCGTGCCTCTGCTGCGTGCGGAAGCGCCGATCGTCGGAACTGGGATGGAAGGCGTCACCGCTCGCGATTCTGGAGCTGTGATTCTGGCCAAGCGCAACGGCATCATCGATTCGGTCGACTCGGAGCGCATTATCGTGCGCGTCGAGGGCGAACATCATCCCGGACAGCTTTCGCGTGAAGTGGGCAGCGACATTTACCAGCTCACCAAGTTCAAGCGGTCCAACCAGAACACTTGCATCAACCAGAAGCCGATCGTGCAGAAAAACCAGCGGGTCACCAAGGGCCAGGTGATCGCGGACGGTCCCTGCACCGATCATGGCGAGTTGGCGCTGGGACGGAACGTTCTGGTCGCCTTCATGCCGTGGCGCGGTTACAACTTCGAAGACGCGATTCTGGTCTCGGAAAAGCTGGTGAAAGAGGATTACTACACCTCGGTGCACATCGAGGAGTACGAGATCGAGGCTCGTGACACCAAACTTGGGCCGGAAGAAGTCACGCGCGATATTCCAAACGTCAGCGAATCGATGTTGCGCAATCTGGATGAAGCCGGCGTCATTCGCATCGGGGCTTCAATCAAGCAGGGCGACATTCTGGTCGGCAAAGTCACGCCCAAGGGCGAGACCCAGCTCACGCCGGAAGAGAAACTGCTGCGCGCCATCTTCGGCGAAAAGGCCGGCGACGTTCGCGATGCTTCGCTCTACTGTCCGCCTGGAATTGAAGGCGTGATCGTGGACGTGAAAATCTTCTCCCGCAAAGGCCAGGAGAAAGACGAGCGCGCCAAGTTCATCGAAGGCACGCAGATCGCGAAACTCGAGAAGAACCTTTCGGATGAAATCCGGATTCTTACCGACGAGCGCCTGAAGCGTCTGGAGAACATTCTGGGCGGCAAGGAAGTTCAGGCCGATCTGCACGACGAGCGCACCAACAAGCGCCTGCTGACCAAGGACACCGTTCTTGATCGCGACTCGATTGAGCGCATTTCTACCCGCAACCTGAAACGCATCAAGTATGCGGACAAGGACCCACGGGTGAATGAGCAGATCGACGAGATCGAGGAGATGACCTCGCGTCAGATTGACGTGCTAAAGAAGATCGTCAACGAGAAGAAGGACAAGCTGACCAAGGGTGACGAGCTGCCACCGGGCGTAATCAAGCTGGTGAAGGTGTACATCGCCATGAAACGCAAGCTGAGCGTGGGCGACAAGATGGCGGGCCGTCACGGCAACAAGGGCGTGATTGCGCGCATCCTGCCCGACGAGGACATGCCGTACCTTGAAGACGGCACGCCGATGGAGATCGTGCTCAATCCGCTTGGCGTTCCTTCCCGAATGAACGTGGGACAGATTCTTGAAACCCACCTGGGATGGGCCGGTCACGAGCTAGGCAAAAAGATCACCGCGATGCTGGCCGAGAACACGAAAGAAGAAGCAATCCGGCGCGAACTCAAGGTCCTGTTCAAGGACACGACCCTGGCGGACACCATCGCCGACCTCAGCGATGAAGAACTGATGGCTGTGGCTCCGACTCTGACCAAGGGTGTGTACATGGGATCGCCGGTGTTTGACGGATCACGCGAATGACCGGCGACAAGTTCGAACAGCCCGTCACTGTCGGCTACATCTATATGCTGAAGCTGTCGCACCTGGTGGATGACAAGATCCACGCCCGGTCAATCGGGCCGTACTCGCTGATCACCCAACAACCTTTGGGCGGCAAGGCGCAGTTCGGCGGTCAGCGCTTCGGAGAAATGGAAGTGTGGGCCCTCGAAGCGTACGGCGCGGCTTTCATCCTTCAGGAATTGTTGACCGCGAAGTCCGACGACGTGTATGGCCGCACCAAGATTTACGAGGCCATCGTCAAGGGCGAAGCGGCCATGGAGCCGGGCGTGCCGGAATCGTTCAACGTCTTGATCCGCGAGTTGCAATCGCTCTGTCTGGACGTGGAGCTGATCAAGGCCGGAGAGAAGAAGCCGGTGTTGAGCGCGGCAGCGGACTAAGGAAATCGGTGGTTAGTCGTTGCTCGCTAGTCGTTGGCGACCTCGATTATCCTCCCAACGAAATCGAAGTAAGCGGATTTGGAAATAGAGAAACGGATCGACGGTCGTGCTCCTGGGCCGTCGAATCCTAAAGAGTTTCGCTAGCGACTGACGACCAACGTCTAGCGACCGGTTTCAGGAGCCGCGTAGCGGCGGCGTACGTCCGCGGGAAAGCGGAGGACCACCTTGTATCGTTCTAGCCCCTTTGACATGGCAAACCCCATCGCTGACTTCGACGCCATTCGCATCAGCCTGGCCTCTCCGGAAAAAATCCGGAGCTGGTCGCATGGCGAAGTGACCAAGCCTGAGACCATCAACTACCGGACCTTCAAGCCGGAACGTGATGGCCTGTTTTGCGCGCGCATTTTCGGTCCAGTAACCGACTGGGAGTGTTTGTGCGGCAAGTACAAGCGGATGAAGCATCGCGGAGTGATCTGCGACAAGTGCGGCGTGGAAGTGACGCTCTCGAAAGTACGGCGTGAGCGCCTGGGCCACATCGAGTTGGCTTCTCCCTGCTCGCATGTTTGGTTCTTCAAGGGACTGCCCAGCCGTATCGGGCATCTGCTAGACATCTCGCTGCGCGATCTGGAATCCGTTCTGTATTTCGAGGCTTATGTGGTGGTTGAGCCTGGGGATGCGCCGGTAAAAGATCACGAAGTCATCAAGGATGAAGCCAAGTACCGCGAACTGGACCAGCAATATCGTCCCGCCGGCTTCAAGGCCATGATGGGCGCCGAGGCCATCAAGGAACTGCTGAAGCGCGTCGAAGTGGAAAGCTTGTCCGGCGAACTGCGCGAGAAGATGAAGCATGAGAGCTCGCTGCAGAAGCGACTCAAGTATGCCAAGCGTCTGAAGGTCGTAGAGGCGTTCCGCAAGAGCGGCAACAAGCCGAACTGGATGATCCTCGACGTTATCCCGGTTATTCCACCGGAGCTGCGTCCCCTGGTTCCACTGGACGGCGGCCGTTTCGCGACCTCCGATTTGAACGATCTGTATCGCCGCGTCATCAACCGCAACAACCGATTGAAGAAGCTGATGGACCTGCACGCTCCTGAAGTCATTGTGCGCAACGAAAAGCGCATGCTGCAGGAAGCCGTCGACGCCCTCTTTGACAACGGGCGCCGTGGCCGCGTACTGCGCGGCGCCAACAACCGCCCGCTGAAGTCGCTCTCTGACACCCTCAAGGGTAAGCAGGGACGCTTCCGCCAGAACCTGTTGGGCAAACGCGTCGACTACTCCGGACGTTCCGTCATTGTGGTCGGTCCTGAACTCAAGCTGCATCAGTGCGGCTTGCCGAAGAAGATGGCTCTGGAATTGTTCAAGCCATTCATTTATCACCGGCTGGAACAGACTGGGCACTGCACCACCATCAAGCAAGCCAAGGAAATGGTCGAGCAGCAGGAGCCGATCGTTTGGGACATCCTGGAAGAGGTCATCAAAGACCATCCGGTGATGTTGAACCGCGCTCCCACCCTTCACCGTCTCGGCATTCAGGCATTCGAGCCGGTGCTAGTGGAAGGCAAAGCGATCAAGATCCACCCGCTGGTTTGCACGGCATTCAACGCCGACTTCGACGGCGACCAGATGGCGGTCCACATTCCGCTGTCTCCGGAAGCCCAGGTTGAGGCCAGCGTGCTCATGCTTTCGTCGCACAACATTCTGTCTCCCGCGTCCGGCCAGCCGATTACTGTGCCAACGCAGGACATGGTGTTGGGCCTCTACTACCTCACCAAGGGCAAGCCGGGCGCCAAGGGCGAAGGCCGTGCGTTTGCGAACATCGAAGAAGTGCTGCTGGCACTCGAAGCCGGAGCGGTGGAAACGCTGAGCCCGATCCGGCTGCGTTACACCGGTGAAGTCATTGACCTGATGACAGCCTACGACGATCAGGAGATCATCCACACCGAGCCAGTGAACTCGGACCGTGGCTTCCTGAATACGACCGTGGGACGCGCCATCCTGAACGATCACCTTCCTGAGGGCATGCCGTTCATCAACGGGCTTCTTAAGAAAAAGGGTATCGGGCAACTGGTCACGTACTGCTACCTGCGCTTCGGACTGGAAGTGACCGTCAAGATGCTGGACGAGGTGAAAGATCTCGGGTTCCGCTACGCCACCAGGGCCGGCCTGTCGATCGGCATCGACGACATGGTCATTCCGGACAACAAGAAGACCCTGGTGAAGGACGCCGAGAAATTGGGCGTGGCCGTGCAGCAGCAATACCTCGACGGAGCCATCACCAACGGCGAACGCTACAACAAAGTCATCGAAATCTGGTCGGCGATTACGGAAAAGGTCGCAGACGAAATGTTCGGACAGATGCAGCAGCGCGATAAAGAAGGCGCTCTGAATCCGATTTACGTCATGGCGGATTCCGGCGCTCGCGGATCGAAGCAGCAGATTCGCCAGCTCTCCGGAATGCGCGGACTGATGGCCAAGCCTTCGGGCGAAATCATCGAGACGCCCATCACGGCGAACTTCCGCGAAGGACTGACCGTGCTGGAGTACTTCATCTCGACGCACGGCGCCCGCAAGGGTCTGGCCGACACGGCGCTCAAGACAGCCGATTCAGGCTACCTGACGCGGCGTCTGGTCGACGTGGCCCAGGACGTGATCATCAGCGAATACGATTGCGGCACCGTCGACGGCATCTACGTGGCCGGAATCGTCGAAGCCGGCGAGATCATCGAGCCTTTGCGCGACCGCATTGTTGGCCGCGTATCACTCGAGAAGATCAAGGACTACGACGGCGGCGTGATCGTCGACATCAACAACGAGATCACCGAGGACCTGGCCAGCGCGATTCAGGCTGCCGGTATCGAACGGGTGAAAATCCGCTCGGTGCTGACTTGCGAATCGAAACGCGGAGTTTGCGTGATGTGCTACGGACGCAACCTGGCCTCGGGCCGGCTGGTCGAACTGGGCGAGGCCACGGGAGTGATCGCGGCGCAGTCCATCGGCGAACCCGGTACCCAGCTCACGATGCGTACCTTCCACATCGGTGGTACGGCGTCGCGAGTCTCTGAGCAATCGCGGTTGGATGCCAAGAGCAACGGTGCGGTCCGCTTCATCGGGCTGCAGACGGTCAAGGCCAAAACGGGCGATCTGGTGGTCATGAACCGCCAGGGCTCGATTGCGGTGGTGGATGACAAGGGCCGTGAACGCGAGCGCTATGCGGTCGTGTACGGCGCCAAGTTGAAGGTCAACGAAGGCGATCAGGTCACACTCGGACAAGTCATGGTCGAGTGGGATCCTTATACCTTCTCGATCCTGACCGAAATCGGCGGAACCATCCAGTTCAAGGACCTGCAGGAAGGGGTCACGCTGCACGAAGAAGTGGACGAAGTGACCGGACTGTCGCGGCACGTGGTAGCGGATTCGCCCGACGAGAAGCGCCAGCCGGCCATCGTGATCAAGGGCAAGGCCAGCAAGCGCTACCTGATGCCCTCGCGCGCTCACCTCATGGTGCAGGACGGCGACACTGCTCATCCGGGCGATGTGCTGGCCAAGATCCCGCGCGAGACCACCAAGACGAAAGACATCACGGGTGGTCTGCCCCGCGTGGTCGAATTGTTCGAAGCGCGCAAGCCGCATGAAACCGCGGTCATCAGCGAAATCGATGGCACGGTGAAATTCGGCGAAGTCTCCAAGGGCCAGCGCAAGATGTATGTGGTCGCTGACAACGGCACCGAAAAAGAATACTCGGTACCGCGCGGCGTTCACATCAACGTGCAGGAAGGCGAACGGGTCAAGGCGGGCGAACCGCTGATGGATGGCCCGCTCAACCCGCACGACATCCTGGCCGTGCTCGGCGAAAAGGAACTGCAGTCTTATCTGGTGAACGAAATCCAAGAAGTGTACCGGCTGCAGGGCGTGAACATCAGCGACAAGCACATCGAAGTGATCGTTCGCCAGATGATGCGCTGGCGCAAGGTGGAAGACGT
>WNFP01001941.1_pt1 | contig 16258 bp, 7 predicted proteins | sample 5400201 | NCBI WGS metagenome assembly WNFP01 (sample SAMN13153355, study PRJNA577476) | soil metagenome | isolation source: 115 cm saprolite under Madrone tree | place: USA:California | collected 2016-06-14 | reverse complement strand
ACGCACCGTACCCGAAACCGTACCTCTTCCCAGAAACGTGACATTGCTCTGAATAACATCGCTGGTGGTATTGATGACTCCGGTCGTGCGGCCATGGTTTCCGTTCGCATCCGTGGCATCCAGCGTGAATGCGCCCAGGGGCACGTAATCAAAAACAAATTGCCCGCTCTTATCGCTGGCAACGGTCACCAGAGTCGCTCCGGACAACACCACCGTCGAACCTGCAACCGGCGTTGTACCGTTAACCGCAAACACCGTCCCCTTGACGGTGCCTGAGGCCGAGAGCTGTAAGTTCGCCGACGCCGACGAATTGGCATTCAAAACACCAACCGCAATGCCGCGCAAACCGCTGCGTGGATCTGTCGCGGTAATAACAAAAGGATTGGGCGAGAGCCCATTGAACGCATAGAGGCCGCTTGCATCGGTGGTGGTTACACGAGTATCCGGACCAATGTTGATGGTCACCTGAACATTCACCACCGGACGGCTCTGTACGTCCGCGATGATGCCCGAAACGCTGCCATTGCTGCGTCCCAGCCGGATGGTGCCTACATTAGTAATCGCGGTATCAACCGCGGCGGCGGGCAAAGACTGGCCCTCCTGTATCAGGTTGTTTTGCACGATACGGGCCACGGCGGTAATCATGCCGATATGTGCCGGCACACGCTGGATGGAGAAAAAGCCCGTGCTGTCGCTTGCTCCGGTGATCAGGCCAAAGACCACGACCGAGACTCCGGCTACAGGATTATTGTTGCCGTCCACCACCCGCCCTTGCACCGTGGTAGTCACGTCCGGCACAAGAGCATTGAGCCCCAGCTTGATCTCGACGCCATCCGGAATGCCATCCCCGTCCGTATCTGAATTCAGCGGCTTCGTTCCCAGCTTGATCTCCATGCCATCGGGAATGCCGTCACCATCCGTATCCGGATTAAGGGGATCAGTGTGGAACTTGTGGACCTCGTCACCATCCGAGATGCCGTCGCCATCGGTATCCGGGTTATGCGGATCGGTGCCATGCTGGAATTCCTCAAGGTTCGTCAGTCCGTCGACGTCCGGATCCTCGCTCGCCACCCCGGGATCGGTGATGCTCAGACCGTGGGCAATCTTCCAAGCATCTGGGATACCGTCACCCACCGTGCTCACCGGCGTATTCACGTTGATCTGGATCGTCGCTGCCGCTCCTTCATTGCGGGCCGTGATGAACACCGTACCGCGGTTGACCGCAGTGACCAGACCATCCTGTGAAACTGCTGCGATATTTGGATTGGTACTTACATAGGTTGTTCCCAATGTAAGCGGTGTTACGTCCTTGGTAGATCCACCTGGAAGAGTGGCGGTGGTCGTAAGCTGAGTGGTCTGCCCAGACGTCGTGAGATTACCCTGAATAACGCTCAACGCTACCGAGACAGGCGTAGGATCGATAACCCCTAACACGATTGCCGGAATTGGAATATCACCATTAGCGGTGAGGCTAAAGAATTCTGACTGTCCCCCCGTAGCTGTACCATCAGGATTCTTACAAACGACATGAACGCGATAAAGCCCTGGACTGACGGGTGTGTTTCCAATTGCGAATGTCCCGTCCGCATTGATCTGCACGCTGCGATTCTGAATTGTGGCGGTACAGCTATCGTCCAACTGCCGAGTCTGCCCCAGCGCAGAAAGCACACATGCTGCCAACACTATCAGTACCCTCACGCTGGAGCGTCGTGTTTTTGTTGCTTTCAACCACATTCGATTCATATCTTCTCCGCCGTAACAACTTTTCCCTATGGCCTCAGCTAAACACCACAACACTATTCACCCCTATTACTAACAAAGGAGTTCGCTTCCTTTCTGTTATTTTTCCTGAATTATAGTTGCGCGTTATAGATCACCTTTTGGCCCGTTTTTCTAGCCCGCGGCAAATGACAAATCCAACAGAATAATAAAAGCACCAATTGACAACTGGTACGAGTACCACTCTGGCGAGCATTGGCAATGGAACCGCAAAGCCCACCTCCGAACCAGGAAACCAAAGTGTCTGCGCAACTCGAGTGATACCAGCAGCGAGTCTTGGAGCGTGATGTTGTGGCCATCCGGTAAAGAGCACCCACCAATAGGCAAAAACTACACTAACCACCACAGTTCCAACCAGCCCACCGCAGATCGCGGCTTTACATATGTTTCTCATCGCCTGCAGCCGAGCCTCCAGAGACAAAATCAAGCCATGGCTTATGGGTTACTGCACAATTGCTTCACACTTCCTCAGCCGGCCGCGATCCTCGCCGGAAAGCTTCTCGAGGGGGGTGATGAATTGTCGACGCATCGAATTATTGCCAATAGCTGACACTGTCAACTCGTCACAATCATATCTGCTGCTCTATATGCGCTTATGCTGATCTAACTCTGCCCACCAAGTAACCAACTGTGTACATGATTCCGATTACCGGAACCTCTAACAAGGGAATCCCTTCCATGCTTATCACTGCGCCTACTGTAATTCTGGCTCCAAAAAGCAATGGGAACCATACCCTCCATACCATCAAACCAGTCATTAACACCGCCGCGATGGAGGCAGACCACACACCAACTACCATGGCCTTAAACCTTTCATGACTTGCTCGTCTTGCGATCACAATTGCGATCCCTCCTACTAACGCAAGAGGGATTCCTCCCATAACAATATATTTGCCGACAAGATTACCTTTTGCTGCATGATTTACACCTAGCGCAACCAAAAAGCCATCTGGCACAACAACAGCTAAGGCGATAAGCATCCATCCAAGCAGCCGTATTCTCGCACTAGTCCCCATTGTCACTCCTTGAATGATATAATCTTTATCTTTTGTATAAACACACCACCATCTCGAATATAGACCGCTCCTAGTATGTAGATCATGTTACCGATGCGCTTTGTCCGCATACTGAGAATTTGGCCTTCGTCTTTTTGTATCGTCTGCTTTTCTAAGACCTCTGCGCTATTCGAGATTTTCCAATAAGTTAGGCGCTGATGTTCAAACCCTACTAAAGACACTGAAGACTCAGTGATATTCACAATATTTGGGCTCGCAACGATTAGGGGTATTTCGCGTTTACCCGCTATTTGTGCCGGCGCAATTCGAATAATATCTACAGCTCTTTCCTCTTGAGTAGAGGCTACAATGTCGCCAGAGCGATCTAAATACAAGGACGAAGTATTGCCATTTAACACTTGCTGACGCAGGATCTTCCCTGTACTATCAACAAACACCATAGTTGATTCTATCGCTTTTGTTGACATATTTAGGTCGTGCTTTAATAGAACAAAAGACGACTTGTCTATTATCAATCCATCGACAAACCCGCTTCTCTTGTTGTCGATCTGGGTAGACCAGACAAGCTCCCCGGTGTCTCGTATATACATTATTGCAGACATAGATCGGTCGTTGCCATAAACCAGAGCTGCATTCGCCGCAGGAATCAGTAATGCTTTTACACCGGCAAGAGCATGGGCAGGGCTTACTGTGAATTTATGCGAGACAGGCTTTCTTGTTTTTCTATCAATATTAATCCACCACAGATCACGGGTTCCATAAAATACCAGTGCTCTTATTTTGTCACTGTCAACAAGTAATCCTATTATCGAATAAGCGCCTTCTCTACTTTCCTGGCCGGCACTCACGTCAATGGTGTAATCATCAACTATGCTTCCGTCGCGGCCGACGCGGAGGATTCGCGGAGGATAGAATTGCGGCTTATCGGCCAAGGAAAAATTGGAGGTCGCAATCCACAGGTTGCCTTCGGCATCGTCAGTAGCCGCAGTAACCTCCGCAGATGTCTGAATTTTAAGTACGTGTTCTTCTATGTTGTTGCTTTGAGTGAATAGCTGAGCTGGACTAAGAATCAGCAAGATCAGCAACAATTTGAATGAGCGAATATACATTTTCATGGCCTATTGTGGTGGCGCTGGTGGCGCGGGCAGTTGACAACAATCGCAATAAGTCTCTTGGTCGTCTTCGTATGGTGTGGCCCCAAATATACTCACGCCCTTGTAATAAGAATTGGCGGCGGTAATACAGGCGGCAACCTCATTGTCGGCTGCAGCTGCACCACCCGGAGCGCAGAGTTCAAGAGCAATCTTTTTTAATTCAAGATCACAGAAAGCTTTGTGCCCGGGATCAGTCGAACATGTCTGGTAACATTCGTCGTGAACATCGCAGGCTCCTAAAAAACCTCCCTGACCGTTCAGCCCCCTTTCAGCAAAGGGAAAAGATTGATCCGGCGGCGGCAGTGGACCATCCGGGGTGAATGAGTACACTGTCTCCCCGTGGCCTAAAGGATCATTACGGTCTCCTCTGAAGGTAACGCCCGGAAAGAGATTTACAGCATCGAGCAGCCAAACCGCGAACGCTGGAATTGAGCACCCATTGTAATCTCTGTGAGTACGGTTCGCAGTGCGTTGAGAGCAAAATTCCGAGGGATTTTGCGGGGTATCAGGAAAGCCGAGCTGTATTGCACCTTGGTCGACTAGCTCCTGAATGCTTATACCAGAAGGTACAATTCCCACCGGTGTGCAGCATGCAAGTGCAGTGTTATATGCGCCTTTCTTCTGGACCGCCTGATCTAATTGTGACCCTCCGAGCGCTACGAAATGGCAGCAGGCTTCGGATGGCGGAAGAGGTTGATATTGGCAACTGTTATTCACGCACGAACTCACCTGGCATTCGTGATTAGTATTGCAATTTCGAGTGCATGCTGTCGGCTGCGAATTGCCGGAAACTCCGTGCCAACCAGACACGGTCAATCCAAACCCGGGGTCAGAGACGACAACTGAGCCATCCGCGCTAACGTGCGCTGTTCCCTCTGTAACAAACTGTTCAATATCATGATGAAAACTAAAAAGCTCTGTGATTTGTCCGGGCATCATGCAGTCTGCATTAGGCAAAGTCATCAGTATCGGCGGATCGAACTTCACTCCCGCGGGCTGCAATGTTCCAACAAGTCTTGGAGCAGTCCCGTTCGGCGGCGTCATGGGAACTTTGTCGGCGTGAACCTGTGAGAGCGTCAACCGTCCCGTGTGCGTGCCATCTGGGAATGTTACAGAATGAGCAAACACTCTGTATTGAACGCCAGGAACTCCCTTCATGGTAAGGATTACGTCCTGGTCATCACCCACCACCTTGGAGTTATCCGTGTCAATCTCCGGCAGGTAAATTGGGCCGGGAAGCGCGTTGTCGATGCCTGGCACAGTCGCAATCTGGAACGAGAGTGTGGGATAGACCTCTGCATTGGTGCTGGTCGAACCATCGACAAATAAGACCAGATCACCCACCGGGACGTTGGTAATCGTGAACCGGCCGCTGGCATTGGTGACTGCAGAAAGGTTGGTGCCTTTGATGCTAGCTGTGGCGTTCACAATCGGCTGGTTAGCATCATCCAGCACAATGCCGCTGAACGTAGTGCTGGACGCTTGACCAGAAACGACGCCAGAACTTGCAAATCCAGCTGGCTGGCCGGTCAGCCCATTGAAAGACGCGGTAACCACGTTGTTGTTGATTCCCTCCTGCTGGCCCAGCACCAGGACAACAGAGGCTTTGCCGTCACCATCGGTATTTTGAGTAACAGCCGTCTGACCATTGATTAGACCTCCGCCCGACTGCACGGTGAAAGTCACAGGGATGTTCGCTACCGGGTTACCACCGGCGTCAAACACAATTGCCACCAGCGGCTCGGCCAGGGGAAGCCCGGCTACACCTCGTTGTACTTCGCCCGAGACGGTGTGAATTTGAGTGGCTGCAGAAACGGTGCTGTCTGCCGAAAACATTGTTTGCCCCACGAATCCCGGAGCGCTCACCGCCACCTGGTTGATGCCCATGCCATTGCGGCTGCCCAGTTGGAACTGAACGGAGGCGTTGCCGCTGGCATCGGTCTGCACCGTCAAATTGCGCCCACTCTGCTGCCCGGAGACCAGCATGCCATCGCTCTTCGCCACGGCAAAGGTCAGCGTCATATTCGCCATGGGGCGTCCGATCGCATCGGTGGCGCGCACTACCAGCGACTGTGGCAATAAGGTGCTGATGGGCCCGGCCTGATTGTTCCCGGAAATCACGGTCAGCGTCTGCTGGCTTGCAAACTGCTGTAATGTCACATGCACCTGATGCTGGCTGGTATTCCCCGCCCTGTCGATGGCGATAGCAGTGATGGTATTCACACCCGGCACCAGCAGCACGCCGCGCGCGTCAAAACTGCGATTGGCCACGGCGCCAGTCACACCGTTAACCGCGACCTGCACTTGGTCGCCATTCACTGTTCCAGCAACCATATCGTTGACATTGCCCATCACGTCAATCTGAGGAGTGGTCACGATCACACCGTCAGCGGGTGTATCAATATGCACGACCGGCGGCTGGGTATCGAGAAATACCGTCACCGTTGACGAGCCAATTCCGCCATCGGGAGAGACGGCGCTGGCCGTAAGCAGGTTCTTGTCTTCGCGGAGGACCACGCCGGATGCGGTAAAGGTTCCGTTCCCGTTCAGAGTGGCCGTCACCCCGCCTATGCTCACAACCGCATTGGGCTTGTCGACTGTACCTTTCACTGTGATTGGGTTCGATGAAAACAACTGCAACGCCTGCGGAGACGTGATCTGGACATTGATGGGGATGGAGAATATCAGCGTCACAGGAGAACTTGTGCTGTTGCCAGCCACATCCGAAGCGATAATTGCCACGGAGTTACTGCCGGTCGCCAAGCTAACATCACAGGTGAAAGTCCCGGCGATGATTGTGGCCGCAGCTCCGTTGCAACTTACGCCCTTAATACCTGAAAGCGTGTCCAGAGTCAGACCCTGGATGTTTACCTGCGCTCTGTTCACATTGCCGCCACTCGCAGGCGAGGTCACGTTAATGACCGGCGGAGTTATGTCCAAATTGACGAACACGGAAGCCGTAGCGAAAGCTCCAGCGGCGTCCGTTACCGTCCCGCTGATAACCCGGCTTTGGCCTTCCGTGGTTACCGTCTGTGGAGCCGGACACTGCACCGGCGCGACACCGCCAATGCACTGAAACGAGACTGTGACGGGAGTGTTGTTCCATCCAGCGGCATTCGGCTGCGGCGAGGCGGAAGCCGTAATCTGCAGCGGTGCAGCGTTCTGAATGTTAACGGTCACACTTGCCGAAGAATTATTTCCTGCTACATCAACGGCCGTGCCACTGAACGTCTGCTTGCCTGGCGAGTTCACGGTAATCGGAGGAGGACAGACCGCAATCCTGGACAGCGTATCAGAGCACGTAAAATTGACGGTAACCGGAGTGGTGGTACTAACACCAGAAGCATTCGGAGCAGGAGAAATACTGGCCGAGATGACGGGTGGCGTCTTGTCGATATTGAGTGTGACTGTCGCACTCGCAGTTTGCCCCGCGGCGTCTGTCGCTATCCCGCTGATGACTTGGTGTGCATCTTCGGCGCTTACCGCGTGCGCAGGCGGACACTGCACCGGCGCCACTCCTCCCGTGCAGGTGTAAGACACCGTCACATTGCTGTTGTTCCAATCTGCGGCATTAGGCGCGGGTGAAGCTGTAGCAGTAACGGTGAGCGGTGCTGATTCCACACTGATAGTCAGACTCGTGCTCGCCGTGTTGCCCGCCTTATCTGTTACAGCTCCGCTGAATGATTGCCTCAGACCGGCAGTCGTCACGGCAATTGGCGATGTGCAAGTGTCTACCCCAGAAAGCGCATCCGAGCAATTGAAATTGACGGTTACCGGGGCAGTCACCACACCGAATGCATTTGCGGCGCGTGAGACACTTGCGGTAATCGTCGGCGGAGTCTTGTCGATATTGAGGGAAAGCGAGGCGGTCGCGCTATTTCCCGCAAGATCCGTTGCTGTTCCGCTGATACGTTGATTTGCCCCCTCTGTACTGAGAGTCACCGGCGCAGGGCATGTGGCAATCCCGGAAGTTGCGTCAGAGCATCTGAAGGTTACAGCAACATTGGTATTGTTCCATCCGAAATTATCCGGTGCCGGAGACACTGTAGCCGAAATCGCCGGAGGATCGTTGTCTACCCCTACCACGTTCACCGTGATGCTGCTCCCAGGCTCACTCCGGAGTTGCACCGCGATTTGATTCGAAGATTGCAGATTGACTGATCTTTGAATCGAGGAAACGTTCTGCTTAAAGTCGCCAGGGCCCAGGACTTGGACGCCATTGATCGAGATTACGCTACTCGAAACTCCATTATTTGAGACTTGCAGCGTGAAGTGCGCAGAGGCATTCAGGACTGAAAAGTTCTCCGTAACGGTCACGGGCGCACCCGTGCCACGCGTATAGGTTTTCGATCCGAAAGCATTCCATGTGCAAACTGGCTTGCCGCACGTGGCCGTAGTCACTGCTGCAGTGCCGGAAGATCCACTACTCGCCCAGGCAGCTAGAACAGCCGAGAACTGCAATATCAAAATGACTGGAATGTATCTATGAAACGCCAACCGACAAACCGAGACAAACAATCCTAACCCCCCGTGCGATCAGATTAAAACTGCGTCTATCGCTGCCTGCTGTGTTTTCCACAACGGGCCGCTGCAAGAAACAAATGGCGTTGACTGAAGAATGGAAGTTGCGTCAGCTCTAACACGTTTCCAAAGAATTTGGCTCAATGTACCGCTTTCAATTCGGGAACACTTCGTCAGGCGAGAAAGCTTGCCTAGAGAAGGAAACTGACCCCAAACTGAAATCTTGCATTTATTTAATGATGTGGGGGAAGACTAGCAAAATTACGGCACCCTGTACAGACACTAAAGTAACTATGAATAAAAACATCATCGTGTCATGGCGATTCGTTCCATTTTTCCTCCGGCTTACAACCGGTCGATTGTGGGTTCAACACGCTGCTTGCCCCCAAAGAGTTCCCCGCAACATTACTGATGATGAATGCCATACACCTTCCGGGCGGTGGTCAGCATGACACCGGAGGATCACCCTGGCGTCAATGACAGCAGATGCGAAACCGTTACTTGTCATAGATAGTGGGCAGAAACGACGAGGCTTTCCATGCTGATCGCTTCTCTTTCCGTGGTCAGCCTGCATCACCACCGAGCAGACGGCGGTTGTCGAAGGCGAGACCCACGACAGCATCGTGCATAGCTCGTAGCCTTAAGAACCGCAGCTGACTGGGTCCGAAACGTCCCGCGAACGGTCACCCAGAACATGGAAGAGACCAGGTAAAGCTAAAAAACGCTCGACATAAAAAGCTAACAATAGTACAACACAATAGGCTAATAAATGGACGGCACGAAAAGCTAAGAGCAGCACAACAGATTAAGCTAAGGCAAGACATCATGGTTTCACCCTCGGAAAAACTCGCACAATCGCTGGAGATTCTGCACAGGCTCCAGAACGCCAATGGCGCGGCTGGGATACGGGCCAGGGACATGACGCGCACTCATCGCGAGAGGCTTCTGGCGAACGGATTTCTCCGGGAAGTTATTAAAGGGTGGTACATACCGAGCCGGCCGGACGAAGTGAAGGGCGAGAGCACGGCCTGGTACGCGTCATTCTGGCGCTTTGCCGCTGTTTATCTGGAAACTCGGTTTGGCAAGAACTGGTCGCTCTCTCCGGAGCAGTCCCTGGCGCTGCAGGGCGGAAACTGGACCATCCCCCGGCAGCTCGTGGTCCGCGCTCCGAAAGCCCGCAACAAGGTCACGGCCCTCCCGCATGGAACGTCATTGCTTGATCTTCGCGCCGCGCTGCCTGCAGCGGCGGACAAGGAGGAAAAAGAAGGACTACAGGTCTTCTCGCTCGAATCGGCTCTGATCCAGTGCTCGCCGCAATATTTTTCGAATCATGCCACCGACGTTCGTGCGGCGCTGGCGATAGTGCGCGACGCCTCTGGCCTGCTTGCCAGACTGCTGGAAGGCGGTCATAGCAAGATCGCCGGCCGGCTGGCAGGCGCCTTCCGCAATAGCGGGCGACACCGCATCGCTGATGAAATTACGAAAACGATGTCCGCTGCGGGCTACAGCGTACGAGAAATGGATCCCTTCGACGATCATCCGTCGCTCGCGCTTCCCACGCGCGAGACATCTCCATACGTGAATCGCATAAGGTTGTTGTGGCAGAAAATGCGCAAACCCGTCATCGAGCGGTTTCCGAAGGCGCCGGGGCTGCCGCGGAATGTCGATGGGTATATGAAACGCGTCGGGGAAGCGTATGTGACCGACGCCTATCATTCGCTGTCTATCGAAGGGTATCGGGTCACGACTGATCTGATTCAGCGCGTGCGCACTGGCTCATGGAATCCGGAAGCGAACGAACAGGATCATGAGCAGCGCAACGCCATGGCGGCGCGCGGTTACTGGCAGGCTTATCAGGCAGTGCAGAGAAGCATCGGCAGAGTCCTAAATCGCGAAAATCCCGGCGAAGTTGCGGAAGAGGATCACCGCACGTGGTATCGGGAGATGTTCGCGCCGAGCGTCACGGCTGGCCTGCTCAAGCCCGCAGATCTCGCCGGTTATCGCAACGGCCAGGTATACATCCGGCAATCGATGCACGTGCCGCTGAATCGTGACGCGGTAAGAGATGCCATGCCGGCGTTTTTCGATCTGTTGCGCGAGGAACAACATCCGGCAGTACGTGTCGTGCTCGGGCATTTCGTGTTCGTCTACATCCATCCCTACATGGACGGCAACGGCCGGATGGGCCGTTTTCTGATGAACCTAATGATGGCGGCGGGCGGATATCCTTGGACCGTAATACCTGTCGCGGAGCGAAAGGCGTACATGGAAGCCCTAGAAAAAGCGAGCGTCCGTGAAGAGATCAGACCATTCACAGATTTTCTGGCGGGCCTCGTTACGAAAAGGCTGGCTGGCGAACCGCTGCCAGAGGTCCCCAAGGCTTCTTCGTGAGAGACGGTTGGCGTTGTGCGGTACTTTTCCATGCGTGCGACTCGAATCAGTTCCATACTGACTTCGCTGCGCTTTTTCCGCAATGCTTCAGCGTAAGGAGCCGGAGAAGGCGACGCAACTTCTCCTGTAATCGGTACCGCACGGTCATGCTCTGTTTTGCAGGTTCTACTTGTGCCATATTCATTTGACTTCTTGCCGATGAATCAACTCTGAGTTGTCTGCAACTGCTGCAGTGGCCCGACCCGGTAGATAGGCCTGTCCTGATTGTGACTCCCTTACAAGCCAGTAATCTGATGCTCTGTTTGCGTCCGGACGGAAGAGCGTCACAAGCGGTAGGGCAGCGCGGCCGCCAATCGCAACGCGAGAGATTCGACAGATGATTCATGAGTAGTCCTAAAAACGGAATGGGAATTGAGCAAGGTGCTTTTTCCGCAGCAGTTCTGGACATACTTTTTTTAAACGAAAACTACGATAGTATTGTGCCTTCAGCCAGAGCTTAGTTGACACAAAGGCAAGGAAATACATGATCAGCGCGGACGTCACATCAAGTACGCAGAGAAACGACTACCAAATTCACCTCAACTTCCTGCCTGTTGAGATGAGTGAGGCCCGTTGCCTGATTTACCGTCGCCGATGTGCCTCCGCCCAGGAGGAACGACCAACCCCGCAGGCAACGGCGCAGAAATTACCGGCCATTGATGCAAGTGAGGTGGACTGGCAATCCTACTGGGTACTCCCAGAGGCGTCGGATGGATTTGAAGCATTTGAATACCAGCCTTCGTGGAGCCCTGACCTTTCTCGGCGTATTCTGTTTGGATGTCTGAAGCGGTCTGTCGAGGCATCTTTGCAGCCCCGGCAGTACCTGTTCCCGGCCAACAGTTTCGTCCAAGAAGTGTCGCTCATTATGGAGACACATTCCGAAGGGGATGAGGTCCTTGTCGTCCAACCATACTTCCTGAAAGCCTCGCATCAAACCGGGTTCCTCGTAGATTTTCATTTCAACCTTGGCCGTGGCATTCCCTTTGGGCGCAGAATTCAGCAACTCAGTCTCAGCCTCGACAAGAATTTCAGACGAAACGTGGACTACTACGTGGATCGTTCCTCAAAAGTCCGGCGATTCTTGGAAAGCAGATGGTCCGTGTTTGAAGGGCTGATGCTTCCCGGTGCTGCGGAGCCACTGAAAATATCCAGGGATTTCGTGGTGCTTCCTGCTGAACGGCTCCGGCCGAAGATTTATGTTTTTGCTGGTGCGAAAGAATCCAGGGGCCAATTCACGGGCCTACGCGATTTCGGACCGCTCCAGCCGCTCGATAGTCCTCCCAAGCTACTATTTGCATTCCGGGAACAGGACCGGCAAGCCGCCCGGCGGCTTGCGCTCTCGCTGAGAGGAAAGAAGCAACGTGGCCAGTTCAATTTTCCCGGTTTTAACGAATTATTTAAGACTGCGCTCGAGATCGACGCCAACCCAATAATTTTGCCTGATCTCAGTTCCGAGTCAATGGAAGCAGCCCTGCAGCGCGCGAAGACCGCGCGAGAATCATCGCCGCGAATCGTGCCTGTTATTGTTCTGCCGAATGGCGACGACAACGGGTACCTTGCCCAGAAGGCGCATTTTTCACACGCGGGACTACCAACCCAAGTATGCACGCTGAGGATTCTCGAAGAAGAAGAGTCACTGAAGTGGGCAATCGCCAACTTAGCGCTCCAAATTTTTTGCAAGGCGGGGGGAAGGCCTTGGAAAGTGCGTCCCACGGCGGAACGATCTTTGATCATAGGTATTAGCCAGTCCCACAAATCGCGGCTTGTCAATGACCAAGTGCACATCGACAAGTATTTTGCGTTTTCAGTGCTCACGGACAGCAGCGGCCTCTTCCAGCAAATTCAGGTTCTGGGAGACTCTACGGACCACTCCACCTACGTGGAAGCCCTTCGCGCAAATCTAAGGCGAGTACTGAAAGAGAATGCCGGTGTATTTAACCGTGTGGTCATTCACACATCGTTCAAACTTAAGCATGAGGAGATCAGAGCAATACAACAGACCACTCGTGAGGTGGCCACAGCGACCGACCGTTCCAAGTGCAGATTCTCGGTTATTAAGGTGAATCACAAGAGCCGCTTTTTTGGAATCAACCGTTCTGTTAACAGTCTCGTTCCTTATGAGGCGACAAAGGTTCGGCTTGGTCCCCACGAGTATCTCGTCTGGTTCGAAGGCATTTACCCTGATAAGCCCAACGTCACAAAAGCCTTCCCCGGCCCCACACATCTTCAATTTCTCCGCGTGGACGATGAGCGGACAGAGCCTGCAGAGGAACGCGAGCTGTTACAAGATCTTGTTAATCTGGCGGGAGCAAATTGGAGAGGATTCAATGCCAAAAGTTCTCCCGTCTCCGTCTTCTATTGCCATTTGGTGGCCGATCTTGTTCACAATTTTCATGAACGAGGACTTCCGATGCCAGCTGTGCACGACATTCAACCTTGGTTCCTGTGAGTCCTTATTATGATGAGCCGCTCTAGAGACATCATTTTCTTGCTCGGTGCTGGTGCAAGCGCCGAAGCGGGTATTCCCGTTTCCGGCCAGATGATTCATCTTGTTGAACAATCGCTCAACGCACAAGCCGAAATGGGTCTGTACAACCACGTTAAGAGCGCTATTCATTACTCATCGGGCCTGAAGGGGCGTTTCGGCGATGCCGTGCCATTTAATATTGAGACGCTGGTCAATACCCTGTACGAACTGGAGAGGAACGAGGAGCATCCTCTATATCCCTTCATCGCCTCTTGGAATTCCAGATTTGTTGCTCTCGCTGGCACGAACTTCGGCGAAGTGCGCAAGTTTCGGCAACGGATTCTCAAGGATCTAAAAAAATGGATGTGTCCCGAAGATGCGGCGATGGCGAATTACTATAAGGGGCTCATTACGCTTCAACGTGATCTAAACTATCCGCTACACGTATTCTCCCTAAATTATGACCTCTGCGTCGAGCGCCTGAATCAAGCTGATTTCCGCGTCGAAACCGGTTTTGCGGATTACGGCCCCAATCATTCCTGGGATTGGGAGCGCTTTGTGGATATGGAAACCAGCAACAACATAGCGCCACAGCTTGTGCTCTACAAGCTTCATGGCTCCATTAACTGGAAGCGAAATGCGGCCACCAAGGAATTATTTTCCGTGGAGCAGATCGAGAGTGTGGATGCCGATAGAATGGAAGTTATTTTTGGACGCGAATTCAAGTTAGAAGCCGCAGATCCATATCTCTTCTTTGCTTACAAATTTCGCGATCTTTCCTTGGAAACCAAGCTCATTGTGACGCTTGGATACGGATTCGGCGATGGACACATCAATAAGATGCTGACACAGAGCTTGCGAAACGACTCAGAACGTCGCCTGCTTGTCGTTCAGCGCTGCGATGAGACAGCCTGCGCCGCGAAAAAGGATGAGGTTGTCGCAACCCTGGAACTCGACTCGAACCAAGGAGAGCAAGTGGTCGTTCGCGGGGGCTCTGCGAAGGAATTTCTGGACACGCCAGCCCTAGCGGAGCTACTAGTTTCGTTTATTCCGCCCACCAAAGACGTCCCATTTTAAGAAGATGGTTGTTCGATTTACAAAACCAGCAAGAAATTGTCTCGGCTGAGCCCTATCTATTCAAGCAAATATCTCCACCTTGGCTCTCCAGTCCAACTCCCCTCCGATCAAGTCTTTGCCTGATCAGACTACGGAGTTCGCTTTGCCCAGGGTGGGCCAAATTAAACCGCCGAAGTGAGCCACTTCAGCCATTGACCTTGCGCTTCAAGGTCACGCCGCGGAAGGAACAGCCTGACATGGTGTACGTTGGAGGCACCAGGATGCAGGAGGGAAGTAAGCCGCGTATTCAATGGTGCTTGTTTTCAACGAGCCCGTACTTCAGCCTGGCTCCGAGTCTTGTGCTCACGCCACTGGTGACTGCCCGCGAATCGCGGCGGATCCCGTTTAGGAGATTACTTACCGAGCACACTCGGCCCACCTGCGGCTGGCATGGAGAAAGTATGCCGAAACAAAAACGTGCTCGAAGTATATCGCCCGTGATCCGAGTGTTAGAGCCCGACGCAGCGGGCATCGACATAGGGGCAACCGAAGTCTATGTGGCGATTCCGTCAGATCGCGACCCGCAGCCCGTCCGCCGTTTTTCTACATTCACGGATGACTTGAACCGCCTTGCCGACTGGCTACGCACATGCGGAGTGAAGAGCGTGGCCATGGAGTCCACAAGCGTCTTCTGGATTCCCCTATTCCAGATTCTGGAGGATCGTGGGTTCAGGGTGTGTCTGGTGAACGCCCGCCACGTGAAAAATGTGCCGGGCCGCAAAACTGATGTGAGTGATTGCCAGTGGTTACAGTATCTCCACTCGGTTGGTCTTCTGCGTGCTTCCCATCGTCCTCCACAAACCATCTGCGTTGTCCGCTCGATTTGTCGGCATCGTTGGTGCAAATGGCTGCAGTGCACATTCAGCACATGCAAAAGGCGCTTGATCAGATGAATCTACAACTTCACCATGTCATCAGCGACATCACTGGAACTACAGGGCTAGCGATAATCGACGCGATTCTCGAGGGCGAGCGGAACCCGGAGAAACTGGCTACGTTACGCGACGGAAGAATCGCAGCGAGCCGGGAAACAATTGCTCGCGCTCTGGTGGGAGACTACCGTGCTGAGCATCTGTTCACTCTCCGGCAGTCTCTGGAAGCGTATCACCAGTATCAAGAATGGATCGCTGCTTGTGATGCCGAGATCGAACGGCAACTGCGAGTGCTTCCCGGTAATCTTGCGAATGATCAGAAGCCTCTGTCCAAACCCAAGGCCCCCCACAGGCGGCCACGACGAAATCAACTCCGCTTTGACCTGCGGTGTCATCTGTACCGCATTTTTGGTGTGGACCTGACCGAAGTTCCCGGTATAAGCGGCTTGACTGCTTATACGCTGCTGACCGAAGTTGGCTCGGATCTGAGCGCGTTTCCCAGCGCTGCGGCCTTTGCTTCCTGGCTCGGCCTTTGCCCAGACAACCGCATCAGCGGCGGTAAAGTATTATCCGTGGCTACACGCAAAGTGAAAAACCGCTTCGCTATTGCACTGCGTATGGCAGCACAGTCGCTTCATCGCAGCCAATCTTACCTCGGGCAGTACTTTCGTCGGATGCGAACTCGGCTGGGTACTCCTGCTGCGATCACGGCCGCTGCTCACAAACTCGCACGGATCCTTTATCACCTGATCACCACCCGACAATCGTATCAAGAAAGCACGTTTACAACGATGGAAGAACGCGCGCGACAACGGCAACTTTTGCGTTTGACAAAGCAAGCCGCCAGCTTCGGATTCCAATTGACTCCAACTGGAAGTGTTCCTTAGGAGAATGCCAAAATCA
>WNFP01002796.1_pt1 | contig 16265 bp, 12 predicted proteins | sample 5400201 | NCBI WGS metagenome assembly WNFP01 (sample SAMN13153355, study PRJNA577476) | soil metagenome | isolation source: 115 cm saprolite under Madrone tree | place: USA:California | collected 2016-06-14 | reverse complement strand
TCGAGCTTGCACAGCGGCGCTCCGACCAGCGCAGCCAGCGGGATCACCGCGTCGGCCGCCGCCAGCAGCCTGTGCACCGTGGCCTCGTCCCGGCAATCGGCGCGGAGCACATCGAAACCGTCGTAGCCGCAGCATTCGGCCAGCGACGACTGGCCGAACATGAAATTGTCGAGCACCGTAACGCCGTGCCCGGCGGCCAGCAGTTTGGGCACCAGGACTGATCCGAGATAGCCGGCTCCGCCGGTTACCAGTATTCGCATACCACCTCAGGAATGAATGACAGCGCTGCCTGGCGCGTTGATCGAGAACTCGACCTCGTGAAAGCCCTGCAGCGCCTCGCGCACCCTTTGCCGCCGCTCCGGCGGGACGAACAGCACCATGAATCCGCCGCCGCCTGCGCCGAGCAGCTTGCCGCCGATCGCGCCGTTTTCCATCGCTGTCGCGTACAGCCCGTCGATCACCGGGTTCGAAACGGCGTTGGACAGGCAGCGCTTCTCCTGCCAGGTCCGGTGCAGCAGCTCGCCGAATTCGCACAGCGGGCGGTTCGATGTCAGGATCGCCAGGCCCTCGTCGACCATTCTCCGCATGCGCGCCAGGTTGTCCTCGATCGCGGCCATGTTCGCGATCTTGTCTCGTTCGACACTGACGGCGCGGCGCGTGACGCCCGTGAAGAACATCGTCAGGCTGCGATCGAGTTCCTCCAGGCGCTCCCGCGAGGTCGCGACGCGCTCGACATGGACCCCGCGGGTTCCCGAGAACTCTACGTAATTGAATCCGCCATAGGCTGCGAAGACCTGGTCCTGGTAGCCGACCGCCTCGCGCAGGATATCCCGTTCCAGGTGGATCGCCAGGCTCGTCAATTCGGCCGCGCCGATGTGGCGCCCCAGGTGCCCGTGCAAAGCCTTCAGCAGGCCGACCGAGAAGGAAGAGGAGCTGCCCAGACCGGAAAACGACGGCAGGTCCGCCGCGACACTGATCTCGATGTCGCGCTCGATACCGCACAGCCGCAGCGCCTCACGCACCGGCGAGTGCTCGATCTGCTCGAGCGAGCCGACGCATTCGACTTTGCGGTAGGCCACCCGGATGTTGTAATCGAACAGTTTGGAAGGAAAACGCGTGACCGACAGGTAGACGTACTTGTCGATCGACGTGCCCAGCACGGCGCCGCCGTGCCGACCGAAGTACTCGGGCAGGTCGCTGCCGCCGCCGAAAAAACTGATCCGCAGGGGGGTCTTGGTGATGATCATCGCGTCGCGACCGGTGCCCCGTCGGGGGCAGACCTGGACAGCCGTTATTCTATGGCCTCGACCCATTTACGAAAACTCAATCCGGCAAAACCGATATGAGCTGCCGCGTCTGTGAGAAGGAAGACCTGGAGGTCGTCGTCGATCTGGGCGAGCAGCCGTGGTGCAACAACTTCCTGACGCCCGAGCAGGTCGGCAAGGAGCCGCGATATCCGTTGCGCCTGGTGTACTGCCACGCTTGCCACACCTCGCAGCTCGACTTTACCGTGAAAAAGGAGGTGATGTTCGGCGATCACACTTACCTGTCCGGCGTCACCCGATCCTTGTCCGAGCATTTCAAACAGGTCGCTTCCGAAGTCGATAGTCGCTTTCTTCCGACCGCAAGGCAAAAGAGCGTGCTCGACATCGGTTCGAACGATGGCACGCAGCTGAAGCACTTTCAAGCCCTTGGATATGAAGTGCTCGGCGTCGAGTCATCGACGACGACCGCAAGAATCGCGAACGACGCGGGCATTCCGACGCTGAATGTGTTCTTCAACCTGCAGACGATGCGCGGCATCGGACGGCAGTTCGACGTCTTCAATGCAGCGGGTGTTTTCTTTCACCTGGAGGAACTGCATTCGGTCTGCGAAGCGATCCGCGAGGGTCTGAAGAAGGACGGCGTGTTCGTGGTTCAGTTCCTGTATATGCGAAGCATCCTGGAGAACCTCGCCTTCGACCAGATCTACCATGAGCACCTGCTGTATTACACGCTGGAAACGATCGAAGTCCTGCTGCGACGACATGGATTGCAGATGTTCGACGCCTATCTGGCCTCGATTCACGGTGGATCGATCGTCGGCTTCGTTGGACACCCCGGGCTTCGGCCGGTCAGCGATCGCTTGAATCGGATGCGGCGCGACGAGCAGGTGTCGCGCTGCAACTCGATCGAGGCCTATCGGGAATTCGAGCAGCTGATACGCCGAATGAAGGAGGAAAACCTCCAGTACCTGCTCAAAGCGAAGTCGGCGGGAAAGCGGGTCTTTGGCTTCGGTGCGCCCGTCAAAGGCAATACGCTGCTGAACTATTTCGGCGCCGGTTCGGACCTGATCGAGTGCCTGGTGGAGAAGAATGAGCTGCGTCGGGGGCTGTATTCGCCGGGAATGCACATCCCGATCGTGATCGAGAAGGAGCTCGGCGGCCCGCCCGACATCTACTACGTGCTGGCCTGGAACTTCAAGGACGAGATCCTCGCGAACAATCGCGATCTGATCGAAAACGGGGTGGAGTTCTACTTCCCGGTCAACCCGAAAGACCGTACGAGGGAAGCCGCGTGAGAGTCATCGTGACCGGAAGTTCGGGCTTTCTGGGCACCTCGCTGTGCGCATTGCTGGAGCATCGTGGAATCGAACCGGTTCGACTCACCTCCGCCAATTGCGATCTGAGGCGCACCGACAGCCTCGAGGCGTTCAGTGACGAACGCTTCGATCTGATGTTCCACCTCGCCGCGTGGACCCAGGCCGGCGACTTCTGTTTGAAGCATCCTGGTGAACAATGGGTCATCAATCAGCAGATCAATACCAACGTGCTGGCGTGGTGGGCGCAACGGCAGGCCCAGGCAAAGCTCGTTTTCATCGGGACCAGCTGCGCTTACGAACCGGGATCGAGCCTGCGAGAGGATGAATATCTGGTCGGGGAACCGATCGACAGCCTGTATACCTACGCGATGACCAAGCGGATGCTGCTGATCGGAGCGCGGGCGCTGAATCGACAGCACGGGCTGAAGTACCTGTGCGCCGTGCCGTCGACGCTGTATGGCCCGGGCTACCACGTCGACGGACGGCAGATGCATTTCATCTTCGATCTGATCCGCAAGATCATCCGCGGCAAGGAGTTCGGCGAGCCGGTGGTCCTCTGGGGGGACGGCCACCAGAAGCGGGAGGTCGTTCTGGTCGATGACTTCGTGCGGATTCTCTGGCAGTTGACGGAGCGTTTCGACAATGAAATCTTCAACATAGGCGCCGGTCAAGAGCATTCGATTCGGGCCTTTGCGGCGTCGATCTGCGACATTGTCGGCTACCCTCCCGAGAAGATCGTGTACGACTCGACGCGCTATGTCGGAGCGACGTCCAAGCGTCTGAACGTCGAGAAGATCACCGGCGCGCTCGGACCCCTGAAGCTGGCACCGCTGCATGAAGGACTCGCAAAGACCATCGCGTGGTTCTACGACAGTGGCGCGTATCGCGCCGCTGCGGCGACGGCCGATGCAGTCGCAGGGAATCGCTAGTTCGATCCACCCGAATGAATGAGAGTCCGCGCGTTCGCGATCGGTGTCCGGATTGCCCGATATGCACTGCATCAAGCTTGCGTTTCACGTCCAAAGACGAACGATGGCTCCAGCTCTGTCCTCAGTGTCGTCACATATTCTGGGAGGAAATGCCGACGCAGGGCGAGTTGGCGGATTTCTACGCGGATGACTATGCGCGGCTTCACGGGCAACTCGAGAGTCAGGAGAACCATCGTTGGTATTACAAGAAGCATGTGGAGGTGATTGCCAGAGCGTACGGCAGCCCTGCTCGGATGATCGCCCTGCTCGATTTTGGGTCGTCATTTCCGGTACTGGTACAAGAGGCGATCAGAGCCGGCATGCGGGCGGTCGCGTTGGATGATTCCGCGGATGTACAGCGGTGGTCGCAAGAGCAGCGCATACCCTGTCTGAGCCTTTCGCAGATCGACGAGGTTTCGGATGAGAGCCTCGACGTTCTTCGGCTTTCCCACGTGCTCGAGCACCTGGTAGATCCAAAATCAACGCTGGAGGCACTGTTGAAAAAGGTGAAGGTGGGCGGGCTCGTTTACATTTCACAGCCGAACTTCCCGGTGTTCAGGCCGCAAACCCGCGAGGTGCGGCTGAAGGATTCGGTCTGGCCGACTCATCTGCATTTTTTTTCGCCAGCGAGCTTGACGCGGCTCACCGATCAAATGGGTTTGAACGCTTTCCGCTTCGATACACATCCGTCGCCGCCCTCGTATCAACGAGACCAATTGATGGCTGCTCTCGACCCGGACTGCCGGCGGCTCGTTGCGCGTCTCAAATGGGTCCGAACCCGCAGTTTTGGAGAATGCGGCTTTCCGTGGTACCTGGGGGAGAACAGTGAGTGCTGGGCGCGTAAAGCGACGTCGAATCAGCCTGGCAATCGCTCCGATACGGGCAGCTACCCCGGGCGCTCACGTGCGCGCCTGGAGTTGACCTTGGTCGCGATCGCCAACTTGAGGGCCCGAATCGCCTGGATGTTGCAGAGCCGATGAGGCGGGCCGCGCGGACGAGAGGGGCTTGTGAATTTGGTCGATAGCATTGAGCGCGCACGCGAGCCGCCGGATCATTTGATCATCGTCGACCCGAGCCTCAAGGACCATATCGGACATCACGCCGAATACGATCGCGCGGTGGCGCGGTCGGCGCGGGAAGCTGGAATCGGGGTGACGGTGCTTGCCCACCGGCGGGTTGTGAGGGACGTCGCTGCGGGAATTCCGCTGGTGCCGGTTTTCTCCAATGACATTTGGGGAAACGCGCCGGTCGGAAGCCGGTGGAGTTCGTCAGTCGCGATCGGTCTGTTTCGATGCGTTCAGCTCTGTGCGATTTTGCCTGCGGCACTGTTCAACGCCTGCCTCCGGACTCGCAACCGGTTGATCCGCAAGCAAGCACCGGCGGCGCGGAAGGGCCCGGAAGCCGGGTCGGCTGGAGTTCCGAATGAATCTGGCGTCGACGCGGACCGCAGCGGATCCTTCGTGCCCGGTCCTGCGCCGGACACGCTATCGCTTCGAACGCGAATCATGCGCTCCTGGCACAAGCACGGGACTCTGCATGTAATCCGGACCGCAGTGGCCGTGCTGGGCCGCTCGATTCGGTTCGTGCTGACCCGCCTGAGAATCCCCGGCGCCACTTTGCTCATCAGGATTCTGTCGGTCGTCCCTTTCACTTCTTCCGTGGCATGGAATTGCGCGGCACTCTGCTTCGGGCGCATCCGCATCCCTTCGATTCTCGCCGTGCTGCTCATTTCGAATCCGCGCTACTTTTTCGAAGCGAGTAAGGCCATTCGCGCGAGCGCCCCCAGCGCAGGAACGCTGGTCTTCTTCCACATGGTGATTTACCGCAACCTGCTGGAAAGCGTACTGCTCGCGGCGCAATGCGGTCGCAAGTGGAAAACGCCGGCGGTTGTCTTGTTTCGATACCCGCCTTCGTTGTGCGGTCCGGATCGTTTCCAGACGCGGCTGGCGTTTCGCCTCCTCGAGCGGGTGGTTCAGGAAGGGTTTGTGCGCGTGGTCACTGACAGCTATCGCCTCGCGATGGACTACGCCGACCACACCTGGATCCCGATCGAAGTGGTTCCGATCCCCCATGGACCGGCGTCCGGCAGCCCGGGCGAAACCAGCCTGACGGTCGGGAAGCGGCGGATTCGTTTCGCTTCGCTGGGCAACGCGCGCGCCGAGAAGGGAATCCTGGAAATCATCCAGGCCATCGAGATCCTGAATGCAGGTTCCGATCGTTCGGATATCGAATTTGTCCTCCAGATCAACGACCCGAGCGAGGACTGCCGCGAAGCCGTTCGGCGACTACAAACCTCTTCGCATGCCCCCAACGTCACGCTGATCGGGGCCGCGATGGACGCGGGTTCCTACGAAGCCTTGCTCGCATCGGTGGACGTGGTGCTGGTTCCGTACTGGCGCGAGATTTACTGGTCGCGCACGTCGGGAATTTTTCTCGAGGCAGTCACCTCCGGTAAACCTGTCATCGTGACGTCCGACACCTGGATGTCCGACGAATTGCAGCGGTGGGGAGCGGGAATCGCGATTCCGGACCACGATCCCTGCGCTCTGGCAGATGCCATCGAGCGGGTGGGCCGGGATTACGGCGCCTTTTCGGAACGCGCCGTGTCGGCTGCACGCTCAAGCCGCGAATTTCACTCTTCGGTGTCGTTTCTTCGGCATCTGTTCGGCCAGAAGCGCACTCGCTTCGTCAAGGACAGGCGCGTGCTTGTCTCCTTTCCCTGGGGCAACCTGTTCCTGCGGGATTCGGGCGCGTCACTGCGGGCGACTCTATTGATCGAACTGCTGCGCTCGGAGGGCTACGCCGTCATTGCGCACTGTACCAGTGACGTTGCGGTGCGCGCGGCGCCTCCTGGAGTCGAATGCGTGCTGTACCGGGGCACCGGTTCGTCGCTTCGCGAACCGAGATTTCTCGCGGCTACGGTCATGCGGCTCGTGCGGTGGCCCTGGCGGTACGAGGCCCGCGATTTGTGGTTTCGGTTCGAATTCTGGTGTCGCGAACGGCCGTTCAGGCTTCTGATGAATCGCGCACTTTACGATTGCGGCGCCGTTTTTCTGAAATACCCGTTCCTGGCGGACGTGTTCGCCCCGTTGTGCCGGGGACATGGAGTTCCCTTGACGGTTTCCGATTATGACGTCCTGAGCCTGCAGATCAGGAACCGTATGGCGCGGCGCGAGATGCTGCAGCTTGAAAGCGCGGCGATGAAGCGCGCGGACCTTGCGGTGTGCGTTTCGGAAGACGACGCAGCGGTCTTCGAAAAATGGGGGTGTAACGCGGTCGTCATTTCGAACGCGATCGATATCGAGGGGATCTTCCCACCCGGCGCCGAGCGAGCACGCCAGATCCTCGAACGTCGGGGCGTGGTCTTGCCCCATCCGTTTTGCCTGTTTGTGGGGAGTCATCATCCGCCCAATCTGGAAGCGGTCCGGCAGATGGGCGTGTTGGCGGCCGACCTTCGAATGAGATCTGCCGACATGAATTTCGTTGCAGCCGGGAACTGCCGGATCGACGGTATGGAGCGGAGCGGATTGGTACAGCTTGGCCGAGTGCCGGGCGATACTCTGGCGGCGTTATACGCGCTGGCCGCTTTCGTTGTGGCGCCGCTTTTGAGCGGGACCGGGACGTCGCTGAAGATCATTGAGGCAATGGGGTACGGAAAAGTCGTGATCGGGACCCGGATTGCCTTTCGCGGAATTCCGGTTCGCGACGGCGTGGAGGCGATCGTCGTAGAAGGCGTCGACCAGATTGCTGACATAATCAGTGGCCTATGCCGCGATTCCGGGAGAATCGCCGAGATCGGTCAGTGCGCTCGGAAGCTCTCCAGGAAGTATGGCGTGCGACAGGCGTTTGAGCCGTACCTGGTGGCACTCGCGCAAACGCAATGCTGGCCGGCCGCACCGCCGCGATTGGCCGAGGCCTACCCGCCGGGACCGCTTACTGATTCCTCCTTTGAGTTCAACGGTCGTGCAACCAGTTAGAACGAACGCGAGCGCCGATGATCTCGCGTCTGAGACATCGGATGCGGATGCCAGAGCACTTGTCGAGTCGGTAACGTGGTATCACGCCTTCGAATTGCGGCCGGGCATTGTTACGCCTGGCTCTCAGGCGATCAACCCATCTGCAGCTTGCGACGCGCTTGGAATTCCGCGAGACCTGAATGGCAAGTCGGCACTCGATGTGGGTGCGTGGGACGGCGCTCTGACGTTCGAGTTGGAGCGGCGCGGGGCTCGCAGCTTCGCTCTGGACATTCAAGATCCGAAGCGTGTGGGCTTCGATATCGCACGGCGCATTCTGAGATCGAATGCTGTTCACTATCGGGGCAGCGTCTACCAGCTTCCATTCGACGAGTTGCGCGATCTCGATGTGGTTGTGATGCGGGGCGTCTACTATCACCTCAAATATCCGTTGTTGGGGTTCGAGTGCGTGGCGGCGGCTCTGAAGCTTGGTGGCACGCTGTATTTCGAAGGAGAAGGGTTTTCGCACTACGCTGAAACCATTGACGGTGAGGCGCTCAGGTTCGACGTCTCGAAGAGCAAATTGAAGGACGTTCCCGTTTGTCTCGCCTATCCGAACAGCTACAAGAAAGCGTCGAATTGGTTTATCCCCAGTGCTGCAGCGCTTGCGGGCTGGATCGCCGCAGCCGGAATGAAAGTCGAAAGAATGGGTTGTTGGACGGACGGCGAGGCCGGGCAGAGACTGTACGGCAATGCGACAAAGATCGACGAAACATCATTCAAGCTGGAACACCCGCTTTACTGAACGGCGGCTCCTGATGAGGGTTCGGCAATGATGACCCAATCGGAGCTCCACGATGCATGCCAGGATGCTTTCCGGATCCGGCCGAGAAACTCCTCCCGTTGGGTGGCCTCGGGCGGGAGGTAGAAATTTCTGAGCCAGACCACATAATCGAGGTCCTTAAACGCTTGCGCCGGCTCAGATAGGCTCACGTCGACGAGCCGGACGGAGTGTTGCATCCAGCGACCAGCCAGAATCGGGAATAACGGCGCCGGATCCGCCCAGACGAATGGAGCAAGGGCCCGTGGGTCATATGCCAGGCCGATCCGCTTGCCGGGAAGGCTGTCGAACCAGTCGAAGGCCGGCGACCAAGATTTCCACGCCTCCTTCTGGGCATGGTATGAAACTTCGGGCCCTGCGTACAGCGCCAACAGGATGGCGGGCACAATAATTGCCGCCCTCGCTCTCCTGGGCCATTTTGCCTGTCCGCTTCGCGAGGCGAGGTGTATGGCCCAGCAAATCGCCGTATAGACCAGGGTCGCCGCCAGGAAGATGGGCAAGTCCCGTCCGAAGTAGGCATTGGTGACGAAGTGTTGCACTCGTGCTCCGCAGGCAACCCCTGCCAGCAGCAGCGGACCAGACAGAGGCGGCAGGACTCCACTCAACACGAAAAAGGCCAGTACCTCCGTCAACACGATCGGGCCCAGACCGTAGCGAACATTGCCGAGGTTATGCACAGACGAGTAGTTGTCTGCGGGGACGCCGGCGCCATTCGGCATGACCAGAAAAAGGAGAATCCCAAGCCAAGCGAACAGAAAGAGAAAGGATGTACACGGTGACCGAGCGAGCGTGCGGAGCCGCGGTGAGCCGGTCCGCATGGCCAGGTAGATGAGCGGAAGCCCGAACCCGAAGGCGAGTGTTCCCGCGAACCAGAAGCCGCCGTAGACGCTGAAGTAACCAAAAATGTGCCAGAGCTGCGGGTCGTTTGCATGAGCAAAGTATGAGGTTGCGGTTGCCGTCGCAGGCGCAGATCCCGGATGGAGCAAGGCCTTCTGCCCGATCTCGGAAAACAGGCCCGCTTCCCTGAGGAAATCGGGAACATGATGTTGCGCGAACGAAAGCGGGATCAGCGAAGCTCTGGCCGGCCAGAACGGCGTTCCGAAATGCAGGAAGTTGTGTAAATAATAGTGGCCGACCGCGCCGGTAAAGACCAGCAGCGGCCAAATTAGCGACGGCAGGGCCCTCGGCAGGCGCGTCAACACGCGCGGCCGGATCGCGAGTACGGCCACGACAAACGCGAGCAGGAAAAGCGGGCCCGAATACTTGGTACATACGAAGGTGGAACCGAAAAGCGCAAGTAGGATAGGCAGCCGGCGCTCGCTTGACTGCAGCCGGATAACGCCGGCCAGCGCCAGCATCACGAAGCCTGCGGCGACGATCGAGTCGGGTTTGTTCGAGCTGATTCCAACTGCGGATCCCGAAATAAAGTGCCAAAGCAATATCTCTGAAAAGGCAACCGCAAGTGCAACTTGAGGTGCCATTCCAAGGCGACGGGACAGCGTGAATACGGCGAGTCCGAGAATGGCGGGTGCGAACAGGGAGGCCGTCCAGGCGTAGTGGAAAGAGGACGAGACCAGGATGGCCGGGACATAACTGAGTTCCCAAAAGGCGGGGAACCCGGCGTCATACAACATCAGCGAATACGGTGTCTCATTAGCGGTGACCCACCGGTACAGAATGGAAAAACTGGAAAGAGAATCGTTGTCAGGCGAGATGGCGATTGCAAGCGTGTATGCGCCGATTGCGACGGGAAGAAGAACCGCCAAGAGTCGCTCGGTTTCGCTCGTTTCCCCCACATCGGCAGCCGGGCGCGGATCCGTCGCATGCGCGCGCTGATATTTACTCCGCGCCAGGAGCAGTGCGCACAAGAGCGTGATGGCGACCAGGTAAGCGCTGCGGTCGTTCCAGTGAAGGAAAACGAATGCGGTGGCCAGCAGGCCACTCAGAGTGAGAGCGGCGCAAACTACGCAAAGAGCGCGCTCGGCGGATGAAAGGAAGGCGCTCCTTAAGGGGAACAGCTCCCGGATGATGAGTTTCGCCGCCAGCAACAGCGCGCCGTAGTAGTAGAAGAGGGCCAGGGGATTGGCTATCGCCGAGACGACCAAGGGGCACCTCGTCGTGTGGCGCTTGCAAGGCCCTTATCACGCCTGCTGCAGGGCGATCTTGTTACACTCCATGAGGCGATGACTTGCACGAAACTCCCGCTGATGGGCATCGAACGTCGGTTTCCGGTAGTCGAGTTCAAGGATCCTGTTTCGATATTAATGCCGGTGTGTAACGAAGCCGACGTAATCGAAAGGGTCGTGGAAGAATGGATTCACGACGTGATTGTTTACTTGCCGGCACAAACGGAGCTGCTCTTCGACGAGGCGGCCAGCACCGATGGTACTAGGGAAATTCTTGACCGGCTGAGCGAGAAATATCCCTTCATAAAGGCTGAGCATCGAGACGAAAAGGACGGTTTTGCGAACGCTGCCAGACGCTTGTATGAGAGGGCGAACTGCCCGTGGGTTTTCTTCACGGACTCCGATGGTCAATACGTCGCAAGAGATTTCTGGAAGTTGGCGAACAGTATCCACGGCGGTTTCGACCTGATACGTGGGGCTAAAATCGGCCGCAAAGATCCGGTTCTTCGCCGGATTGCTTCCGGCATATTCAACAAAATCGTCCAGTTTCTGTTCAACGTCAACTATTTGGATTTCAATTCCGCATTCTTGTTGATCAAAAGAGAGGCTCTGCGGGACGTTTTGCCGCATGTGAACTGCATGCCGACCCTGATCAATGCGGAACTACTTCTGAGAATGGAATTCGAGAATTACTCGATCAAGCAGGTCTACGTCCTTCATCGACAGCGGCGTTCTGGCGTCAGCCGCGGCCTGGAGCCACGCAGTTTCTTGAAGCACTCCATCAGGGCGCTGCAGGGGCTGTATGCCATCAAGGCCAGTTACCGAGTCAAGGATACATAGATTCGGCCGCTATCAGGCGCTCAGCGCCGCTGCGCCTGAGCTTACATCGTATGAGCGATAGTGAAATGCCCTTAGGCATGCATGACCGGTTGGCTGCAGACAAGACCAAGGGGGCGAGACTTTGGCTGTTGGCGAAGTTCGCGATCACTCTAACGTGCTTCGCCGTTGTGCTTGCGAAGGTCGGGGCTCGACCTGTCTGGAACCGCATCCTGTCGACTCCATCGACTGCGATCTTGCTTCTGTCGGTCAGCGGAGCCTTGCAACTGAGTATCGCGGTCTGGAGGTGGAGAGGGGTGTTACGGTCCTTGGGTGAGAGCGTGACTTGGACTGTGGCAACGCGCGGCGTTCTTGTTGAGCGCTTCTTAAATCAAGCGCTGCCGTCGACGCTGGGCGGCGACGCTGCGCGGATTGCCGAGTTGATCGACAGCAAGGTTCCGCTCGCAAAAGCCCTGCACAGTGTCATATTCGACCGTTTTCTTGGATTGGCCGGCATCGTCCTCGTCATGGGGGCGACGATTCCCCTGAACGATCTATCGTCCGCACGCTCCGGGCTCGTGACGGTCACAGCCGGCATCTTCGCCGCCTTTGCAGGCGGAGTTGCTCTCTTAAGTGTTCCGTGGTCCCTCGGAGGCGGGACGATTGAGCGGTGTCTTCCCAGGTCGGTACTCGCATTTGTTGAGACCGCTCGGAAACTCCTGAGCTGCCCGCGTATATGGGGATACGGCTTCGGTCTTAGCGTCCTTATTCAGCTTTTGATCTGCGCTACCGTCTATGCCGTTGCCGCCGAAATGCAGATCGCTTTGTCTCTAAGGGCGGCACTCACCCTGGTGCCAGGCGTAATCTTCTTCAGCCTGATTCCCTTTTCGATTGCTGGATGGGGAGCCCGGGAAGGTGCGATGGTGGCATTGCTCGGCCTCGAGGGTGTGGCAAGCCGGGACGCTCTGACGCTATCCGTGCTGCTCGGGATTGCACAGCTGCTGCTTGGGCTGGTGGGCGGCCTTCTGAGGCTCGGGCTGTCACGAAATTGCCCTCCGCAGTCGTTGGCCTGAGCCAGGCTGATACCTCGATGAACGACGTGAGCACTCTGCGAGAACGCCAGAGAGTCGGCATGCGATCCATACAACGGATCGGCTACAGATCCGTCCGCAGGCTGAAGGCGTTCTTTCTGGAACACCATGCGAACGTATTCGCGCGGCTGTTCTTCCGGTGTCTGGAGCGGATCAATGCCTCCCTCTCGCCTCGCACAATCGATCGTCCCAAGGAAGCACAAGTCGAGTTGTGGAAAGCAACGTATTTCGTCAGATTCCCGAAACCGCAGTTCGTATTGGAGACCGAGCAGAGTGTCGCGGTGTCGTCGGACGACCACAAGTGGCCACGAGGCACGCTTCACGATAATTCAGTGAACCGGCGTTTCAATTTGAAGGTGTACGATTATTTCAAGCGTGCGCCGTCCCTGTCGCTGCTGGATCTTGGTTGCGCGGGCGGGGGTTTGGTAAAGAGTTTCTTGGCGGATGGATACACTGCGATCGGAGTGGAAGGTTCGGACGCATCGCAGCGCTTGCGATCGGCCGAATGGGACACGATACCGTACCATTTATTTACTGCCGACATTACTGAACCGTTCCGCATTATCCGAGCCGACTCTGGAGCGCCGGTCAAATTCGATGTCGTCACCTGCTGGGAGGTTCTGGAACACATTCCCGAGACGAGGCTGGTGTGGCTGTTGAGGAACATTCGACATCACCTGACGCCCAGCGGTATATTTGTTGGATCGGTCGCAACTTTCCCCGATGGAAATCCTGTTACCGGGGCCGTCTATCACGTAACCTTGAGGCCGAGGAACTGGTGGTTGGACCGATTTCGTGAACAGGGATTCGTCGAGCTTGAGAGGATTCCTTTTGAGACACGCGATTATGTACGCGGTCATGGGATGGGACTTAGGGACTGGGACCCGGCGGATGGCGACGGGTTTCATCTGGTTCTGAAAGTTCGATCGGGGGAGACTTGAGGGCGGTTAGGCGCTTTGTGCGCTGTCACGAAGCAAGTAGAGGTGATCCTGGCGCGTGACGAGTTCCCGCTCGAGCCTTCGAGGCGTGTGACGCTCGATCCATCCGGAAGTGAACAGTTTTGCGGTTCGGATATAGTGATCCGTGTGGCGCAGCACTTCGCGAACGCCATCGGCTAGGAAGCGGTCACCCGCGTAAACGACCCCGGCTGCGCTCAGAGGTAGCGACCGGCCGGCCGATACCAACGCAATATGCTCGACGGAAAAGCGCGGTGGCGAAGTGACGTCGTGTGGGACCACGATCAAGTGCGCACGAGGCGGCGACGACAGCAGCCGAAACATACAAGTCCAGCGACCCGTTTCGCTTCGGACCGCGACTCCGCGCTCGCGCCGGACCAGGTACCCGGTCGAATCGAGCCATTCCATAAGCACGATGGGAGACGATTCGACGCGGTCATCCAAGGTGCGCAGCGCCACCACCAAGTGATCGGCTCGGGTCTCGGCGGGCACGTCGAGCGAGTGGCTGCGGGTGCCGTTGGGTGATGCGAGGCGCATCGAGTTGCGCTGCCATCCAGGTCCCGGACGGCACGATCGTTACGAGGCCTGCGGCCACGGATTCCGCGAATACGCCGGAGCTGCGGGCGCGGTATTCGAGCGGATCGTACGGGATCAGGGAAATGTCGGACGCGTGGAAGATCGCGCAATAAGCGTCCGGCTGAAGCGGCTCGTCGATCAGGCGGACCCCGTTTTTCGCGTGGCTCCGCAACTCCCGGCGCGCCCGGGCGGCGGCCGGTTCGCCGCCCGGAACACTGAAATTGGACTGGATGATGAAACGCGGCGACAGTCCGGCCGGGGATTCGCGCTTCAGTTGCTCGACCAGAATCGGAAGCAGCTGGAATCCCTTCTCGACACGGGCATCGCCCGCGAACAGGATGGTGGGGACTGCAAGCGCCCGCTCCGGATCGCGCGAATGACCGAACGAGGATGGGACCGGGATCGGAAGCGTGTCGAAGCGAACCACTCCAAGGTCGTTGTACTGCCGGGTCAGTGCTTCGGTGTCGGTATAGAACCGCACCCGGTGCCCCGCGGTCGCCTGGGAGAATGTCGCGAGGCATTTTCTTACCTGCGCCCGTCTCGCATCGGCTGATCGCGCGTAGGCTGCTCGGGCCGGCACCGGCGGGCGGCGGAACAACAAGTGCCAGCCGATCCGGTCGTCAGGCCGGCATGAGGCGATCGCGCGTCCCAGGCCGAGCAACTCCGCCTCGCTCAAGGTCGGCACGAACACGATGTCGTCGGCACGCAGCCCCAGCGCGGCGAGCATAGCGAGTGTGTCGCGTTCGAACTGCCGGATCTTGGCCGCGTTCAGGCCGAAGAACTGCGCACCACCCGCTGCGGAACGCAACGCAGTGACCAGTGGACGCAGGAATTCGCGCACGCTGGCCCGCTGGCCGGAAAAGGGCTCGCGCCGATTCACCTCCAACTCCAGCCCATCGGACCTGCCGTGCTCCGCACTTGTCCGGCCGCTCAGGCGCTGCGCGATCGTCGTGATGCCCAGGTACGCCGCGTAGGCCGCGCGTCGAACCGCTTTGATCGACCCAGGAGGCGGAAACGATCGGATCACCCACGGACCCAGGCGAAGCGGCCGGTCCCAATATCCGAATTCGTAAATGGGAAGCACCGGGAAATCCGGAGCCAGCGAAGCTGACAGGCGCTTGTTGGTCACCAGCCGCGCGTCGAGCCCGTCCTCGCGCGCGGCGGCCAGCACCCGGACTGCGTACTCGTAATGGTGTCCACCCAGCTCGGAGATCGACTGGTCGACCACGACGAACTTGCGCTTGGAGCGTGTCATCGGGCGCAAGTGCCGGTGAGCAGGTCTGCTTCAGGAGTTGATTTACGACGCGGACGCAGCGCGGCCGTGTTCCAGTCGAAGCATACGTGAACAGAAACGCCGGATCAGGCTCTCGTCGTGTGAGGCCAGCACCATGATCGCAGACGATTCAATCAGCTCCAGCAGGCGCCGTTCCGCCTTGTCCCGAAAGCCGGCGTCACCGACGCTGAGCCACTCGTCCAGCAGCAGTATCTCGGGCGCCACCGACGTCGAGACCGCGAATGCCAGCCGCAGCAGCATCCCGCTCGAATAGGTGCGAATCGGCATCGACAGGTAGTCGCCGAGCTCGGAGAACTCGGCGATCTCGCTCACCCTTGCCTGGATCGCAACCGGCGGCAGGCCCATCAGGACCCCGCGCAGCACGATGTTCTCCAGGCCGGTTGCTTCGTGGTCCATGCCGAGCGAAAGGTCGAGCAGCGACGACACCCGGCCGCTGACCTCGAGGCGGCCCCGCACCGGCTCGTAAATGCCGCTCAGCACTCGCAGGAGCGTGGTCTTTCCCGACCCGTTGTTCCCCACCAAGCCGATCCGGTCGCCGCGTGCGAACTCGAACGACAGGTCCGACAGCGCCTGGACCACAACGCGGGTCGAGGACTCGCGCGCCAGGCGGCCGCCGGTGGTCGCACGCAGCACGGCATTTTTCAGCGAGCGGTGCGACGGGTTCCAGATCGGGAATTCGACACAGACTCCTTCGGCCGAAATGTGGGGCACGAGATTAGACCCAATAGGCGATGCGGGCTCGGTACCGTGAAAACATCGCCAAGGTGACGAGCAGGCACACGAGCGAGGCGCTCAACGCGAAGGCCCAGGAGTCGAGCGGGACTTCCAGGCCCAGCAGCGGAGCACGCACGATCTGCAGGAAGTGGAAGAACGGGTTGACCTGCGCGATCCACTCCTGGTGCCCCAACGCCTGCGTCTGATACATCACCGGCGTCAGGAAGAATCCCAGCTGAACCAGGTTGGAAACGATCGGCGGCACGTCCCGAAAACGCGCACAGACCAGGCCCAGCACGATCCCAGCCATGAAGCCGTCGATCGCGACCAGCAGCAGTGCGGCCACGGA
>WNFP01002573.1_pt1 | contig 16280 bp, 11 predicted proteins | sample 5400201 | NCBI WGS metagenome assembly WNFP01 (sample SAMN13153355, study PRJNA577476) | soil metagenome | isolation source: 115 cm saprolite under Madrone tree | place: USA:California | collected 2016-06-14 | reverse complement strand
GTGCCATGTCCAAGCGCGCGGGTGCTACGGTCGTTGAGGTCAAGGGAAGTCACGCCATCTACGTATCGCAGCCAAGAGCTGTCGCAGATCTTATTGAACAGGCTGCGACGAAGGTGAAGGCCGCCACGGCTTAGAAAGTTCGCTTCGCACGCGCCGAATCTACCCAAGCTGCGCGAGTGTACGGTCAATGTCGTTTTAGACCTCACGATGCCAGTCCGGATTCCTGCCGAGTCAGGCGCAAACCGGACATGTCGGTACAGCAACTTGTCTCGTTACTGCCGACTTCTTGACTTTAATTAAAGTGTTGCGCGTTCAGAATCCGCCGCAGCCCATTGTTGTTCCCCATCGAGCGTTCCCGCATAACTGCGGGTTCGTGAAACACATTACTCGGTTTTTGGCAGAATCTTGGCGCGACATAGCCTGTCATTTCCGCTTTGTCGCTTCTTGTCGCTTGCGTTCCGCACCCGCCGCCGCTACGGTACCTCAATCGAGACGACCGCACAGTGCCAATCCGCGCGGCCAGTCAGAAAGCGAGAATCACCATGTGCGTTGCCAATATCGACGGGAACATTCCGAGAACAATGCGATTCGCCCCCTTCATATTTCTGGTCTTGCTGATCTGCGCCGCTTGCACCCTGTGGGCCTCTGCGCAGTTTGCTGGAAGCGCCTCTCTTAATCCTCCGATTGTCTATGTGAGCAACGGCGGGGGCGGAATCACCGAGGTCAACACCGCCAATAATTCCGTGATCGCCACGGTTCCTTTTCCAACCAACGCAAACGGTGTTGTAGTCACGCCCGACGGCCAGCGCATCTACGCTTCGAACCGCGATGTGGGGCAGGTGACCGTTTTCGACGCCGCCACGAACGTACCCATCACGGTGATTCCTGTCGGCAATGGTAACGACAATCTCGGTTTGGCCATTTCTCCCGACGGCAGCTTGGTTTACGTGGCCAACCAATTCTCTGGAACCGTGACCGTCATCGCCACGGCCACCAACACGGTCGTGCAGACGATCCCGACTGGGTTCGAACCCATCTGGATTACCTTTTCGGCGGATGGCTCTCGCGCTTACGTTTCAAACCAGGCCAGCGGCACAGTCAGTATTGTCGACACTGCTTCAGGCAGCGTAATCGCCAACATTTTCGGTTGCTCTTGCCCGTTTCATTCCAAAGTGACTCTGGACGGCTCAAAGCTCCTGGTTTCCTCGCAATGCGACAATTCGCTGAAGGTGGTCAGTCTGGCCTCGAACACTATTGTCAATTCCATTCCCACCGGACCAAACCCCCGTGGCATCGCCCTGACGGCCGACGGCACGCGCGCTTATGTGGCGGACTGGTTCTCCAACACCGTGGACGTCATCGATGTAGCTACGCAATCGAATCTCCAGACGCCCATTGTGGTCGGCTTGAATCCCTGGGGCTTGGCGATAACTCCTGGCGGAAAAATCTATACTGCAAATTTTGGCGACAACACCATCTCGGTAATCGATACCGCCACCAACACCGTGACCGCGACTTTGCCTTCGCGCGGAAATCCTGAAGATGTCACCGTGAGCTCCACCGCGCGGCCTCGTATCTTGAATTATTCTTTCCTGGCCTTCGATCCGCCAGGTTCTGTGGACACCGTTCCTCGGGCGATCAACATTCGCTCGCAGAGCGTCGGCAGGTTTACGGACGCATCAAGCGTGGTACACGGGTACTTGCGCCAGCCAGACGGCTCTTTTGTAACTATCGACCCGCCGAACTCGGTATTTTCTGAAGCGTTTGGCATCAACGATGCCGGCACGATCGTTGGGGTTTGGCAAGATGCGAACAGAGCTTTTCGCAGGGCATCCTGCTCGGCGACTATGACGTCGGGAACGCCAGCACATCCATAGCGTTTCTCGACACCCGTGGCCTCTTCACTTCATTCGAAGATCCCTCTGCGGCCTCCATGCAAACCGCGGCATTTTCGATAAATTCGGAAAGCTTTGTCACCGGCTTTTTTGACGACCCGGCCACGAACGAACACGGATTTGTCCGTTCTCCGAATGCGCAGTTCAACAACTTCGATTTCCCCATTGCCGATTTCACCGATGCCTACCAGATCAACGATCTCGGCCAGGTCGTCGGGCAATACGCAACGAATTTTCCAAACCACGGATTCGTCCTTACCGGCGCCATGAATTTGACCGGATCTCCGTCGCCGTGCCAATTCCTCAACTTCGACTATCCCAATTCGCAAGCTTCCGGCGCGCGCGGAATCAACAACGCCGGCCAGATCACGGGCATTTTCCGCGTCCGAGGTAATCCGGCAAGACATGGTTTTCTCGCCACGCCAAAGTCCGGCGCTACTCTCGCATCAAATACGCAATGCTTGCAGAATGGCGCCCCTGCGGCGAACCGTCACGTTGATTTCAAATCTTTCGATTTCCCCGGCGCCACCAACACGCAGGGGACCGCCATTACCCCTTCGGGCCTGATCGTCGGCCGCTACAACAGCCCCGACGGCGTACAGCACGGCTTTACCTTACGCAACGGGACGTTCTCCACCGTCGACGGCCCGGGCGCAACTTTCACCGACGTTGCCTGGGCTAATGCTCGCGGCGACCTGGTCGGCGGTTTCAACGACTCGCGTGGCAGCCACGCTTACGTTTTGAGCCACGGCTCCTTCAAAACCATCGACTCTCCCATTCCCGCTCTGCCCTTCATTGCCGGCTTTGGCCTCAGCAATGGCGGAGACGTCGTCGGCGTGCTTTTCGGCGACAACTTCTTTCAGGGCCGCGGCTATATTGTTAGCAACGACACCTTTACCTTCATCGACGTCCCCGGTGCAACGGGAACTTTCCCGACCATGGCCCTCGATCCCACAAGAATTGTGGGCACTTACGTCGACGGCAGTAACCAGTTCCACGGTTTTTCGCTCGCGAACGGCAAGTTCACCCCCGTCGACGTTCCCAATGCCACGTTCACCTGGATTACCGGCATCAACCCTGAGGGAGACCTTGTCGGTTTCTACTTCGACCAGGGCGGCAGTCAGCACGGCTTCGTTCAGCGCGACGGCTCCTTCATCACCGTGGAAGTTCCGGTGCCCGGGGCATATTCCAGCGAAGGCAACGGCATCGACCCGCAAAGCGATATAGTCGGCCGTTACAATTCTGCTGACGGCAAAACGCATGGTTTTTTCCTCCGGTGCGTTGCCTGCGGCCATCACGGCGCGAACGGCCTCACGGCGCAATAAACGCTGCACAACCGATTGATTGTAGTGCGCGATCATCTATCAGACATCCGAAGTTCAGGTACGGCACTTGTCCGATAAACGGACTAATCCCGAGTGCCGGGCAAACCGGAAGGAACCGAATTACTTCTTGTTTGCCGGTAATAATCGGATAGAACCACGGTATGGCTGGCATTCGTCAGCATCCCCCCGGTGTGGGGGAAGAGCCTCGGCGAGGTGTGCTGTGCCACCGACTCGCACGTTGACCGGATGTTTTTCATTGAAGTATTCTTGATCGCCTCTACCCAGAAGTTTCATCGAGCGGTGCATTATGAACAAGCTCCGCCGAAATTCAGCTCGAATACTTGCCTCACAAAAGGAGTGTTATGCCCAGAAAAATCGATCCGCTCAATAAAAAACTCTACGGTTCGGTAACCGCAATGCTAACGGTGACCGACGTGAAAGCGGCAGCCGACTTTTATCAAAAGGCATTCGGCTTTGCCAAACGGGGGATCATGAATGGCCCGGACGGCAAGGCGATCCATGCCGAGCTGACACTCCGCGGCACGACATTAATGTTGGGGCCAGAAATGGCGCAGATGGGTTCCCGCGCCGCGAAGACGATCGGCGCCTCGCCGACGACTTTGTATCTGCTGACGGAGAACGCCGACAAGACGGTTGCCAAGGCCGTCAAGCTCGGCGCCGCGTCTAAGGGACCGGTGATGGATATGTTTTGGGGCGACCGCTGTGGAACCGTTGTCGATCCCGAGGGGTACACCTGGATGGTCGCCACCCACGTTGCAGAGCACACACCCAAGAAAATACAAAAGAAAATGATGGAAGAAATAGCCAGCCGACAGGCGGCCCGCGCTGCGAGCGCCTCCTGAGTAGCATCAGGCTGCGCTAACTTTCCTATTCGAAACTGCTCCAGTCAGGCTGGCGAGGGCGATCGGACATAAATGATCAAGCTTGTCTTCGCCAGCGAGCAGTCAGACTGTTCCCGGGCGACGGGCAACCCGGAAGTTGTGAGCTCGTTCGGCGGATTAGTACCGACGCACTTGTATCGACCAGTCTGGCCACCTTTCGGGTGACAATCCGGAAACCATCCAGAACGGGATTCGAGGAGATGAACAGTGGTTGTCTAAGGGCTGAGATAAGAGAGAGAGAAAGGAAAACAGCCCGGAAGCTCTTTCGAATTTCCGGGCCGTCGTGTTTTCAGGTTCTGAATTACGCTGCGAGCCGCTTCCCCGATTGCAGAAAAGCAAGCCGAGGTAGTTCTTCCGGTAGTGCTCGCTGGACTCGCATCGAGTCCCATTTATCAGAGTGTTTGTCTATCAGAGTGTTTCTCCAAACTTGGACAACGTAATCCTTAATCATCTGTAGCCCATTGGGTAGCCCAACTAGCAGAGGGGTTTGCACTGTAAAGAGACGCCGATTCAACGACTTAGGTGAGATGAAGGCGTGCTTGCAAAGCAGATGCTCTGCCAGCTGAGCTACACTCTATTACAGACTCAAATTGATATAATCAGCGGTAGCTAACCAATTGGGAAAACTCAGGGCGGCTGATCGGCAATAGCCCGCCACCATAACTCTAACCTTTGCCTTCTGAAGCAAGAATCGCTGTGTGATCCGGTTGCCCTGCTGGAGGTCAAACGAAACCTAGCGGCGTCACTGTACCGCAGGCGTCACCGAGCCGCAATTCACTGTTTTGCCCTGAAGAAATACGCTCACGGTCGCCTAACGTGTGCCTACGACATACGTTTTGCCGGAATTGCTGGAATCGGTCTAGCCCGCAACTAGGATACTCATCCCCTCGTGCGAGCCAGTCGCAACCTCGTCAGAGAAGCGTAATTGGTTCTGAAATCTTTGCCCTTCTGGGCCTCAGGGCGCAACAGAAAGTTTCCATGTGTCGCTCTGGATCGGGCTAACGCTAAATCCGCCAAAGAGCACCACAGCATGAGCGACGCTGTCGTAGTCCATGCCGAAACTATACCTGTCAGGGGGCGCTGAAGCAGGCATAAGCTGAGTCCAAGTAGTGCCATCCCAGGTCCACGTGTCATTGAAGCTGTATCCACCAAAGAGCGCAACTTTGGATATGGAGTCGTCAAAAGCCATCGACTGCCCACTGCGCGCAGGCGGGGAGGACGAGGGAGACTGTTGTTGCCAGGTTGATCCGTTCCAGATCCAGGTATCGCTAAAGTTCTGTGTGTAGTCGGAACCACCAAACAGGACGACGCTACCGGTGGGGCCGCCGCTGCTCATCCCAGCGAATGCTCGCGGGGACGGACTAGTCGCCGGGGATAACTGAGTCCATGTTTGGGTCGTTCCATTCCAAGCCCAAGTGTCACCAAGAACTGTGTTCCCTTGGATGGCGCCACCAAACATAATCACGTTCCCGGAAACTGCGTCATAAGCCATTCCCTGGCCGTCGAACCTCCGTGGGGGCGGAGAGACTGACGGAAAGACTTGAGTCCAGTTGGTTCCATTCCAGATCCAGGTGTCGTTCAAGTCGACCCCGCCGGATCCGAATAGCCCAGTGGTCCCTCCGAAGAGCACGACCGTTCCTGTAGCCGCATCATGAGCCATTCCAGGACCCTCCCGTGCGGGCGGGGAGTTAGCAGGGGATAACTGGGACCAACCGCCGCCGCCGGCCACATCCAACGTCCAGGTATCCCCGAGAGCGGTGTAATAGCCCTGCACTCCACCAAAGAGCAGAGTGGAGTTAGTCGCCGGATCGAATGCCATCCCCACACAACAACGGGGGCTAGGCGACGATGACGATGGGACTTGGTAGTAGTTCAGAGGCCCAACTGCAAGTGTCGCAGAGCCGCAGATGATTCCAGCGCACGCTGTGATCGTCGCCGTTCCTTGTGACATGGCCAGGGCCCCTCCAGAGTTCGTCGCGTCATTGCTGATCTGCGCGACGTTTGTGCCCGACACGTCAGTCGAAGTCCACGTAACAGAGGAAAGCCGCTGCACGCTCGTGACATTGTTCATGCTGAACGTGCCCATGGCAATAAAACTTTGCGTTGCCCCGACAGCAGTGATTACGTGATATGACGGTGTCATTGCAATGGAGACGAGGTTGGGCGGAGTCAGAATGTTTGGCGTATACAGTTCGGAGGTTGTTGCTCCGTTCGCCCAACCTCCCGTAATCAGGACTGTGCCGATGTTCAGCCGTGTCGCCGTAAAGTCGTAACGGGCATTGTTCAGGTTGCCGGTGGATCTGAACCCACCGGAGCTGGGATCGTACAGTTCTGCAATGTTCGTAGTACAACAACCTCCCGCGACCAGAACGGTTCCATTGTTCAGTAGCGTCGATGTGCCGAAGAAATGCGGATCGACCATGCTCCCTGCGCTGGTGAAGTTCCCCGTCGTGAGCCCCGTGGGAGTGTACAGCTCCGCACCGTTCGAGGTACCTCCTGCAATCAGAACTGTTCCACCGTTTAGCAGTGTTGCCGTGTGGTAGCTGCGCGCGGTGATCAGGTTGGCCGTGGCGGTGAAGGTTCCAGCCACCGGATCGTATAGCTCCGCACTGGCCAAGTTATTAAAACTGGCGTCTTGTCCTCCAGCAATGAGAACGGTTCCATTGTTCAGCAGAGTCGCCGTGAAATTCCACCGCGCGGCAATCATGGGACTGGCGATTTCGGTGAAAGTCCCAGCCGCCGGATCGTATAGCTCCGCAATATTCGTTGGGGGGCTGCCGTAACCGCCCGAAACGCCTCCCGTGATGAGCACCAATCCGTTGTTCAGCAGCGTTGCCTTGTGGTATTGCCGGGCGATGCTCATGCTGCCGGGAGTGTACGTGAAGGTTCCGGCCACAGGATCGTAAATCTCCGCGCTGGTTAGCACGTTGCTTGACGAGTCGCAACACCCTCCTACGATCAGAACGGTTCCATTGTTCAGCAGCGTCGCTGTCTGGAAGGAGCGCGGAGTATTCATGCTGCCCGTAGGGGTGAACGTCCCTGCCACTGGATCGTACAGTTGTGGAGTCACAGGTAGCCCAGTAGCAGTGGCGTAACCGCCCGCAATGAGGACCAAGCCGTTGTTCAGCAGCGTCGCGGTGTGGTTAACAATGTCCAGGTTGCTGCCGTTCGAAAACAGACCATCGACCACTGCAACCGTCACCGCTGCAGTGACAGATGTTGCGGCAGCGTTTGTGACGGTTAAGGTGTAGGTCGTGGTGCTCGCTGGAGTCACCGTCACAGCGGTTCCGCTGGTCACGGGGCCCACGCCGTTGTTGCCGGTGCCGCCACCTCCAGAAAAGACCGCGATCAAGGTCGTCGAGTTCCCGGGGGTGATGGCTGCCGCCCCGGCCGTGAAGCTGGTGATCGTTGGTGGCGGAACCACCGTCACCGTCACTGTTGCAGTGATGGATGTTCCGGCGCTGTTGGTCACCGTTAAGGTGTAGGTCGTGGTGGTTGTTGGCGTCACAGTTACAGCGGTTCCGCTGGTCACGGCGCCCACGCCGTTGCTGATGGTGCCTGCACCCCCGGAGAAGACTCCAGTCAGGGTCGTCGAACTCCCGGCGGTGATGGTTGCAGCCCCAGCTGTAAAACTGGTGATCGTTGGTGGCGGAACCACGGTCACCGTCGCCGTTGCCATGACCGATGTTCCAGCGCTGTTGGTCACCGTTAAGGCGTAGGTCGTGGTGGTTGCCGGCGTCACCGACACGGGCGTTCCGCTGGTCACAGTCCCCACGCCGTTGTTAACCACCCCGGTACCTCCGGAGAAAACCGCCGTCAAGGTCGTTGAATTTCCGGCGGTAATGGTTGCAGCCCCGGCTGTGAAACTGGTGATCGCCGGTGGCGGAACCGCTGTCACGTTAAGCGTTGCCGTTCCACCGATGCCCATCAGCCCCGCACGGATGGTGGCAGTTCCAGTGTTCACACCCGTTGCCAGGCCACCGCTAACCGTTGCAACTGACGTGTTGGATGAAGTCCAGTTCGCTGTTGCAGTGATGTTTTGCTGGGAACCGTCGTTGTACGACCCGGTTGCGGTGAATTGCTGGGTTTGGCCTTTGCCGATTGTGGCCGTAGTTGGTGAAACCGTGATCGATTGCAACACGGCGACACCGCTGCCGGTGAGCGCTGCGGTTTGCGGGCTGCCCACCGCGTTGTCATAGATCAGTAGCTCGCCGCTGCGGGTCCCGACTGCCGAGGGAGAGAATGCTACTGCAACATTACAAGCTCCGCCCGCAGCCAGTGTTGCTGGCGAGACGGGACAACCGTTGGTTTGCGAGAAGTCTCCCGTGGTGTGGATCGAAGCGATCGACAGAGGGACAGGCTGGTTATTCGTGACCGTGATTGTCTTGCTGGCGCTGGTAGTCCCGATCTTTTGGTTAGCGAAAGTCAGAGAAGTTGGGGCAAGTGCTACGGGATTGATTCCGGTCCCATTCAGGCTTGCAGTTGTGGGGGATCCGAAACCATTATGCATAACAGTGAGAGTGCCCGAAATTGCCGCCACGGAAGATGGCGTGAAAACGACGTTAATCGTACATGTAGCGCCGGCCGCCAAGGTGCTGGGAGACATCGGGCAGGTATTCGTTTGGCTAAAGTTTGTGCTCGTGGTAATCGAGCTGATCGTTAGCGAAACGTTCTGGACGTTCTTAAGTGTAAATGTCTTTGCAGAACTGCTGAAACCCAAGGCTACCTTACCGGCGTTCCAGTTACCCGGCGACAACGTTACAGGCGCGACTCCTGTCCCACTCAAATTGATCGTTTGGGAGCTTCCAGTGGTTGAATTGTCCGTGACAATGATTGAACTGGTGAAGGCTCCAAGTGCGGAGGGACTAAACGTCACGCTGATCGTGCAAGACGTATTCTGGGCGAGCCCGGTGCCACCGATCGGACAGCCATTAGCCTCCGAAAAAGGAGCGCTTGGCATCGAGATGCTGCTAATCACAAGTGGCGCAGTTCCGGTATTGGTGAGACGCACCGACCTTACAGAGCTGGTAGTCCCAACTGCCTGATTCCCGAAATTCAGGCTTGTCGTGCTCAAGGAGGCCACCTGTGCGTGAAGTTGCGTCGCAGAACTCAAGAGCAACAAGCAAAAACTTGCCAAGGCCAGTCGGCGCGTCAAGCCACTCATATCTCACCTCTGCAATCCAGCAATGTCCCTGATAGATGCACCAGGAAAAATTCCTCTTGTCCTACAAAGCGCAAACGGCGGTCAAAAGGGCTCACGGGAACGAAAACATTTTGCAAACACTACAGAAATGAGGTCTAGGACTCTTAGAACAAGCCGGAGGGGCTCACTTCAACGAATTTGCTTTATCCATTTAGAATCAACCATTTGCCACGAGCCATGAGGCAGCTACAGCGGGGATTCGCGACACGGAAACTCGAACGGGTAAGTAATCTGTAGCGCGCAGGGACGCAACAGCCATAGCGTTTCCCGTTCTACTTGCGCTTGCTAATTGACTGCGCGCGAAACCAGCAGTATGCTGCGCACGAAGTTTGCCAGTCTTCTGTCCCCGAAAATAACGAGAGAAAACGAGTGAGTGACACAGTGAGCGCTGATTCGTCCCAGCCGGTCAGCGAATTGTTAGTGCGATGGAAACAAGGCGATCAGGAAGCTTTAGAAGCCTTGCTGCCGCTTGTTTACGATGAACTCAGGCGTCTGGCCCATCATCACCTCGAAGCCGAGCGCGCCGGGCACACACTGCAGAGCACCGCATTGGTACACGAAGTCTATCTGCGACTCGTGGACCAAGAGCCATTACGACTGGACAATCGTGCGCACTTTTTCGCCGTGGCGTCGCACCTCATGCGGCAAATTCTGGTGGATTACGCGCGCAAGCACCATGCTACCAAGCGCGGCGCAGGCAACTTGACCCTCACCCTCGACGACGCTATCGCGCTTCCCAAAAAGCGTAAACTGCACTTGGTTGAACTGGACGATGCCCTGAACGGGCTTGCCGCACTGGACACGAGGCAGTGCCACATTGTGGAATTACGCTTTTTCGGTGGGCTCACGATTGACGAGACCTCGCAGGTCCTCGGTGTTTCGTCGGCCACTATTAAGCGGGAATGGACTGCGGCTCGCGCATGGTTGTACCGACAAATGGACGCGCAGAGAAAGTCTGATCCTACAGCGGTGCGGCAGCGGTAGGGCTAGGGACATGCACTTGGTGCATGACATAGTGTCGCGCTTTATTAGGTAAAGCGCGCGGCAATTGCTCGAGCATTTAAAGAACGTTCATGTGACCTTGGATTGATTGGAAACATCAGGAGTCAGTTCGATGCTTCCCGAACGCTGGAACGAGGTCAAAGACAAGTTGCATGAGGCTCTCCAACTGGAGCCTGAGCGCCGGGCGGTCTATCTTGATGAAATTGGAGCGATCGACGCTGACCTGCAAAGAGACCTCGAGTCTCTCATTGCTTTTCACGAACGGACGGGCACCGATTTCCTCAACGCACCTTGGGCACAAGCCGCTTCCGCCCTTGCATCACAGGCCGAGCCTGAACAGTTCCTCGGCCAGCGGGTCGGCTCCTATCAAATCATGGGGCAGATCGGCGTTGGCGGCATGGGTGAGGTCTATCGAGCCTTTCGCGCAGACGACGAGTACAAAAAGCAGGTCGCCATCAAGCTGGTCCGAGCGGGGCAAGGCTCGGATTTTGTCGTTAACCGCTTCAAGAACGAGCGGCAGATCCTGGCCAGCCTCGATCATCAAAACATCGCGAGGCTGCTCGATGGTGGCACGACTGAAAATGGTGTGCCCTACTTTGTGATGGGGCTGATCGAAGGCCTGCCTATCGACGAATATTGTGATACCCACAAGCTTCCTATTACCGAGCGGCTGAAACTCTTCGTTCAAGTTTGTTCGGCCGTGCAGTACGCGCATAGGCACTTGTTCATCCACCGCGACATCAAACCTAGCAACGTTCTGGTGACCTCAGAGGGTGTCCCAAAGCTGCTTGACTTCGGCATCGCCAAGATTCTGGAAGGAGGCACTGATGTCGCTCAGCTTGAGCCCACGCTGACCTTTTTTCGAGTCTTAACTCCGGGATATGCCAGTCCAGAACAAGTGAAGGGCGCAACGATCACCACTTCCAGCGATATCTACTCTCTGGGAGTTGTGTTGTATGTTCTGCTGACGGGTCGTTCTCCCTACCAACTTACGAAACCTACTTCGGAGGAGATTGCACGTGCCGTGTGCGAGGTCGAACCGGAAAAGCCAAGCACCGTGGTTCGCAGAACGATCTCCGAAGGAAAGGCGACGGCGCGAATCAAGCCGGCGGACCTTGCCGCGTTACGGGAAGGCTCCGTCGAAAGGCTCAGCAACCGACTACGCGGTGATCTGGACGACATTGTCTTGATGGCTCTGCGCAAAGAATCGCAGCGGCGCTACACGTCGGTCGAACAATTCGCAGGCGATGTCCAACGGCACCTCGAGAACCTGCCGGTCATCGCCCGTAAGGATACGATCCGTTACCTCACATCGAAATTTGTCTCCCGGCACAAGGCCGGAGTTGCTGCTGTCGTACTTAGTGTGTTTGCTGTCTTGGCTGGAATGTTTGCAACACTGCGCGAGGCCCGCATCGCCCAGGCGCAACGTGCCCGAGCCGAACGCCGGTTCAACGATGTTCGCAACGTCGCAAATTGGATGATCTTCGATTTGCCCCGCCCCATCCATGGGGTCCCTGGAGCGCTCACGGTGGAGAAAATGCTTTATGACCATGGGCTGAGTTATCTGGACAGTCTTGCTGCGGAGGCGGAGGGAGACGCTTCCCTGCAGCGGGAACTAGCTGCAGGATATAAACGGTTAGGGGATTCCCAGGGCTTCCCTTACGGCGGCAGCCTGGGAGACATCGCCGGGGCTCTGGCAAGTTATCACAAGTCCCTGCAAATGCGCCAAAGGTTGGTACAGAGCGATCCACACAACATCTCAGATCAAGTTGACCTTGCTCAGACCTATCGGACCATCGGCGCTCTTCTTTACAAAACAGGTGACGTGCAAGGCGGTCAGGACAGCACGCATAAAGCATTGGAAATCATAAAGCCAATTGCGCAGGCGCACGACGATAACGTGGATGTCCTGCATGAGCTTGGCAACGACCTGCTGACAGTGGGAATTGTCGATGGAGATGCCCTGTTTAAGGGCTTCGTGGGTAATCCCTCGTTCGCGCTCAAGTATCATCTTGATGCAGGCGATGTTTATCGAAAGCTTGAGGGGAAACAGGCTGATGTGCAGCTGTGGCGACAACAGACTGCATTCATGGATTTGCTAATTTCAACGGATTACCTCCGCTCTGGAAAATCCGTCGAGGCCATCCGGTATGCCCGAGAATCGCTTCAGGTCTTGAGTCGTTTGGAAGGCCGCGATGCGTCGATTCGTACAATGTTGACGGGTCAGAAAGCGGCTGCCCACTCCAAAGTCGGCGATGCTCTGCTGTTCAGCGGTCGCTATCGGGATGCCGTTCTCGAGTACCGCAGCGAACTCTCTCTCTTCGAGGAATTAGTTGACCCTAAAGATCCCGACTCCCTAGGTAGTCTCGCGGATGGTTACATCAATCTCGGTCACGCTGAGTCGTTGAGGGGAAACTTGAGCGCCGGATTGCAGCTGATCCGACGAGGCCTCAGAACCCTGGGGCCGCAGCGCAAAACGAATCCCACCGATAGTGACGTCGCGGGACTGTTCGGAAACGCTTTGATCTACGAAGGTGAAACGCTCCAACTGCTGGGTGACGAACACAAAGCCTTGCAGTCTTTTGAGAGAGCTGTCACGGTTTTTGAATCACCTCCTCTGGCAGGCAAGCACGTGTTGGATCCAGTCACTTGGGCCTACGCGAAGGTCGCAAGCGCTCACGCCAGGCTTGGTCACTCTAATTCGGCACGTGAAGTCTATAACAAAGCTCTCGCGATGCTCGGTCGGCAAACGAGTTCGGAGCCTGCGGCACTGCAGGTTCAGTATGTTCTGCTTGCTATCTACGCCGGCATGGGGGATCTGGCATCACAGCGCACCGCCCGCGACGGCACTGGCGTTGAGGCTTGGAATGAAGCGCGCCGTTGGTATCAAAAAAGCTTGGACACCTGGCAGCAGCTCCCGATTCGTAATACCATCGCGCCAAATGGATTCAAGGTGACCGACTTTGACACCGTCGCTGCCAAACTGGCGAGGTGCAATCAAATTCTACAGCAACGACTTTCATCCACCATTGAGCGGCGTGAGGATTTGATCCCGGAGAAATGAAGAGGTTTCTGGATCGGGAGGCTCGGTGTGAATAACAGGTTCGACTGCTGCCTCCAGAACGGCGTTGCCCGGAAGACTTGAGGCTTTCAGTCCAACGTCGGTCCAGGTGGAGGGAATGGTTGCACCGTGCGGTTCCGCGTAAGCGACACCAGATGCGGCACTTATGTGATTTAACCTGCTTACTTGCAAAGCAGGTGCTCTCCCAGCTGAGCTACACGCCCACAGTAGGAGTCACTCTGAGTCTAAAGCATTTATCGCCGTTCCGAAATCCATTCCTTTGCATTTTCGTTGTCTGGAGTGAACCCCTATTTTGAGACAGTTTTTTGTGGCCACACTCCCGATTAGTTCCGGGTAGCCGAGCAACCGAGAGTTGACCGGTCCGGTCAACAGTAGCGCGTCGGTACCAATCCGGCGGTCAATTTCCAGTTTGCGCGTCAACCACGCAGAACCGTCGGCGAGCGTTTATGTTACCGGTTGTTTGTGCCTCTGCCCCATTTCTGCATTTACGAGTGCGAAGGCGGAGTAATGGGAAAAGCGCAGCCACTGTCACTATTGGGGGAAACCAATTTTGCGCACAAGTTCGGCATAACGCGGATCGGAGCGCAGGGAATCCATTGTGAAGTCGGTCCGGACGCCAATGACCAGCCAGTCATGTTCCTGGCATGCGGTGTTGAGCCACTCGAAGGCATGATCCTTGTCGCCCAAATCGGCATAAAATTGTGCGATTCGGTAAGAAGAAGTGAAATCAGTGCTGGTCTTGCGCTGAACGAGCGAGACTTCGATTCCCTTGCGCAGAGCGCCCGGCCATCCGCCAGCGCGGAAACCTATCTCCATGGCAGCGGCAAACTGCGCGGTATTCTTGTCGCCCTCCAATTGTCCGGCGGCTTTGAATTCTTGCATCGTCTCTGGGTATTTGCGCTTGCCCCAATATGCCAATGCCAAGGCCCTGTGTACGTAGCCAAAGGTTGGATTGTCGGCGACAACTTTGTTGCCGATCTCTATCGCCCTGTCAAATTGGCGGCCAGACAGATAAACCTGCGCATGTGCCCATCCAATTATGGGCGACAGCGGGTCGAGTTGCTGGGCGCGGCTGACTTCATCGATCGCGTCTTGCTCCCGGCCACCAAGGTAGCCGAGTTCCCCGGCGAACCACTGATGGGCGGTGGCGTCGCTGGGATCCAGCTCAAAGGCTTTTCTGAATTCGGCTTCGCCTCCCGAGAAATCCCGACCATGTTCCATCTTGTTGGCAGCCAGGGACGCATGGGGGCGCGCGAGCGTGGGATCGAGTTCCAAAGCTTTTTCAGCCGCAGCATTTGACGCGGCAAGGACCCGTCAACGAAAGGCGGCTCTGGAAACGGCCTTTCGCAAACTTATCTCCTCAAAGTAACTCACCTTTGGCTGCCTGGCCACGAAGCAGGAACGTCTTGGGATACGAGCCGTGGCCGCAGATCTTGAATGAACCGAAGTCCTTGTACCAGTCACCTTCCGGCACCTCCGGCTTCGATTCAATCCAGACACGAAGTTGATTGAGATCGGCGACGCTGATTGCCCGGTCGCGCATCCGCTCGATCAAATGCTGGCGGACCCCTTTTGGAAGATTGTCCCAATGCTCGATCTTGGGCATCAGTCGCTAAAGACCATTCGGCCCAATTTGTTGCCGAGACTCTTCGCTTCCTCTGGGTCAGTAGCGTTGCGGAAAAGCTCGGCAAGCTCGAAAAACTCTTGCTGCTTGCGCTTCTCAGCTTCGATCCCGTTCTCGATGAGTTCCACCAGCATCCGGTTGGAGCTAAGCCTCCGGGTTTTCGCCATGTTGCGAACTTGCGCCGCGACTCTTACCGGAAGGCTGACGCTTTGACGTACTGTTTTGTTTGAAGACTTCATACCACCAGTATGCACCAAAATGGTGCGATTGTACATGCCGCCGATTCGCCTGCTCGCGCGCCGATCGGAGGTTTGCCAGCCAATTTGACGCTCATGCCAGCGAACCGCAACTGTGGCAGTTCCAATTGTCTCGAAAAGAGGTTCACCATACGGGTCTGCAAATACGTGGGACCGAATTTCTGGGTTGAAACACTCTTATAAGAACACGCTTTGAGGAAAGGAGCTGCAAAGTGGAAAGAAAATGGAAGGAGCGATACAGCCAGAAATTCCGTCGCCGAGCTGTGGCGCGGATGAACGCCTGCGACAACATTGGAGTGAACCCCGATTTTGAGACAGTTTTTTGTGGCCACACACCGATCCGGTCAACAGTATCGCGTTTTGCGGGAGGTTGACTCGATGACAGGGGCGACGATACGTTATTCCTGGTGAGGGATGCGATCACGGAACAGCGCGTACGCCGTCGGCGTCGGCCTCATCGAGAGGAAAAATGTCGAGCGCAATGAGATCGACCGTAACGCTCCACGTAGTATCAAGCCTTGATGGCTTCATCGCCAAGAAGGACAACAGTGTTTCGTGGATGGACAGTTCTGGCGACGTCTACGAAAGAGGGGTTACTGACGACGGCGCTGAGGTCATCCAGTCGATAGACTGCTACGTGCTAGGTTCTCGCACCTATGAGCACGCGCTGCAACTCGGCTGGCCCTATGGCGATACTCCGACGGTCGTGATGACAAATAGAGAACTGCCGTCCACGAGGGAGAGCGTGGAGTTCTACTCAGGCGACCTCAAGAGATTGGTGGGTGAGATACTCGCGCCTCGATACGGAAACATCTGGCTGGTGGGAGGGGCCATGTTAGGCCAGAGTTTTCTCAGGCTCGGCTTGGTGGATGAAATCAGATTGATGATAGCGCCGGTCATATTGGGTGACGGACTGCACCTATTCGGTGATTCCGGTACCGAGCAGAAGTGGCATCTGATGAACGTAGTCGCCTACAAGAACGGCTTTGT